>OOBJ01000638.1_pt1 | contig 26621 bp, 27 predicted proteins | sample 1671331 | NCBI WGS metagenome assembly OOBJ01 (sample SAMN06348145, study PRJEB24527) | human gut metagenome | biome: human gut; feature: ankylosing spondylitis patient; material: feces | host: Homo sapiens | place: China | collected 2015-10 | reverse complement strand
GTTTTATTGTGGCAGGCACTGGACAAGCTTGCTGCCGCCTTGTGCACCCGGATGGCCGGGTGGAAAAGCTATCTGCTGGGCTTTTTGCCGGTATACAGCGGTGTACTGACAGCCGGCGGCGAATGGAACGCCGGAGCTGCCGCAAATGGATTTCTGCTCACGGTGTTGTGCTTTATTGCACAGGCGGTCACCCTCTGGCTGCAACCACTGCTGCGCAGCTACCTTGTCATCAGCATGGCCTGTGGCATCAGCTCCCGCAAAAGCCTGTCCGAGGGCTGCACTCTGACCGGGCGGCTACTGCGGCAGGCCATCGGCTGGGCGGGTAAAGCGTTCGCCGCCCTGATGAGCCTGCAGCGCGTAGTCACGGTGCAGCTGGATCGTTCTGCCTCTCGTCTGGGACAGCTGCTGACCGGCAGCGTGCCCATTGTGGGACAGGCGCTGAGCAGCGCGGCAGACGCAGTGCTGGCCGGGATGCAGCTACTCAAAAGCACCCTTGGCATTGCTGCATTGCTCAGCATCGGGGCAGAATTTGTGCCATTATATCTCGGGCTTCTGGTGCATCTGTTTTTACTGTCCTGCTGCGGCTGGCTTGCCGGGATCGGCGGGCTGGAGCATTGCCATAAGCTGCTGCAATGCTTTGCCGAAGCCGTGCGCTGCATGGCGGCAGTTACAGCTTTGTTTTTCATGTTGTTTGTGGTGGGCATCGTGCTGCTGATGCTGGCAGGGGGTGGTTAGATGCAGGCGTTTCAGCGGGCTGCGGTAGTGTTCTGCATGGCGTGCATCGGGGCGGAACTGGTCAGCCTTTTTGGCGGGCAAAGCTGGACTGGCCGGTGCATAAAAACCGTAGCTGGGCTATATATTTTAGCAGTCCTTCTTGCGCAGTTGCCGCACCTGCCGGGCAAGGTTATGACCGCTTTTTCGGGGAATACAGCCCCGGCGGCCACATCCACTGCACAGCCGGATGCACTGGAAACGGAGATCCTGACTGAGACCAAGGCTCAACTGGAAGAGTATTGCACTGCACAGTGCCGACAGCAATTCGGGTTGGATATTCGTGTGATGGTCACGCTGGAAAAAGCCGGGCAGCAGGTCATGGTAAAAAAGGCTGTTGCTGCCTTCCCGGCGGGCTGTACCGCTGCACAAAAACAGGAGGTGCTCAGCTTTTTGCAGCAGACGCTGGGCACCGCTCCTGCGGCAGCGGAGGAGAGTGCACCATGAAAAAGAACGAATTTCTTTCTGTTTTCCACGCTCTGCAAAGCGGCAAAAACCGCACCTCGCTGGCGGTGGTGGTCGGTGTGCTGGCAATGCTGCTGCTTTTGCTGTCGGAGCTTTTACCCAGCGGGACCACGCAGAAAGCGGCGGTATCCACCGCCCAAACAGCTACCGTCAGCCAGTACCAGGCCCAGCTGGAGCAGCAGCTGGAAGAACTGATCAGCCAGCTGCAAGGGGCGGGGCACACCGCGGTCATGGTCACTCTGTCCACCGGGGAGGAGACTGTCTACGCAGTAGACACCCAGACGGGGGATATGCAGCAGCAGGAGACGCACGTTCTTTTACAGGATGGCTCTGCGCTGGCTGAGACAACCTATCTGCCGCAGGTCTGCGGGGTCGCCGTGTTGTGTGAGGGCGGGGGAGATGTCCGCGTTGCAGCCCGTATCACGGAGCTGCTGCATTCGCTGCTGGATTTGCCCACAAACCGCATCTGTGTGGAGCAGCGCAAGCGCTGACCCTCTGCATTTGTCAAGTGTCACAATTGCTTACCGAAATACCAAAGGAGGAACCGTTTTATGAGAGCACTTTCCAGAAACACCCGCAGGGTCACCGCTCTAACGCTGGCGGCGGCACTGGTCGTTGCCGTCTACTTAAATTGGCAGTATGCCCGGGCAGACATCACCCCGCAGACAGAGGATGACACCCTCATGGTCTCGGCAGAACCGGTGGATGCAAAAGCAGAGACTACCATCACGGATGCGCTGCCCACAGAGGCGGAGGCCGCCTCCGGTGTCAATAAAAATTATGGCGAAGCACAGCTTGTCAGCGTAGCAAACGACAGCGGCACCCGCTTTTTTGAACAGGCTCGGCTCAAGCGGGAAAAGGCACACGACGAAGCGATGGATACCCTGCAAAAGAGCCTGAAGTCCTCCTCCCTGACAGCCGAGGAGAAAAAGGAGTACACCGCACAAATGGCGGCCGGGCTGGAGGATCTGAACGCAGAAAACGAGATCGAGACGCTGGTGCGCGCCAAGGGCTTTGCGGATTGCCTGTGCTTTTTGCAAGCAGGGCGGGCAGACCTGACCGTGATGACAGCGGGTGAGCCGCTCACGGCGGCGCAGGTGGCACAGATCCGGGATGTGGTGATGAACAAAAGCAGTGTGACCGCCCAGAATATCACGGTGGTGGAAGTAAAGTAAGCGCTCTTTATTTATGCTGACACCCCGGCGGCGCAGGTGCAGCTTTTCTTGCAGGCAGAAAGCTGTATGCACTGCCGGGATGCCATTCCGTGCTGATTTCCATCTTCTTTTCCAAACAAGTATTGAAATTGCCCCCGCATTGATGGTATAATAACTCTATCAAAAACGAATGCCGCGTGCCTTTATGCATAGCGCAGGGGCGCGTTTGAACAAAAAAGGCAGCTACGGCAGGCCAGTTTCAGAGTATTGAAACCACTGCCGCAACCGCCTTTGGATGGAGGACAGCACAATGGATTTACAGAACATGGATCTTCAGGGCGGCAGCCTTCAGATTTCGACCGAGGTCGTGGGTAAAATCGCCCGCTGTGCCGCATTGGAAGTGGACGGCGTTGCCGAGGTGTCCTGCGGCGTGCAGAACAAAAAGCTGAAAAACCTGCTGGAATCTGCCAGCATCCAGCCGCCTGTGGCGGTAGAGATGCGGGACGGCACGGCCAGCATCACCCTGCACCTGATGATGCAGTTCGGCGCACGGATCCCCTCCGTGGCCGAAAAGGTACAGGAAAACGTCAAGTCTGCTGTACAGAACATGACTAATGTGACGGTCAGTCGCGTGGATCTGGTCATTGCAGGCCTTGCCGAGGCGCAGTAACAAATTTAGCAAAAAATCATATCAGAAAACGATCCTCCTCCCGGCACGCCCGGCGGGGAGGGTTTGTATTGCGAAAGGAACATTATGGAAAATATTCTGCCCCGTAGAGAAGCCCGTGAAAACGCCTTTTTGCTGGCATTTTCGCAGACCTTCGGTGACATTCCTCTGGCCGAGGCACTGTCCAATCACGCCGAAAACGATGAGGAGCATCCCGTGGACGCCTTCAGCCGTCTGCTGCTGAACGCCTACTACGATCATTCCGCAGAGGTGGATGACGAGATCCGTGCCCATCTGCGCAACTGGACCATGGAGCGTCTGCCCCGCGTCAGCCTGACTGTGCTGCGTCTGGCCGTGGCTGAGATGCTGTTCGGCGGCGAAAATAAGCCCGGTGTTGCCATCAATGAGGCTGTGGAGCTGACCAAGAAGTACGGCGCGGGCGAGGACTATCAGTTTGTGAATGGCCTGCTGGGTGCTGTGGCACGCGACCATGGCCTGAGTGATGAAGCCGTCGCGGAGTCGGCTGAACAGTGAGCCGTTATACGCTCGGGGTCGATACAAGCAACTATGCAACCTCTCTGGCAGTTTTTGATACAGCCGGGGAGGTTGTTTGTGCAAAAAAGCGCTTTTTGCCGGTAAAAGCCGGACAGCTTGGCCTGCGGCAGAGCGATGCGCTGTTCCATCATACGGCAGCTCTGCCGGAGATGCTGCAGGAGCTGGCGCAGGAGTTCGACCTGACAAAAATAGATGCCGTGGGTGTTTCGCAAAAGCCGCGTCCGGTAGAGGGCAGTTATATGCCCTGCTTTCTGGCCGGTGTCAGTGCGGCAACTGCCTTTGCAGCGGCGCGGGGCATTCCGCTGATCCACACCACCCATCAGCAAGGGCACGCTGCGGCGGCGTTGTATGCAGCGAAAGGCGAGGCGCTGTTCTCCCAGAAGGTGCTATTGTTCCATATCTCCGGCGGCACCACGGATCTTTTGCTGTGTGATCAGGTGCGTACCATCACCACCCTTGGCACCAGTACCGATCTGTACGCCGGTCAGGCGGTGGACCGCGTAGGCGTGCGGCTGGGCTTTGGCTTCCCCGCTGGGGTCGAGGTCTCCCGCCTTGCTGCGCAGTGCACCGAGGAGATCCGCCCCAAGTCCAGCGTAAAGGGACTGCAATGCAGCCTTTCCGGACTGGAAAACCAGTGCAACGCCCTGCTTGCCGCCGGCAAAGCGCCGGAATACGTCTGCAAGTACTGCCTACTTTGTGTGGCAGATACCGTTGTCCGCATGACAAAGGCCGCGCAGAAGGAATACCCCGGTCTGCCGGTGGTCTGCGCCGGCGGCGTGATGAGCAGCGATATCATCCGCACATGGGTGCAGCAGCGGCTGCCGCAAGTCTATTTTGTGCCGGGGCAGTATTCCAGTGATAACGCCATCGGCGTGTCCATTCTTGCTGCGCGGGAGGCCGGACTATGGCTGATGTGATCTCGGTATCCGAGCTGAACCATTATGTCAAAACGCTGCTGGATGTGAACGACGGCCTGTTTGATCTTGCCCTGCGGGGCGAGATCGCAAACTTTGTGCAGAACGCCCGCAGCGGGCACTGCTACTTTTCTCTGCGGGACGAAGCTTGCAGCGTAAAAGCAGTGATGTTCCGCACCGATGCCCGCCGTCTGGCATTTCGCCCGGAGGAGGGGATGCGGGTCGTGGTACGCTGCCGCGCTACCCTCTACGAGCGGGACGGCGCGTTTCAGGTCTATGTGAACGAGATGTTCCCGGACGGTCTAGGCGCAGCACAGCTTGCTCTGGAACAGCTGAAAGCCCGGCTAGAAAAGGAAGGTCTGTTCGACCCTGCACATAAAAAGCCGCTGCCTGTGTACCCAAAATGTATTGGTGTCGTCACCAGCAAAACCGGGGCGGCATTGCAGGATATCCGCAACGTGATCAGCCGCCGCTGGCCGTCTGTCCGGTTGTTGCTATGCCCGGTAACAGTGCAGGGCTTTGAAGCCGCCCGGCAGATCGCCGCCGCCATCCGCACGCTGGACCAGAGCGGGCGGGTGGACGAGATCATCGTGGCCCGGGGCGGCGGCAGCAGGGAGGATCTGTGGGTGTTCAACGCCGAGGAGATCGCCAGGGCAGCATTTCGCTGCAAAACGCCGCTGATCAGCGCCATTGGTCACGAGATCGACTACACCCTTCTGGACTTCGTAGCCGACCAGCGTGCGCCCACGCCGTCCGCCGCCGCAGAGCTTGCGGTGCCGGATCGGGAGGAACAGCAGCGCATTTTTGAAAATATTGAAGAAAATATTCACAAAAATATACAAAAACGGCTTGCGTTGTGCTATAATGGTCTAGAGCAATACAACTTTTTGTTGGAGCAAAGCGCGCCGAGCAAAATCTTACAGCAGTATTCAGGTCGTCTGCAACAGATGCGACAGGCCATTCAGATGCAACAAAAAGCGCGTATGAATGACAAAAATATGCAGTTGCAACACGCAGCTGCACTGGCGGCATCGCTGGATCCATACCGCGTGCTGGCCCGTGGCTATGCCCTTGTAACCGATACAAAAGGAAAGGTTTGTACCGTGGAACAGCTGCAACCGGAGCAGACTATCTGCGTGCGCAGTCGGCAATATCAGGCACGATGCCGTGTGGAAACGGTGGAGGAGATCAATGAGAGCACCCAAAAGCTTTGAAGAAGGAATGGATCGGCTGAACGCGATCCTTGCACAGATGCAGCAGGAGGACACCTCGCTGGCAGATTCCGTCAAGTTGTATGCGGAAGCGGCCTCTCTGATGCAGTACTGCCATACAACACTGGAAAAAACCTCGTTGCAGATCGAGGAGATCAGTGCAAAGATTGCTGAGACCGTAGAAGCCCCGCAGGAGCAGGAGGAAGAATAATGGAATACAAGGCGCAATATCAGGAATATCTGCTGCAAGCCACGGCTGCGCTGGATGCTGCCAGCGCCCGTTTTCTGCCCGAGGAATCGGAGGTGTGCAGAGCCGCCCGTTACAGCCTGCTGGGCGGCGGAAAGCGCATCCGCGCAATTCTGACACTCAGCGTCTGTGATATGCTGGGCGGCGAGATGCAGACTGCTGCACAGTTTGCGGCAGCTGTGGAGATGCTGCATTGCTACTCGCTGATCCACGATGATCTGCCCTGCATGGACAATGATGATCTGCGCCGGGGCCGACCCTCCTGCCACAAGGCTTTCAGCGAGTCCACAGCGATGCTGGCCGGTGATGTGTTGTTGACCGAGGCCTTTGAGGTGATCGCCAACGCACCCGCTGCGCCGCAAGTCTGCGTGGCAGCCGCCCGTGCACTGGGCGCAGGTGCGGGCAGCCGCGGCATGGTCTACGGACAGGAACTGGATCTGAAATATGAAGCATTGGCTGCTACGGAGGAGCAGTTGCGTCTCATCCACCGCAACAAGACCGGTGCACTGATCAACGCCGCCGTCCAGATGGGCGCTGCCGCAGCCGGTGCAACACCGCAGCAGTGCGAGATCCTGGCCTCCTACGCATACGGGTTGGGGCTGGTGTTCCAGATCGTGGACGATGTGCTGGATGTTACCAGCACCCCGGAGCAGCTGGGCAAGCCCATTGGCAGCGACAGTGAAAACGGCAAGACAACTTTCGTCACCCTGTACGGGGCAGACGGTGCAATGGCATTGGCACAAAAGCTGAACGAGCAGATCTGCGAAGATCTGCAACAGCATTTTGGCGTAAAAGCGGTTTTTTTGCAGCAGTTGGCACAGCAACTGCTGGTGCGCAAAAACTAAAGAAAAGGGAATACGGATATGCAGTTTATTCAAAACATCTTATCAGCTAATCAGATCTTGACGGCATCGCTCCTCAGCTGGTTCATTGCGCAGGTGTTAAAGACCATCATCAACTTTGTTCTGTTGGGCAAGTTCCAGCTAGAGCGGATGTGGGGCGATGGCGGTATGCCCAGCGCACACAGCGCGACCGTCTGCGCCATGGCCATTGTTACTGGGCGCAGTGCCGGGATCTCTTCGCCCATTTTCGCGGTTGCCTGCGTTGTAGCGATCATCACCATGCATGATGCTATGGGTGTCCGGCACGAGACCGGCGAGCAGGCAAAGGTGCTGAACCAGATGATCGCCCAGTGGATCGATGTAAGCGAGAAAAACGCTCCCTTTTTGCAGAATATGCACCTGAAGGAAATGGTCGGTCACACGCCGCTGCAGGTCGTAGCAGGCGTGCTGCTCGGCTCTCTGGTGGGCTTTTTGTTCCCGGTCGTGTAAAAAGCGACAGAAACGCCCAAAGTACAAACGCATAAAGGATGTGTGAATATGGAATCGTTGTTGCTGGATAAGATCGATCAGCCCAGCGATCTTAAAAAGCTGAATGCACAGCAGGTGGAGAAGCTTTGCGCGGAGATACGGCATTTTATGCTGGAAAACATCTCCAAAACGGGCGGGCATCTGGCCTCTAATCTTGGCACCGTAGAGCTTACAGTGGCGCTGCACCGTGTATTGGAAACGCCTAAGGATAAGATCGTATTCGACGTGGGGCATCAGTGCTACACCCACAAGCTGCTCACCGGACGCCGGAAGCAGTTTGACCATTTGCGGCAGCTGGATGGTATTTCCGGTTTCCCGAACCCCCATGAAAGTGTGCACGATGCCTTTATTGCCGGACATGGCAATACGGCACTTTCGCTGGCCATTGGCATGGCTTGGGCAAAAAAAATCAAGCGAGAGCCCGGGCTTGTGGTGGCAGTGATCGGCGATGGTGCTTTTACTGGCGGCATGGTATACGAGGGCATGAACAACATCGGCGGGCTGGATAATCTGCTTGTGATCCTGAACGATAACAAGATGTCCATCTCTAAAAATGTTGGTGCGCTGGCGCGGTATCTGACCCATCTGCGCACGACTACGGCCTATTACGATGCCAAGGATAATGTGCGCAGCTTTCTGGACGGCGTGCCATTGATCGGTACGCCGATGAAAAAGTCGCTGATGGGCGCAAAAACGCTGGTGCGCCGCGCCATGTACCACTCCACCATGTTCGAGGATATGGGCTTTGAGTACATCGGCCCGGTGGACGGTCATAATGTGGAGGAACTGGAGCGCACTCTGCGCTCGATCTATCAGCGGCCGGGCCCGCACTTTTTGCATGTTGTGACTAAAAAAGGTAAGGGCTATCAGCCGGCAGAGATGAACCCGGGCAACTATCACGGTGTATCCGCCTTTGACCCGGATGGAATGCCGGACCCGGAGGTTGCGCCGAAGGAGTCCTTCTCCACCGTTTTCGGCAAGATGCTGGTGCAGGAGGGAATCCAAAACCCGAAGCTCTGCGCGATCACCGCTGCCATGAAGTACGGCACCGGATTGCAATTCTTTGCCCATCGTCACCCGCAGCGCTTTTTTGATGTGGGCATGGCAGAGCAACACGCTGTCACCTTTGCAGCAGGTCTTGCCAGTCAGGGAATGCTACCGGTGGTGTGCATCTACTCTACCTTCCTACAGCGCTCCTACGACCAGATCATCCATGATGTCAACCTCTTAAAGGAAAACGTGGTCTTTGCCATTGACCGCGCGGGCTTTGTTCCCGCAGACGGCGAGACCCATCAGGGCATCTACGATGCAGCTTTCCTCAGTCAGATGGGCATTCCGGTCTATGCGCCCTCCAACTACGAGGAGCTGCAATACTGGCTGCACTATTTATTGCAGGATACGGTCTCCGGCCCGCGGGCTATCCGTTATCCCCGCGGCGGCGAGAGTGCAAAGCTGGCGCAGTATCCCTGCACAAAGCAGGACTACGATTTCCTGAAACAGACGCCCGGAGCAAAGGTCCTTCTGGTCAGCTATGCGGATGAGTTGGAGGATCTGCTGGAAGCTGCCGACCAATTGAACGATGCATCGCAGAATACGGACGTTCTGAAACTTGTAAAGTTGTATCCCTTTACAGATAAACTTATCGATACTGTGTTGAAATATAAAATTGTACTGTTTGCAGAGGAATGTGTTGCAGCCGGTGGCATTGGCGAACATCTGGCATATGCTTTGCAGCAAAAAGGCTGGGACGGACGCTTTTTGCACTGCGCCGTCCGCATAGCCTGTCTGCCGCACGCGACTGTTCCGCAGATCAAGCAGTGCACCGGTCTGGATGCTGCAGATCTTGTGCAGGCAGTCCGGGCTGCCCTTATGAAAGGAGAAAACGAGCTGTGAAAATTCGGTTGGATCAATACCTTGTGCAGAACGGCCTTGTGCAGAGCCGGGAGCGTGCCAAAGCTCTGATCATGGCCGGCGTAGTTTTTGTCAACCAGCAAAAGGTGGACAAGGCCGGCGAAATGATCAAGGAGGATGCTGTGGTCGAGGTGCGCGGCCACGATATCGGTTACGTCAGCCGCGGCGGTCTGAAGCTGGAAAAGGCCATGAAGTGTTTCCCGCTTACCCCTAACGGCAAGGTCTGTATGGACATCGGTGCGTCCACCGGCGGCTTTACCGACTGCATGCTGCAAAACGGTGCGGTGAAGGTCTACTCGGTGGATGTTGGCTACGGCCAGCTGGCGTGGTCGCTGCGTAACGATCCAAGGGTCGTCAATCTGGAGCGGACCAATATCCGCTACATCACCGAGGAACAGGTTCCGGAGCTGGTCGATTTTATTTCGGTCGACGTCTCATTTATCTCCCTGACACTGGTGCTGCCGGTGGCCTGGAAGCTGCTGAAAGAAGGCGCCGAAATGGTATGCCTTGTGAAGCCGCAGTTTGAGGCGGGAAAGGATAAGGTCGGCAAAAAGGGCGTGGTGCGAGAGCCGCAGATTCACCGCGAAGTGATCGAAAAGGTTGTCGACTGCGCCCAGCAGTTGGGCTTTTCCATTATGGGTCTGGATTTTTCTCCGATCAAAGGTCCGGAAGGAAATATCGAATATCTTCTTTTCCTGCAAAAACCGGTTGGGGCGGAGCAGGCACAGCTTTGCTTAAACGAAGAAAGCGTCGGTCAGGTGGTGCAAAACGCCCACGAAAGTTTGTCTTAAGTGGAGGGTTTGCACGATGAATATTTTGCTGATTCCCAATCTGGGGAAAAAAAATGCCTACGAATGTACCTGTGAGATCATCAAAAGACTGACAAACTACGGCTGCAGCTGCTGGATGTTTGAGGAGCGGCTGGCAGATTTTGTCGGACAGCCGGTGCAGATGATAACGCCGCAACAGTCGATGGATTTAATCATCTCGATCGGAGGGGACGGGACAATTATCCACAGCGCGCACCATGCGCTGCAGCTTGATTGTCCGGTCCTAGGCATCAATGCAGGCAGGCTGGGCTTTTTAACTGAGATTGAATACAACGATCTGGACCGGCTGGAGGATGTGGTGCAGGGACGGTATACCATCCAGCCCCGCATGATGCTGCATGCCACCGTCATCAAACCGGACAGCCGGTTGGAATTTTCGGCGCTCAACGATGTTGTGCTGACCACCGGGCCGCTGGGAAAAATGGTGGACATCGATGTGGAGATGAAGAGTGGATTTTTAAACAGCTATCGGGCGGATGGCCTTATCTTTGCTACGCCGACCGGATCGACCGCCTACGCGATGAGTGCGGGTGGACCGATCGTTTATTCCTCCATCGAGTGCATTTCCATCACGCCAGTTTGTCCACATTCGCTCTTTTCTCGCACGATTCTGCATTCTCCGGATGAGATTTTCACAGTCCGAGGTAAACACATCAACAACTCCGAAATTTTATATCTGTCGGTGGATGGAGAAAACCGCCTGCGCATCGATCCGGGCGACTGCGTTGTAATCTCAAAGGATGAGAAGTACGTCAAGTTTATCAACTTTGGCTCAAAAAATTATTATGAAAAGCTGAACAAAAAGATTTTGGGGAGATGATAAAATTGAAGAAATCCAAGCGCCATGAGAAAATTTTGGAGCTGATTGCGCGGTATGAGATTGAAACGCAGGAGGAGCTGCAGGATCGCCTGAACGAGGAAGGCTTTTCAGTGACGCAGGCAACCGTTTCGCGCGACATCAAGGATCTGCGCCTGATTAAAACAGCTTCGCTCAATGGCGGTTATCACTACACCGTCAACCATTCGGGGAAGAGCGGGCGGGAGGAGCTGGCGTTTAAATTTCATGCCATCTTTGCCGAGGCTGTCGAAGGGATTAAATCCGCGCAGAATCTGGTAGTGGTCAAGTGCTATACCGGCATGGCAAACGCGGTGTGCGCGGCGCTGGATAGCCTCTCCTGGCCTGGCCTTGTGGGGACAATCGCCGGAGATGACACCATCCTGCTGGTGATGCAGGACAATCAGTCAGCGGAAAACATCGTGGCCGAGCTGTACAAGCTGGCGCAGTGAAAAGGAAGATTGCAAGATGCTCTCACAGTTGTACATCAAAAATATCGCTGTCATCTCGGAGGCTTCCATCGATTTTGGCCCGCGCTTCAATGTCTTTACCGGTGAGACCGGTGCCGGTAAAACGATTCTGGTTTCTGCCATCAACGGAGTGCTGGGCGCACGGATGAGCCGGGATATTATCCGCAGTGGGGAGGACAGCGCCTATGTTTCGGCACTGTTTACGCAGCTGCCACAGGATGTCTGCGCCAAAATTGAGGAGATGGGCTTTGAGATGCAGGATGATACCCTGCTCATCGCGCGGGAGGTGGGCAGCCGTAACCTCTGCAAGGTCAATGGTCGGCCGGCGACGGTGCAGCTGCTGCGGGAGATCGCCTCGATGTTGATTGATGTCCATGGACAAAAGGACAACCACCGCTTGCTCTCGCCGGAAAACCACATCGCCTACATTGATGCCTTTGGCGGATTGGAGAATTGCCGCCGGGAGTATCAGGTGTTGTACGAAAAGATTCTAGAAGTGCGCAACCAGCTGGAGCGGGTTAACCGGCATGACCGGGAAAAGGAGCATCAGGTCGACCTGCTGACCTATCAGATAGGCGAAATTGAGTCCGCAGCCCTGCATCCTGGCGAGGAGGAAGAACTCCTTTTAAAGCGCGACCAGATCGCCAATGCCGAGAGGATCATCCGCTTGCTCAGCCAGTCCAAGCAGCTGCTGGATGGGGAGGAGGAAGTCTCCGGAATTTTGCAGATGTTCGAGGAGCTCACCAATAACTTAAGCCAGCTTACGCACTTCCTGCCACAGATGGAGCCGCTGGCTATGCGGATGGAGGAGATCGGTTACGACCTTTCCGACTGCGCGGGCGATTTGGGCAACTATCTGGATCAGATGGACTATCAGCCGCAGGAGCTGGAACAGGTGGAGGAGCGCCTGGACCTGATCTACCGGCTCAAGCGCAAATATGGCAACTCGGTCGAGGAAATTTTAGAGTACCTGGAAAAGAGCCGCGAACAGTTGCAGCAGCTAAACCTGTCAGAAGAGAAGGCACAGGAGCTGCAGGAAGAATATCTGCGTCTAAAGCCGCAGGTGCAGCAGGCGGCGGACATGCTGACCAGCCGCCGGCACAAGGCGGCCAAGGAATTTTTATCGCGGGTAAAAAAAGAGCTGGAATTTCTCAACATGCCTTCGGTGCGCCTGAGTGTCAGCGCAGGGCGCAGCGGCTGGAAACCGGACGGGCAGGACGAGCTGGAATTTTTAATCAGCTCCAATGCAGGCGAAGAGCCGAAGCCGTTGGCAAAAATTGCCTCGGGCGGCGAGCTTTCCCGCGTGATGCTCTCGATTAAAAACGTGCTGGCGCAGAAGGACCGGGTGGGAACGGCGGTCTTTGACGAGATCGATACCGGCGTCAGCGGCAAGGCGGCGCAGAAGATCGGGCAAAAGCTGCAGGAGGTTTCGCACAACCGCCAGGTAATCTGCGTCACTCACCTGGCGCAGGTGGCGGTCTATGCTGACCACCATCTGCTGATTGAAAAGTCCGAGGAGGATGGCAGGACCTACACCCGCATCAAACCATTGGACCGGCAGGGCAGGGTGGAGGAAATTGCCCGGATGATTTCCGGCGAAAACCTGACCGAAACCGCCATGCAAAACGCCCGGGAAATGCTTTCTCTGGCGGATCAAAACCTGGTAAACAATGAGAATAACCCCTTGACAATCGAAAGATGATGGGTTATAATACCAATCAACAGCATAGACGGGAACAAGTAGCAGCCTGCAAAAGCCTCCCAGAGAGCTTCCGGACGGTGCAAGGAAGCGTGGCGGCGGGTGTGCGAATACCTCCCCGAGCTGCCGCCCAAACCGCTTGTGCGCAGTAGGCGCGGCCGGTCAATCTCCGTTATGGGATTAGGGTATCAAGCGGCTTTTTCGATAGAGAAGTTCGGTACCTGCTGAGGCCGTCCTTCGTGAGGAGGCGGTAAATAGAGGTGGTAACGCGTTTTTTCGCCCTCTGCTTTTTGAGCCGGAAGATACCGGCAGAGAAAGCGGAGGGCTTTTTGTTTTGGTTCCTCCGCAAAATTTCACAAATCGAACTGGAGGAAAAGAAGATGACAATCTACGACGAGCTCAAACGCCGCGGCCTGATTGCACAGGTGACCGACGAGGAAGAGATCAAGGAACTAATTAACAGCGGCAAGGCGACTTTTTACATCGGCTTCGACTGCACAGCAGATAGCCTGACCGCCGGCCACTTTATGGCGCTGACCCTGATGAAGCGCCTGCAGCAGGCGGGCAACCGTCCGATCGCGCTGATCGGCGGCGGCACCACCATGATCGGCGATCCATCTGGCCGCACCGACATGCGCAAGATGCTGACCAAAGAGGACATTGACCACAACGCCGAGTGCTTCAAGCGCCAGATGGAACGCTTCATCGAATTCGGTGAAGGCAAAGCGATGATGCTCAACAACGCCGACTGGCTGATGAACCTGAACTACATCGAGCTGCTGCGCGAGGTGGGCGCCTGCTTCAGCGTCAACCGGATGCTGACCGCGGAATGCTACAAACAGCGCATGGAGAAGGGTCTCAGCTTCCTGGAATTTAACTACATGATTATGCAGAGCTACGACTTCTACCACATGTTCCAGCACTACGGCTGCAACATGCAGTTCGGCGGCGACGACCAGTGGAGCAATATGCTTGGCGGCACCGAGCTGATCCGCCGCAAGCTGGGCAAGGACGCCTACGCCATGACCATCACCCTGCTCACCGATTCGCAGGGAAAGAAGATGGGCAAGACCGCCGGCAACGCGGTCTGGCTGGACGCTAACAAGACCACCCCGTACGAGTTCTTCCAGTACTGGAGAAACGTCGACGACGCGGACGTCATCAAGTGCCTGAAGATGCTGACCTTCATCCCGATCGAGGAGATCGAGGCGATGGAGAGCTGGGAGGGCGCACAGCTCAACGTCGCCAAAGAGAAACTGGCCTTTGAGCTCACCGCGATGGTACACGGCGAGGAGGAGGCGCAGAAGGCTCTGGATGCTTCCAAGGCGCTGTTCAGTGCGGGCGGCAACACCGAGAACATGCCTTCCACCCAGCTGGGTGAGGCAGATCTGGACGAGAACGGTTCCATCCAGGTGGCGGATCTGCTGGTCAAAACCGAGCTTGCTCCGTCCAAGGCGGAGGCCAAGCGCCTGATTAAGCAGGGCGGCATTTCGGTTAACGATGAGAAGGTGACCGCTTTTGATGCAGCACTGACCAAAGAGGATTTCGCGAAGGGCGAGATCATCGTCAAAAAGGGCAAGAAGGTTTTCCACAAGGTAACCTTGGCATAAAAACAGGCAATAAAAAAAGGCACGGGCAACCGTGCTTTTTTTATTGCCTGTGATTGCGTTCGTCCAGCAGCAGGTCGATGAAGCGGTCCACCAGCCGCCGCTCCGAGGGCGTGCAGAGCATCAGCTTCTGCTGCACCTCGGTTTGCAGGTAGTCGGTCATGTTCTGGCTGGTGCCCAGCAGCAGCTCGTTGGGCGTGATCTCCAACGCGGCGCACAGCTTCATCAGCGTTTCCAGGCTGGGAATCGAGCGGGAATTTTCGATGTGGGAGATATAATTTGTAGAAAGTTCAGTTTTCTCTGCCAGCTGTTCCTGTGTCAACCTTCTTTTTCGCCGAAGGCTGGCGATGCGTTTTCCCAGCGCAGTATAATCAATATCCAACATAAAACCACCCCTCTAAAGAGTAGCGAAAAAAAACAAGAGGGAACACCAAATAAAAATCCTAAAGTACTTGAAAAGATAGAAAAAGTGTACTATAATGATAATGCAACTATAAATAAAAGTATAGAACCCATTGAAGGATTTATACGTTTTTGTGAAAACAGGAGGTAAAAGCAATGAAAAAGAAACAGACCCTGGCTGTGCTGCTTGCTGCCGCGATGGTGCTGAGCATGCCGGTTGGGGTGTACGCGGAGGAGCTGGATGGAGTAGAAAATTCCGCTGGCCTGGTGGTGCCGTATATTTCGGACTCCGAAGCTCCAGAATTAACAGGTATAACAATTAGCGATACCCAGGTAGAAGCAGGAGGGAAATTGACACTTTCAGTAAAAGCGAAAGAGGAAATTTCGGGGATTCGGTATTGCGACGCTGTTTTTGAAAATAAGGCCAATGGAAGAAGAATAACAGCATGGTCAGAGGACAGTAAAAATCCGACAGAATTAACAATTGATGTATCGGAATACGAACCGAGTGGAACTTTTGAATTAGTGTCTGTACAACTGGGCGATGGAGCAGATAACTATGTGATGTACCACAAGGAAGCTTTCGGTGATTGGAAAGAATTACCATATAATCTTTCTTTTACCGTCATCAACGATGACCCCGTAACCCCTCCGCCAACCGACCCGGAGACACCGAGCAACCCAAGCAATCCAACCACCCCTTCCCGCCCCAACAGCTCCACAACCACCGCGCCCGGAACCCCGATCAACTATGAGTCCGAGAAGCCGGACCCGGCGGACGAGCAGGCGGTGGAAGCGTACAACTTCTGGCAGAATACTAAGCGCGAAATCCGCATCTACGAGCGCGCGGGCAGTCTGCGCGTCTATGTCCCGGCGGACGTCACCTACATGCCGGCCAGCGTGATGGAGACGCTGCGGGTGGAAAATGTGCCGGTCGTTCTGCAGTGGCAGGGCCACCGCATCGAAATCCCGGCCGGGAAAGCCCAGCCCAAGCAGCCGCTCAAAGCCTACTGGCCGATGAAAACCCTGTGCGAACTTTACAACGCATAAAATTCCAACAAAAAAGGAGCCTTTCGAAAAAGGCTCCTTTTTGTTATGCGCTTAAATCACTTCGGTAGCGTGCCGAGTGGCGTGGCAGCCCAGGCTGACGGCGACCGGCAGGCAGGAAACGTGGGTGGGGTAGGAGAGGATGTTGACGGCCAGCGCGGTCACGGTGCCGCCCATATTCTCCGGGCCGATACCCAGCCGGTTGACCCGGTCGAGGATCTCGCTCTCCATGTCGGTGTAGAGCAGCTTCTTATTGTAGGTGAACAGGTCGCGGCACAGCGCCTTTTTGGCAAGCAGGGTGGCCATCTCGCTGTCGCCGCCGATGCCCACGCCGACAATCAGAGGGGTGCAGGATTTGCCGCCGTTTTCCTGTACGCAGCCCACCACATAGCGGATGATGTCCTCGCGGGTGGCGCTGGGGTGGAACATCCGCAGGCTGCTGGCGTTTTCGCCTCCCGCGCCCTGCGGAACAACGGTGAGCGAGATGCTGTTGCCCTGCACCAGCCGCACATGGATGATGGCGGGGGTGTTGTCCCCGGAGTTAACCCGGTTGAGCGGGTCATAGACCACCGATTTGCGCAGGTTTCCCTCGTTGTAAGCCTGACGCACACCCTCGTTGACGGCGTCCTCAAACAGCTCGCCCGCGATGTGCACATCCTGACCGATCTCGGCAAAGACCACCACCATGCCGGTGTCCTGGCAGATGGGCAGGCCGGTGTGCTGGGCTGTCTTGTAGTTTTCGATGATGCTGTTCAGCGCACGTTTGCCGTTGGGCGAAATTTCATAGTCGCACGCGGTGTCCAGCGTGAGCTTGATGTCGGACGGCAAAAATTTATTGGCGCGCAGGCAGAGATTTTTGACTGTACGCACAATGGTTTCAGATGTAATCGTTCTCATCATGCTACCCCCTTACGATTTTACCATTGATAACAACCATCTCCGGCTTGGCGGCGATGGTCAGTGGATCCTGTGAAAAGACCGAGAAATCGGCGTCCTTGCCGGCTGCAAGCGACCCGACCCGATCGGCAATCCCGACAATCTGTGCCGGATGGATGGTGATGGCGGCCAGCGCCTGCTGATAGTCCATCCCTTCCCGCACCGCCATCCCTGCACAGATGGGCAGCATCCCGATGGGCATGACGTTGTAGTCGGTGCAGATGGCGGTCTTGACGCCGTGCCGGGAGAGAATGCCCGGATTTTTGTCGGTGGCGTTGGCAAGCTCCGGCTTGGAGCGGGTGGTCATCAGCGGACCGGTGATGGCGCAGACGCCCTCCTCTGCTAAATCCTCGGCGATCAGGTGTCCCTCGGTGCAGTGCACCAGCACGAAGTCGAGGTCAAATTCCTTTGCCAGGCGGATGGCGGTGAAGATGTCGTCGGCGCGGTGGCAGTGGATATGGGCCTTGAGCTCCCCGGTGATGACCGGCACCAGCGCCTCGCATTTGGCGTCAAAGTCCGGCGGATCGGTGTCCTCATCCTCCTGTGCTTTGCAGCAGTCCTCGTGATAGCGCTGGGCTTTTCTGAGCTGCTCGCGAATCAGGGCAGCGGTGGCCATGCGGGTCATCGGGGTCTCGGATTTGTCGTTGTAGCAGCCCTTGGGATTTTCGCCAAGCGCAAATTTCATCGCGACCGGCGCTTTGAGCACCATGCGGTCGACGTTGTGGCCAAAGGTTTTGATGGCGCAGAACTGGCCGCCGATGGCGTTTGCGCTGCCAGGCCCGGTGATCACGGTGGTGATGGCGGCATCCACCGCCTCGGAAAAGCTCTTGTTGAGCGGGTTGATGGCGTCGATGCCGCGCAGGTGCGGAGTGACCGGGTCGGTCATCTCGTTGAGGTCGTCGCCCTCAAAGTTAAGCCCCTCCTCGGCCAGACCCATGTGGCAGTGGGCGTCGATAAAGCCGGGGTAGACCGATTTTCCTTCTAGGTCGTACACCTCCTGCGCGGGAAAATCCGACAGCGCGGGGCACTGGGACATCGGCCCCAGATTCTGGATGCGGCCGTCCTGTGTCAGCAAAAAGCCGTCCTCAATTGTCAGGAACCCTGTCGGGGTGGGCTCCATGGTCATCAGGTGAGCGTGGATAAAAAGCATGGGAAACCTCCGATCACTGTAACGTGTAAAATAATTGGTTCTATTATACTACAAATTTTGATATTTGCAAACCCGGAGATTGTCAGTTTTTTTGCCTTTAGATATTGAGAGATTTTCGGCGGTGTGATAAGATATAAAATGGTAGATTTTAAATAGAAAAAGATTGAGGTTATATCATGATTGTATCACTCGAACATGTTTTTAAATATTACGGCGCGGACTGCATCCTGCGGGATGTCAACGCCGCCATCAACGAAAAGGACCGCATCGGTCTGGTCGGCGCAAACGGGGAAGGCAAAACCACCCTGCTCAACGTGCTGACCGGCGGGCTGGACTATGAGGAAGGCTCGGTGAGCCTGACCAACGGCAAGGTGATCGGATATCTGCACCAGAACAGCGGGCTTTCCAACGGCAGGACCATCCAGCAGGAGATGGAGGCGGTCTTTGCCGACCTGATTGCACTGGGACAGGAGGTGGACGCGCTGCAAAAACAGATGGCGCAGGTCCACGACAACCCACAGGAGTACGAGCGCGTCTCTGCAGAATATCAGAAAAAGCTGGCCCGCTTTGAGGCCAAGGACGGCTACCAGATTGAGGTCAAGATCAACACCGTTCTCAACGGTATGGGCTTTGGCAATTATGACCGCAACATCGTCACCAACAACCTCTCCGGCGGCGAAAAAACCAGGCTTGCCACCGCCCGCCTGCTGCTCCTGGAGCCGGACCTACTGATTCTGGACGAGCCGACCAACCACCTGGATTTCAAGACGCTCAACTGGCTGGAGGATTATCTCTCCTCTTACAAGGGCGCACTGCTGGTGGTCTCGCACGACCGCTACTTCTTAAACCGACTGGTCGACCACATCTGGGAGCTGGAGCGGACGGTGCTCACTACCTACCGCGGAAACTATTCCTCCTATGTGGTGCAGAAAAAGGAGCGGGTGGAGCGGCAGCTCAAGGAATATGAGCAGCAGCAGGAGCAGATTAAATCGATGGAGGAGTATGTGGCCAAAAATATCGCCCGCGCCTCTACCTCCAAGAGCGCCAAGTCCCGCATCGCTGCGCTGGAGCGGATGGACCGCGTCGAGAAGCCGGTGATTTGGGAGAAAAAAGCCGCCTTCCGCTTTACCTACGACGAACCGCCGGTCAAGGATGTCTTCCACGGGGAAGGCATGAGCATCGCTGTCGGGGAGGGAGAAAACCGCAAGGTCCTCTGCCGGAACATGAAGCTGGATGTGATGAGAGGGGAGAAAATCGCCATCATCGGCCAGAACGGTGTAGGAAAATCCTCCCTGCTCAAGGCCATCCAGGAGATGATTCCGATGGAAGCAGGGCACTTTGAGTGGGGACAGAAGGTGAAGATTTCCTACTATGAGCAGGAAAACCGCCAGCTGCACCCGGACAAGACGGCTATCAACGAGATTTGGGATCGCTTCCCCAATATGTACGAGGTGGAGGTGCGCAACATTCTGGGGCGGGTGCTGCTCTCCGGCGACGACGTCTACAAACTGGTGGGCAGCCTGTCCGGCGGTGAGCGCGCAAAGGTGGCCTTTGCGATCATGATGCTGGAGCGCGGCAACGTGCTGATTTTGGACGAGCCGACCAATCACCTGGACATCGGCAGCAAGGAGATGTTGGAGGACGCGCTGGAGGAATTCGATGGAACCATCATCATGGTTTCGCACGACCGTTACCTGCTCAACCGCATCCCGACCAAAATCATCGAGATGACCCCCTCCGGCTATGAGACCTACAATGGCAAGTACGACTACTATGTCGAGCACAAGGTGGAGCCGCAGGTTGTCAAAGAGCAGCCGTCCGAGGAGAAGAAGCAGGCGGCACAGAAATTTTACCGGACAAAGGCGGACCGCGCCCGTCAGGTTGCGGCCAAAAAGCGCATCGCCTTTTTGGAACAGAAGATGGAGGAGAACGAGCAGACAATCGCTCAGCTGACCGAGCAGATGGGCGATCCGCAGATCGCGTCGGATTACCAGAAGGTGGAGGAAATTTGCCAGCAGATCGAACAGCTGAAAAATGAAAGCGAAGCCTTCGGCGAGGAGTGGCTGGAGCTTTCGGAGGAAGAATAACGGTAGAAAATGAGGAGGATACTTCGTTTTTATTAAGAGAAGGGAATAAAAGCAAGACAGAAAGGATGGGAACAGACCAGTGAAATTACAGCCAAACAAGAAGTACACCACCATCGCAATCTACGCGTTTCTTGTGATTGCGGCAGCGATCGCGCTGTTTTATCTAATCAACGAACATGCCACCGTCGGCAGGGTGATCGGCACCTTTGTCAGCCTGATGATGCCGTTTATCTACGGAGCGGCGCTGGCCTATATTTTGAATCCGGTGCTGAACTGGCTGGAGAAAAAGGTTTTTCCAAGGCTGTTTGGCGAGCGGCTTTCCCGCCGCGCCCGCAGGAGAATCGGGGTACTGATTTCCTTTATCTTTGCAGCAGCGGTGGTTGCAATCTTCCTGGCGATTCTGATTCCGCAGATTGTGGAGAGCATCAACAGCCTTGCGCAGTCGATTTACGCCTTTTTGCCGCAGGCACAGCAGACGCTCAATGAGTGGACAGCAAAATATGGCTCCAATGAATTGCTTTTAAATGTTCTGGAAATTTTAGGAATTGATGTCTCTGATCCTTCGCTGGCCTTGCAGCGTCTGGCTACCAGGAGCTATACCTTCCTGACGCAGGTGCTCCCCAATCTGTTCGGCGGCGTCATGCGCTTCACAAGCGGCTTGCTGAACGTGGTGGTGGGCATCATCATTGCGGTCTACCTGCTGCTTTCCAAAGAGGTGTTTTATGCGCAGGTTAAAAAGCTGATGTTTGCCTTTTTCCCGCGCAGGGCAGCGCAGGCAGTGCTCAACCTCACCCACGACAGCAACGCCATCTTCTGCGGGTTCATCTCCGGCAAGATTGTCGATTCGGCCATCATCGGTGTGCTTTGCTTCATCGGATGCAGCGTTCTGCAGATGCCTTACACGGTGCTGGTCAGCTTTATCGTCGGCGTCACCAACGTCATCCCTTATTTTGGTCCCTTCATCGGCGCCATTCCCAGCATCTTCATTATCATGATCGACGACCCGATCAAGTCGCTGATCTTTGCGGTGTTTATTCTGGTCCTGCAGCAGCTGGACGGAAACGTCATCGGCCCGAAAATCCTGGGCGATTCTACTGGCCTGTCCGCCTTCTGGGTGCTGTTTGCGGTCACCTTCTTTGGTGGGTTGTTCGGTTTTGTAGGCATGCTGATCGGCGTTCCGACCTTCGCGGTGATCTATTCGCTGATCCGCAATATCGCGGAATACAAGTTGGGCAAAAAAGGAATGAAGACTAAAACGCCGGACTACGCCGCGCAGGATTGCCCCATCTTCCAGAAGGTGGACTACCACGAGGGAGAGATGGCTCCACGTTCCTGCGTGGAGGTCTGCGACCTGGACGGCAAGCATCCGGAGACGCCCGAGCAGCAGGCCGCTTACATGGCGGACAGCTCCAAAGAGGAGGAAGACAGATAGCAGCATGCAGCAAACCATTCTGGAATATTTAAAGGAACAGTTTCATCTGAGTTTTACACAGCAGCAGCTTCAGGCCATCGAGACCATCGACGGCCCGGTGCTGCTGCTGGCCGTTCCCGGAGCGGGCAAGACGACGGTGATGGTAAGCCGGATTGCCAGCATGATCTATGAGCACGGCATTGCGCCGTCCTCGATTTTGACCATCACCTTTTCCAAGGCAGGAGCACGGGACATGCGCCGGCGCTATGAGGGCTTGTTTGGGCAGCTGGAAAAGGAGACGCCCCTTTTCTGCACCATCCATTCCTTCTGCTATCAGGTGGTCGGCAGCTACTGCCAGGCGACCGGAGGCGTCGCTCCCCAGCTGATTGAGGCAAGGGAGCGCAGCATGGCGCTGCGGGAAATTTACCAGCGCATCAATCAGGAGTTTTTGTCGGAGGATCTGGAGGAGGAGCTGGTCTCCAACCTGAGCTTTATCAAGAACGCGATGCTGCGGCAGGAGGATGTCGAGCAGAACGAGAAGCAGCCGGCGGAAAAGCGGGTGCTGGAGACCCAGATCAAAAATCTGTGGAGTATCTACAAGGCCTACAGTAACTTTAAGCGGGACAACGGTTTGATGGATTTTGACGATATGCTCAGCTATACTCTGACCATCCTCAAAAAGTACCCGCAGATTTTGGAATACTATCAGGATCGCTACCCCTATCTCTGCGTGGACGAGGCGCAGGACACCTCCAAGCTGCAGCATGCGGTGATCGGACTGCTGGCTCAAAAAAGCCAGAATCTTTTTCTGGTGGGGGATGAGGACCAGAGCATCTATCGCTTTCGGGGGGCCTGCCCGGAAAACCTGCTGGAATTTCCGAAGCAGTATCCAAAAGCAAAGCTGCTGAAGATGGAGGAAAATTTCCGCAGCACCGGGGAGATTGTGGAGCACGCCAACCGCTTTATCTCCTTTAACAAGCAGCGCTACCCTAAAAATATGTTCACCCACAACGAGCGGGGAGGGCCAATCGAGGTAAAAAAACTGCACGATTTTGCCGACCAGTACCATGCGGCGATTGAAGCGTACCTGGCCGAGCCGGGCACGACCGCCTTCATCTACCGCAACAACCTGTCGGCTGTCCCCATCGCGGACATTTTGGACCGCAACGATGTGGATTTTTACATCAAGGAGCACAAGGCAAGACTGAAAAATAACTATGTCGTTTCGGACGTGCTGGCCTTCTTTTCGCTCAGCTTTGACCCGAAGGATTTTGCGGCCTTCTCCCGCATCTTTTACAAGACCTCCTCGTGCCTGAAGCGCAACATGCTCAGCCGCATCCCGCAGGGTCCGCTGATGGAGGGAGAGAGCTATTTCGACCGGATGGTGACGCTGTGCGACGAAAACCAGAACACCGGAAAAATCCGGTATATTTCTATGATGGTCGAGCAGCTGCACAAGATGGAGCCGGTCAAGGCGATGGAGTGCATCCTCTATCAGATCGGATATCTCGGCTATCTGGAATTCACCAGCGGGGCGGGCTACTCGATGCAGGCGCAAAAGCTTAACATTTTGATGAGCCTTGCCTCCCGGGTGAGCACCGTCGAGCAGTTTCTGGATCGAATCGACGAGCTGGACGAGATTGTGGTTCAACATGCCCAGCGCCCGCAGGCACGGCTGACCCTGACCACCGCCCACTCGGCCAAGGGTTTGGAGTTTGATACGGTGGTCCTGCTTGACTGCATGGACGACATCTTCCCGGCCCATTCGGCGGTAGAAAAGTGGAAGCTGGGCATGGAGGAAGAGATGGAGGAGGAAGCAAGGCTGTTTTATGTGGCCTGCACCCGAGCGCGCAAAAGGCTGGTGCTGCCCTACGCCAATTTTTCCGCCAATACACCAGCGGTCCCTTCCCGCTTTCTGTCCCGCCTGATGGAGCCGGAGCAGAAGGAGGAGCAGACCAAAGCGGATGGTATCCGGCTGTATCCGGGGCTGATGATCGAGCACAAGAATTTCGGCTGCGGCCAGGTGGTGAGTGTCAACCGAGAGAGGGGAACCTTCACCGCTTTCTTTGGCAAAAACGGGACCCGCACCCTGACCATCCAGATTTTAAAGACGGACACAGTGCGGCCGCTTGCTTCCCAAAAGGCAGGGAAGCGATAAAAAAGGACGGAAGAATGGTTCTTCCGTCCTTTTGCTCTGTTTAGCAGATAATCTTGATCGAGACCGTTTGGTTGCCGGCGGCCATCTCCACCGCTTCTACGGTGGTGTGGGTCATCCGGTGTGCTTCGATGCGGGAGAGGATGTACTCCCGATATTCGCCGGGAACAAAGCCAAGACATTCTCCTTTGTCGTTCGTGACGCCGATCTGCTCCTTGTCCAGTCCCATGTAGGGGCGCAGATAAAGCTGCTGGTTCTGCTGCACGATTGGGGAAGGGGAGGAAAGGGTGAACTTCATCTGATAAAGGCTGTCCTCCTCCTTGGATTTTCCGGGGATTTTTTTGACCAAAATCAGCAGCGCCGCCGCGATGAGGCAGGCGATGAAGATGGCGACCTCCACGGGGCTCATCTGGGAAAAGGAAAAGTTGTTGTGCAGCAGCACCGGAAAGGCGCCCAAAGCGACCAGCAGGATGGCAATCAGAATGCGCATGATGGAACATCTCCCTTCTAAGATAATTTGGTTAGGATGCCTGCTGTGCAAATTCGAGGTTGTCAAACGAGTCGGCATCCGCAATTCCATTGGAAGAGAGGAGATAGCTGAGCGAGACCCGGTCGCCCGGTTGGGTGAGGGCAAGTTCCGGGCTGACAGATGCCTGCGCTGTGAACAGGATGTCCTGCGGGCTCTCCAGCAGGAATTTGTAGATGGTGCGCCCGTCGCTGTATTCGCTGGCGATGCGCAGAATCACGCCTTCCACCGTCTCGGTTTCTCCACTGAGATTGCTGATGGTGGTCACGCCGTCGCTGACCAGCTTGCTTTCGTAGTCGCGCAGCGCGTCGCTGACTGACTCGCCGGTGCCGACGGTGGAGTAGTTGGTGACCGAGACAAAGGCGTACTGCTTAATCAGGCCGATATCATCCTTGAGGGTCATAAAGTAGGTGGGCTGGGAATCGATGTTGAGGATAATCGGGAAGCTGGCCTGATACCCCAGGTCCTGCACCCGGCCCTGCGCGGAGAGCTGGCCCGCCTCTTCGGTTGCGCCGCTCATCTCGTACATGATTGGCTCCTTGGTGACCATGTCCACCATAATGAATCCGATTGCGCTGTCGTCCGCTCCGACACTGGTCAGGCCGGTGAACAGATAGCATTCCCCATTGTTGTAGACGATGTTGTGGCCGTCGCTGGGACGATACTTGTCCTTGTTGGCAAAGTTGAAGATTCCGTGAACATAGTTGCCGCGGTTAGTGATCTGCTCGATGACAAAATCTTCCGGCTGCACGCGGTCCACCCACTCCGGGATATTCTCCATCGTGTAGCGCTCCATCTGGCCGGTGGTGGCGTTGAGCAGGATGATGCCGTCCGCCTCCGGCAGCGAGAAGCCGCGCAGGTTGTGATAGGTGGAGACGACCCAGTAGGGCTGTCCGTTGTCGTCCAGCTCAAAGGAGTAGTCGGTGATGCCGGTCAGCAGTCCGGGGCCAAAGCGCACCTTGCGCGCCACGTCAAACAGCAGATAGCTGCCGGGGTGGTACTTGATTTTGCTGCCCTCGACATAGCGCACGTCGTTGGTATTGGTCGCGGAGACGACGATGTAGCCAGGCGTGCCCTCCATGTTAGTGAGCCACTTGAAAAAGCCGGAATGGTACAGCGGAACCACCCACACAAGCTCGCCGTCCACCATCTGAATGGTGGCGGTCTGCAATTCCACCTGGGAGCCCAGCGCCGGGCGCTCGCCCAGCTTTTTCTGTGCCAGCTGCAGGGCCAGAGGCTCGTCCACGATCGGGATTTGGGAGATGTCGATGGTCTGCACCTCGCTGTCAAATGTTTTGATCTGCGGCTCGCCCAGCTGGTCGCGGTAGGCCTTCCACTGGAAGAAAACCGAGCAGACAACCAGCACTACGGCGATGATGACCCAGGGAACGGCGATGATGATGGCCGGGACCTTGGGAAATTTTGCCTTGGCCGAGTAGGAAAAGTTGTTGAGCTGGATGGTAAATTCGCCGATCTTCAGCAAAGTCGCCGACCCCACATAGGCGGTGATCAGCACCGCCCAGAAGAGTGCGCCATCCAGATAAAGCGGGCTTAAGTTTGGCGTCTCCACAAAGACGTACAGCGCCGCCACAATTGTGATTGCAAGAAAAACGAACCACTTTGTCTTTTTCATAATCTCACCCTCTTTGTTACTTTGACATAGGGCAAAGGGCGCCCCGTGTTGTAAAACAGTATAGCATAAAAGGGTGCGTTTGGAAAGGTCAATTTTCTACATCGTCGCGAACGCTGCCGTCCTCCAACAGGTGGATGCGGTAGGCGGAATTGGGCGTGTTGGGGAGATATTCCTCAAACCATTCAAAGGAAAGGTCGTTGATGCGTTCAGCCTGCGACACAGGCAGCAGAAAAAAGGCCGGCTGATTGGGGACAGAAAATAACAGATGCGCGTCCAGCTGCGACAGAATGGAAATTTCCTTCATGAGAATCCTCCTTTATTTTGGTTGTTGTCGAATGAGATTTGCTTACAGGCAAATTATAGCAGAAATGGAAGGAAGAAATTGTTGAAAGTCGTCGTGGAATTTTGTGGAATGCAGTTGAAAAACAGAAAAGGGACGATGTTTTACAGCGATTGGGCAGAAGGGAAGGGAGAAATCTTCTCGAAAAAGGCAGAAAAGAAGATTTTCGTCTGGAAAGAATTCTGCAAATGTGATATAATACTCCCGTGACAGAAATCAATTCGTAGG
>OOBJ01000632.1_pt1 | contig 26745 bp, 41 predicted proteins | sample 1671331 | NCBI WGS metagenome assembly OOBJ01 (sample SAMN06348145, study PRJEB24527) | human gut metagenome | biome: human gut; feature: ankylosing spondylitis patient; material: feces | host: Homo sapiens | place: China | collected 2015-10 | reverse complement strand
TCTGCCTGCATGGGTACGCCTTGCCGTTGACAACTATCTCTATATTTTTCATTATGTGCTTGTTTTGGTTTATATGTTCATTCCATCATGCCTTGCCGGGCGATGCCGCGGCGGACTTGCCGGGGTAGACGTCGGGCTCGCCGTCGTTCTCGAGGGTCACGGTGTAGGTGGCGTCGTCTTGCGCCGGGCTCGTCTCCTCGAGCGACGCTATGACGAACTTGCCCGAAACGTAGGGCGTGGCGTCGCCGCCGCGCTGGTATGCCTTGACCTCAACGCTCTCGCCCTTGCCCCACTGCGGGGCTATCTGCTCGTAGCCGTTCTCGGTCTCGCCGTAGAAGCGCAGGCCCTCGGCGCTGATTGATATGCCGAGCCCCGTGACGCCCTTGCCCTTCCACAGGCCGCTGCTCTTGGGCGCGCTGGCCACGGGCTTTGTGGCGCGGTCTTTGGTCTCGCTGTTGAATGTGAGCGTGTGGCTCGTGCAATGGCCCACGGCCTTGCCGCCGACCATCAGCAGCAGGTCGCTGCCATTGATGTAACCTTGCTGTTCCATGTTGGTTTGGTTTTAAATCTTTAATGTGAATGTCATGCTCTGCACGCAGGCGTCGTCTTCCCACCCCTCCTCGCCGCCGGTGAGCAGGCAGCTGTGCATGGTGAGCCCGTCCGCCTGGCCTGTGGCGTGGTCGAGGGCGGCGCGCACGGCCTCGGCCAGCTCAACGCCCTCGGCGTATGCCTCGGTGTAGACGTTGACCTCAATCTCCACGGTGTCGGCGCCGGGCAGGCCCGCCTTGGTGGGGCTTTGCTCCAGCGACGCCCGGCGGTAGAGTATGTAGGGCAGCGTGGCCGTGTCGGTGGCCACGGGGAATATCTTGCGGGTGTGCCGCGTGACGGCCTCGCTCCCGATGAGCAGCTTGCGGATGATGAGCCCCGCGCTGAGTGATGTCCTTGCCATGTGCTTGATGGTTTTTATAACAGTCCTTGTTTCCTTGCGGCCCTGTCGAGGCTGTCTTGGAACTCGCCGAAGAGGTTGCGCTCCACGCTGTCGCCCGCCAGTGCCTCGGCGCGGGCCATGAAGCCGTAGCGGCCCATGCGCCCCGTGCTGCGGCCCTTTTTCCGAAACACGAGAAACTTTAGCCTGCCCCGTTTGCTGCGTTGCTTCGTGCCGTCTTCGGCCCACATCAGCACGGGCTTCTCGCGGCCAAAGCGGTTGCGGTGGTAGCCACGCTTGCCGTGGGGCTTGGCCGTGAGCATGAAGCCCGCCCCGTAGCGGTCGGGGAACACGCGGGCGCGCAGGCCTTTTGCGAGCTTGGTTTTTGTGCCGCTCCCTATGCCGCTGTCTTTCAGTGCGGCCACGGCCATCTTGCGCAGGCGCCCGCCCTCGCGGCGCATAGCGCTGCGCATGGCCTTGCGGTGGGCCTTGGGGTCGAGGGCCTTGTAGACGTCGGCGAAGGGTCTCTTGATGTCTGTTACTGTGCTGCTTGCCATGGGTGGGCTCGTTTATTCGTTGACGCGCTCGCAGATGAGCGTGTTCATGCCTTTGTCTATGTTGGGTATTACGTTGGTGACGGTGTAGAGGTGGCCGCCCTGCTGCTGCACCCGCCAGTTGTCGCCTATGGGGTGGGCGTCGCGGATGTTGAACACGGCGCGGTAGTCGGCAAAGTGCTCGCCTACCTCGTCGCTCCTGTTGCCACTCTGCCTGACACGCTCGGCATTGACAACGCGCGTCTGCGCGTAGGTGGTGCGGGCCTCGCCGAACTCGTTGCCCGACGTGGTGGGCCTCAACAGCGCCAACTTGTATTTCATTCTGCCTGCTATCATCCGTCTGCCAACTTTCTGTAGGGTTTAATCAAGGCGGACAGCGAGTCGGGAACCTGGTGCATCTGCACCGCGCTCGCGCTCTCGCGCTGGTTGTACCAGTGGGCCGCCAGCATCATTATCGCGTGGGCTATGGGCTTGGGCAACCCGCCGCCCCCGCCGATGGCTATCAACTCATCTTCGGTGCGGTTGGTGGCCGTGACAACGCTAACCTGGGCAACATCAAGCAGATGCTGCAGATACGTGTCGTCGTCGGCAAAGTCGTCGGCCCGCACGTGTTTCTTGAACAGTTCCAAACTCACTGCCGCCATGACCTCAATGTGTTAGACGCTCGGCGCTGCCTTGACCTTTGCCAGGGCGAAGGCCTCCTTGCGCAGCGTGGTGGTGCCGTAGTTTACGTTGAGAACGAAGTCGACGGCGTCTTTGCGCGCCTGGCTGTAGGGGTCGATGACAAACGAGATGTCGCCGAAGAGGCCCATGGGCTGGTAACGCCAGTCGCCAAGGCCGATGTAGCCCTCGCCGATATAGCCTGTGGTGAACACCGGCAGGCCCGCAATGTGGTCGTTCTCGCAAACCATTATGCCGCTGCCCTTGTCTTTCGGGGTTGCCTCGGCGATGGCCTTCTGGGCCTTGGTCATCACCCAGCAGAGGTGCTCGCCGTCGACGCCTGTGGCCAGCACCTTTGCCTTGATGGCGTTGAACTCCTTGAACGTGGGCTCTGCGCTCACGTCGATGGCGCTGCCGGCCAAGGCCACAAACGGGCCCAAGAGCGTAGTGGCCCCCGTAACCTTTGTGGTGCTGAACATGATTTTGTTGAGGAGCATAGTGACCGAAAGCGGCATCAGCTTCTTGACAATCATCTCCACCACGCCCTCGGTCTGGTTGATGGCCTGGCGCGTTACGGGGATGGCTATGCCTATGCGCTGGGGCGAGGCGGTGAGCTTTGACATCTTTATCTTGGTGTCGGTCAATGCCACGCCCTCGCCCTGTATGGTGGCCTCGACGGTCTCGTAGGTTGGCCAGATGTAATCGCCGGCCAGGCCCGTGGGCATGGGCAGGCCCACCTTGTTCAAAATAAGCCCCTCGACCAGCGGGTCGAGTATGTCTTGCACCTTGACCGGCACGATGCCGCCAGAGGTGGTGTCGGCAACCATCACGAGGTTGCGCACAAGCATTATCTGGGTCTGGCGGCCCGCTGCCACGTTGTCGCGGATGATGCGGCTTGCATCCTCGGCGGCGTTGGGGTTGTCGCGCAGGTGCTCGGCGGCGGCCGCCTGCATCTTCATCTGCAGCAACTGGTTCTCGCGCATCAGGGCGCCGTATTCGGCCGTCTCGGCCTCGGTGCGCTCGCGCTGCTCGCGCTCGCAGGCGTCGGCAATCTCGGCTATCCTGTCGCAGTTGGCCTGGTACTTGCCCACCAGCTCGCGGACGTTTACCGTTTTTTCCTTTCTCATACAATAACTAAACTTTAAGTGGTTAAACATTCGTTATAGCGATAGCGTTGCAGCACGGCGCATCTCACGCACTTGCTCACGCACTTTCCTTTCATTCTCCTCTTTGCCGACAGGCGGTTCGGGCTCGCGCAGTTCCTTAATCAGCTCGCGCGCCTCTACCGACGTGTCGGGATAGGCGGGGTTGTCGGTGACGGTGAAGTCGTATATGCCGGTGATGGCCTTGACGCGGTAGGTTATCACGGTGATGCCCCCGGCGGCCTTGGCCGTGCGCTCCACGCAAGCCTCGTCGTAATACCGCGTGGAGAACATGAAGCTGCACCCGCCTATGTCGCCGCGGCGTATTAGCTCGAGGGCCTCGTCGCCATGCTGGGTGGCGGGAGCTTCAAACTTGAACTTCACGCCCTTGTCGTCGACCTCGTACGACAGCGTGCCCTTGCCGTTGTTGGAGCGCGCCAGCAGCATCTGCCGGTTGTGGAACATGGTCATCTTTATGTCGCAGCCGTCGAGCAGCTCGCGGGTCACGGCCGACGGGTCTATCACTTCGCGCGCCTCGCTGTCTTCGTCTTGCCAGAGCGGAGCCGACGGGGTGTTGAACAATATGGCGTAGCCCTCTATGGTGCGGCTCAGGGCCTCGCCATCGCCCCACTCGCGCACTCGAAGGGTGGCGGGCGTGAACATCTGCCGTCTGACTATGGTGTCCTTGCTTTTCATCATTACTTATCTTCGTTTTCGGTTGTGTTATCAGTGGGTTCCGGCTGCACGCCCGGCGCCCTCAGCTCGTCGATGCCCTTGAGGTTGGCCGACACGAGCACGGCGTCGCCGCCATCCACCGGCGGGCGGTTTTCCTCCTGGCGCCACTCGTTGACGGTGTAGAGCCCGGCGGCGATGGTCTGCGCCTGGTATTTCACCCGGCTGTCGAGGTCGCAGGCATAGAGGCCGCGCCGATCGAACTGGAAACGCCGCTTGCAGCACCGCCCCGGGGCTACGAGCTTGCGGTGCAGCTCGACCTCTATCTTGCGCAGCAGGGGGTTGAGGGTGTTGGTGAGGAAGGCCACGTTAGCCATCTCGGCAGACTTGTAGTTGTTGCTCGTGTCGTCGAATACGAACGACGGATGCACGCCGAAGAAACGGCATATCTCGCGCACGCTGAACTTGCGCGTCTCGAGAAACTGCATGTCGGTGCTGCTGAGGGAGATGGGGTCGAACTTGGCCTGGCCCGGCAAAGACACTATGCGCTCGCCGCTACGGAAACGCCCGTCGAGGTCGGTGGCGGTCTTCTCGAGCTCCTTGTCCTGGTACTCGCCAAAGCCGCGCACGCTGGTGTCGTTGCTAACAATGCCGCGCACGTTGCCGCCGTTGGCAAAGCGGCTGAGCGTCTCCTGGTCGCCCGTGCTGGTGATGCTCAGGGCCACGCGGGCAAAGCTGAGCGTGGAAAGCCCAACCTTGCCGTCGTAACTGTAGTTCTTTATGTGTATCACCTCGTCTTCGCCGTATACGCCGCTAATGCCTGCTTGCACATCGTTAATCGTGTAGGTGTCGTTTACCGTGTCATGAGCCACGCACGACGGGCTTACCAGCGCCAGGCGGGCGCACGACATGCTGACCGGGTCGTACTCGGGCACGATGTATGCGTTGCCGCGCAGTAGTATGTGGCGGACTACCATCTGCCAGAAGTCGACGGCCGAAAGCCACGGGCATGGCTGCACGTTGAGAAGGTAGTGCAGGCGGTCGCCGCGGTCTTCAACGAATATGCCGTCCTTCATGCGCATGTATTGCACTGGCAGGCTCGCCACGCTGTCGGCCAGCAGGTTGACGCATCGGTAGACCGTGGCCACGTTCAGCGCGGTGTCGGCCGCGAGCAGGGGGAAGCCCCCGCCCGTCCTTGGGGTGGATGCCACCGGCCCGGGCTTGTCGCCATGCCCGCGCGTAAACATGCTGCGTATTGTATCAAATATGCCCATCCAAAAAAACTAATAGCTCCTACCATACCCGCGAAACGTTGTCTTTGGTGCACATTTGGGGCGTTTCAAGCGTTAAATAACCATAAAACGGGCGTTTTTCCCTTTCTCCGGGAAGTTTTCGGGCGCGATGCCGTGGGGGTTCCGTGGCTTTCGGATGGCGCAAAAAAAGTTGCCCGACGGGCAAAAACAAATGGCCAAAAACTTACATATATGCCAAAGATTATGTGTCTTTGTAGTGTCTAAAGAGATGACAAAAGGGGAATCCGAAAACCTTGAAAAGAGTAGGAGAAAACCAAAAACCGAGCGGATATGAGATTGTTCATTTCATTTCGAGTTTGGAAATTAAGAGTAACGCTATAAATAGCAATCTAATTTCCCGGGAGGGGCAACCCTCCCACTCGGTTTTGGTTTTCAGTGCAAAGATACAAAATAAAGTTCAATCATGGAAGAACAACCAAAGAAAAGAGGCGGCGCACGCCCTGGGGCGGGCCGAAAGAAGAAAGAAGGGCGCGACTGCGCCGTAACGTTTCGCATATCAACGCTGGCCAAGGAACGCCTCGTTGCGTTCGCCGAAGCGCGTGGCATATCGCAGCAAGAGGCAGCCATCATGATATTCGAGGGGCTTGAATAACACGGACACCAAGTTACAAAAAACTTCTCTGTTCAGCAAAAAAACGCAAAAACATTTGCAGGTAATAAAATTATTACCTATATTTGCATCGTAACCAATATATCAAGATATGCCTACGATATTCATACTGTTCGGCTTCCGATTTATGTTCTACGCTAACGACCATGAACCAATACACGTTCATGTAGTGAAGGGCGGCGCATCGGCCAAATTCACGTTGTTCCCTGTCGAGTTGGTGAGGAACAACGGGCTTAAACCATCTGAGATAAAATTGGTAGAGTCATTGATAGATGAAAACCAAGAGATAATAGCCGAGCATTGGAACAGGTTTTTTAACAAGACAAGATAATATGACTATGGAGAATATCAGTGTTGAAAAAGTATGGATTACCGACAATGAAGTGTGGATACGCACTTCTGACGGCAGGGAAGCTTGCGAAAGGTTTGCCGACTACCCCAGGCTTCGCTTCGCCACGCCGGAACAGAGGGCCGCGTTCACCTTGAGCAACGACGGCATACATTGGAGTGAGATAGACGAAGACCTGAGCTTTGAGGGCTTTTTCATGGAGAAGCCATCATCCCCATTATACAACTTGTTCGTGTCGCACCCGGAGCTCAACGCCTCGTCCATCGCGCGCAGAATGGGCATTTCGCAAAGCCTTTTCGCACAATACGTGAGCGGTACTAAAAAGCCGTCTAAAGAAAGGCTTGATGCCATTTTCGAGACAATACGCTCAGTCGGAAAGGAATTGATGGCAATATGACTGGCCATTGTTGACACCGCCCCCGCAGCCCACACAGTTGCGGGGTGGATTGCCGCGCCATACAAAAAAGCCCCGGCGCATCACGCGTCAGGGCTTCAACATTAGCTCTTAAATTTATTATGAAAACGTCCGCATTGCCTTAACGGAATGATGCGGCACTTAATTCCTTTGTAATTTCCGCCATACAAGCAGACAAGCGCGCGTAAGTCTTCTCGCCCGCCGTCTTTATGCCCCTGGCGTACTGGCGCATCAGCGACGGATTTATGCCCGCGCGCCGGGCGATGTCCGTGACGTTGAGGAACGAGAAGTACTCAAAGAACGACTGCAAGTCGTACTTGTACTCAAACTCCACATCATATGGCGTACCACCGCGCTCGATAAAGTCTGCGCGCGCGTCTTCCAAACATACCTGCAAATCGTCCTTTGCGGCCTTTACGGTATCGCCCGCGCTGTTGAGCCCGCCGCCATATACATCAGCCTCTGTGTGACACCAAAACGTGCCATCACCCGCTTGTGAAACCGTTACTAACACTTTTTCCATATCTTTTTGTCGTTGCGTTCATAAAGAAAGAGCCCCACACCATAGTGCGCCATCATTGCCACGCTCCTGAAAATTGGCTGGGGTCAATCCCCAGCCAGTTTTTTCAAGATTTCAAGCGCAAGCCCTGTGCGGACTTCCGCAGCGTGCCTCGGCACCCAATCAAACTTTCCCGTATTGGGATTAATCCATTTGTCGTGCCGTCTTCCGTGTCGTTCAAGGACGCATCCCGCGGCCCTTAACGCCTTTAACAATTCTGACGTTTTCATTGTTGTAAGAGCTCTTTTGGCTTAATTGCCAATGCAAAGGTAACAAAAATGTTATACACATACAAGTGTTTGGGGCATTATTTTCCGTCTCAACATTATTTTTAACATTCCCACATACAAAAAGCCTCATGGCGCAACAGGCCACGGGGCAAAATCCCATACGGGAGTGTCAAAAGAAATGTCGATGGAGACTTTATTTTTCATTCTATCCGGTCGGCGGCGGCGTCAATACGGCGGGCAAGGTCTTTGAGGGCGTCACGCAAGCGGACTTTCTCCGCGTCGGTGAAGTCGCCTTCTCCCCCGTTGCTGCTACGTCCGTCGAGCTTTTGATGCAGCCAAGAACGACTGCGCCCGAAATAGAGCATCGAAAGGTGAGCCCAAGAGATGTCGAGCAAAATGTCGCTCAGATACTGTTTCATTGTCTTGCGGGTGGTTGTATTCGTTTCCATATCCATGTCCTTGTTATTTTAATTGTTTGGTGATAAGCCGACGCGCTGCCGTTCCTGCCGCTGAACTTGTGATAAAGCCACGAGCGAGACTTACCGAAATAGTTCTTGGCCAGATATGCCCAATTAACCTCCTCGTACACGTCATCAAGTACTTGGCGAACCGTCGCCCCCTGTTTTGCATTTGCCTTTTCTTCCATTTAGATTCCTTCCTGTTAAATTGGGGGCGCACCAAAACAGGCACGCCCACGCTGTGCGCCACAAGCCCGATGGCGACTTTTGTTCAATTAAAACGGCTATCGACTGCCGGGGCTTTATGTTAACATTAAAGCAACATTAATCCAGTACCTAAACCGCGCGGACATTTTCGGCCGCGCGGCGTATGCGGTCGGCAAGGTCATTGAGCGCACCATAAAGCCGCTCGGCCTCTTCGGGCGTGAATCCGCCAACGCCGCCGTTGCCGTCAATTCCGTACATCTTTTGCTGAAACCACGAAACGGACTTGTCGAAATAAGTGCGGCTGAACTCGCGCCACGAGACGGCAAGGTATATGTCTCCAACGCGCTTCTTCATGTCCGTTATCTTTTCCTGTTTTTGCTTTATTATCGTTTCCATATTTCACTTTTTTTTAGTTTCACTTAAGGGGGCTCTCCCGGGGCGGGAGAGCCTTTTTGCCTTTAACCTTTTGGCATGTCCGTCATTCTGTCGAATAGGTCTTGCGCATACTCCAACAAACCCGGGTAGCCGTTAGGGTAGCTGCCGCAATAGTTTCTGATAGCCTTGATGAGTTCTTCTTCCTCACTCGTGACTTTGATTGTAATTTCTCATTTTGTTTTCATTGTCGATGTTTATTTAATTGAACAACGCAAAGATACTAATAATTTAGTTAGTAACCAAATCTATAGTGTTAATCGTTCCCGCCAAAACAACTTTCTCACCGCTCGTAATCTATGAACAGGCGCATGCACATCAGCATCGTTATCACCCCGTCTATCTTCTGCGTGGCCTTGCGCTTGATGGGCTTGCAGTTCTCAAGGTTGTCGCTGTCGAGCACGGCGTTGCCGAAGCAGTAGGCGTTGATGGGGTTGTCGTTGATGAACACATGCCCCGTCTTCGCTCCGTGCTCAAAGCTCTCCACCGGGGCGGTGAACACACCGTATGTCTGCCGCACGCCTTTTATAACCCCGGCCGCGCCCGATGCAGCCAGCATGTTCATCACTTCCTGCGATTTCCACGGGTCGTAGCCTATGCCAAGAACGCGCACGCGCTGGTTGAGGTACAGCACGTAGTCCACTATGCGGCGGTAGTCTATCACGTCGCCGTCGGTAAGTATCAGGTGCCCCTTGTCGGCCCACACGCGGTACAGCTTCTCGTTGGGGTGGCCCGGCAGAGCTCCGGCCGGGAAGAAGTAGGCCGTGTGGAAATGGAAGCTCTTGCAGGCCACGTCGTAAAGCCCTACGGTGACCGCGCTGAAGTCGTCGCTCTCGCTCAGGTCGATGGCCACCATGGCGTCGGGCCTGCCATTGATGGCGTCGAGATTCATCGGGCGGCTTATGTGGCGCGCCAGCGTGCTGCTTATCCAACTGCGCTGCTCGTTCTCGGCATACAGGTTGAGCAGCTTGGTGCGGAAAGCCAGCATGGCCTCGCTGCCGTTGCGCACGGCGTTCTTGTACTCCTGCCGGTAGAAGTCCATGCTTACCGTCACACCGAGGTGCGGGTGAACCTTGCGCCACGTGTCCTCGGCGTCCTCAGGGTCGTCGAGGTCGGGCTCGAAGATGTGCGCAAACAGGCTGTCGTCGTCATACTCCCCCAACAGCACCGACTTGTAGCCCTGCAGCATCTCGTAGAACGGCCCGTCGAACACGTCGGATGCGGTGGTTATTATCACCGTGAGCGGGTTCTCGCGCACACCCATCGACGTGGTGAGCACCGTCAGCAGCTCGCTGCTGCGCGCCTGGCTGAACTCGTCCATGATAACCGTGCTGGCGTTCAGTCCGTCTTTTGTGCGGGCGTTGGCCGTGAGGCACTGCGCAAAGGCGGTGCGGTCTTTGCGGCGGCTCTTGATGGTCTGCTCGTTCACTACGTAGCGGCGTTCCTTGGGGTCGAGCCTGCGCATGCAGCCGCGTATCACGTCGAAGCACTTCTTTGCCTGGTCGTTGCTGTTGGCGCCCGTGTAGCTCTCGGCGTTGGCGTCGCCATACAGCAGGTCGTAGATGGCCAGCGACGCCGTGCCCGTGGTCTTGCTGAACTTGCGGGGCACATACAGCACCACCTCGCGCACCACGCGCCGGCCGTCGTGCCAGAACGCGAAGATGCTCGCAAACTGGAAGCACTGCACCGGCGTGAGCCTGTAACGCTGTGGCCCGGCCTTGCCAGGGAAGTGCAGGCTCTCGTAGAAGTCGAAGAACCGCCACACCTCGGCGGCGTTGATGCCGTACTTGCCGCACATAGTGAAAAACCGCGCCACGGCCAGCTGCTCGTAAAGGTTGTGGCCGTCGGGGTTGCCTGCCACCTCGCGCACATAGCCGTCAAGGCGGGCGTCGACCTCGGCCAGACGGTATCGGCCTATGTCGGCGCCAGCCAGCAGGGCCGACACTTCGGCCTTGGCCTCGCGCAGCCTGTCTTTCTCCTCCTCCGTCATTCGTCACCCGGTTTTATAATCCTTGGCTGGCTGCGCTTCTTGACCAGCTTCTTGGTCAGGTCTACAAGCGGGTCGTCTTCCACCTCGCCGGCCAAGTCCTCAGCCGTCAGCCCCAACGCCTTCATCTGCCGCGTGACGAGCTCCTGCGCCTCCTTGGCTATCTTGAACACCGGGTGCGGGGCAAGCTTCTTGCCGTAGCGGGTCTCTTCCCATACGGTTGTCTCGGTGAGGCCGTCTATCTGGTCGTTGGCCATCTCAAGGTTGCGCAACGCGCTCGCCAGCGACACCACCTGCATGTCGAGCCCCTTGCTGTAAAGCTTGTGGGCCTTCAATGCCTTTATTATCTCTACCTTGTAATCGTTAACTGGTTTTGCCATTCTTTCTATTTTTATCATTTCCCTTCAAAAGTTCCGCAATTCCAAAAAATTGCCTACGCACAAAAAAGGCTGCGGGCGGGGTTAACAGTGGCCCCCCGGCCTTAAAAAAAGCCCCCCCGCCCTAACCGTCGCCGCCATCCTCGCCAAAAAATTTCCTTACAATGTCAGCAACATGCCCCGCGTTGCGCTTGCGCGTGGCCTCCTTGCCGCACCGGCCCATCTCGGTGTGGGCCTTGACGTGGCATGCGTGGCACAGCGCCCTCAGGTTGTGCGGGTCGTACATGCGCTGAGCCCTCTCTGCGCGCGTAAATGCTTCTTCCACAGGCCGGATGTGGTGAACCTCGGTTGCCGGGGTCAGCAGCCCCTCGGCCTCGCACGCCTGGCACAGCGGGTGTGCGCTGAGCACGTCGCGCCTGAGCCTCAGCCACCGCGACGTGTGTATCAGCTTTATGTATTCCTTGTCCTTTGCCATATGCAGAATCATTTGAGTTTCTTGTTGTTGTGCCTTACCGGCACAGTGCCGTCGGGCACGCGCTGGGCGTTGCCCAATTCCTCAAACATCGCCTCGATGTACTGCGCGTCATCATCTGGCGGGCCTGCCTTGCCCTCCATCAGGTCGGGCAGTATGCGCGTGTAGGCAGCGAGCATCTCGCCGAGGCTCTTGAAGCCATTGGCATGACGCGCCAGTTGCAGCCTGCGGTAGGTGGCCGAATCCAGCGATATGCTCACGCGTTTCCTGTTCGTCTCGTTCCCGGTGTTCACGTATTGATTTATGCTATTTTTTTATTACGTTGTTTCTCTATTTCAGCACACAGGGCCTCACACCATGAGCGGGCCATGTTCACCTCGACAGCATTGCCGATGAATTTCTTTCTGTCGGCCTGTGTGCCAATTAGCACATAATCTTCGGGGAAGCCCATAATCAACTTCAATTCTGTTTCCTTGAGCATTCGCATTGTTATGTCGACAATGTTGTACAGAGCCATAAATTCCTTGATTTTTACTGTCATAGGACTGTCTGTGTCGTAAATGGGAATACATAGGCTAACGTCAGCAGAAAGTCGTTTACAAGTTACAAGTTTCTGTTTAGGGTTCGTCAATACAGCCGGGCTCGGCTGTTCGATGCTTGTTGTCTGGCCGCCGCCGGAATACTCATTTGCCATGAAATGGCATGAAACAAGCGCCATCCTGTCTTTTGTAGTTAGCGTAGCAGCCGGTGAGTCGCATGATGTGTTGAAGCCGTTTCCGTAATGCACAGATATAAATGCGTGATGGTCTATTGTGGTTATGGTTCCGGCAGGTTCTTCGACAGATATGTTCTTACCATCCGGCGTACCGCCAAATTGCTTTGAGAGGAAAGATACCGAGGCAAGCGCAAGACGGCTTTGCGTAGCAACCGTTGGGCATGGGTCGTCAAGCGATGGCGACACATACTTACCTGTATTTTTGTTCACGCTGTTGTACTTGACCATGAAAGCAGACTTGCCACCTGCCACAAACTTGACCAGCCCGGCATAGATACGCTTAAGTGTGTTTTCTGACAGAGGCTTTTTCCTGTTGAAAATAGACTTGCCCACGTCGTTGAAGTCAAGCACGTCACGGACAGGCTTCCACTTCTTGGCTTCGCCAAACAGTCCACTCCCGCCACTCTTGCTGTGTGTGGGTTCGGGGAATGCGATTGGAAGGCCATGCCTGGCGAAGATGCCGAAGAAGCGCTTGCGTGATGTGTATGCGCCATAGTCGGCTGCGTTCATTATGCGATAGTCGAAGTGGTAACCGTAGCGCATCACCTTGTTGCGCCAATGCACATACGAACGCCCTCGGTCTTTTGACAGCGGCTTGCCGTCGTCGCCAAGTGAGCCCCACGACATGAACTCCTCCACATTCTCGATTTGTATGTAGTCTGGATTGAGGGCCTCAATATAGCGGAATAGATGCTCAGCAAGTGTACGGCTGTCCGCATCGCGTGGCTGCCCTCCCTTTGCCTTGCTGAAATTCGTGCATTCGAGCGAAGCCCAAAGGACGACAAGGGCACCAGGGGTCTTTGCCCTACATTTTTCCACGTGTGCAACCAGTGGGGCCATGTTCAATGTCCGAATGTCTTCGGTGAGGTGCAATGCCCCGGGGTGGTTGGCCGCATGGGAAGCAATAGCCTTTGCGTCATGGTTTACACAGGCTATGACGTCGGCGCAGCGCCTACCGTGCAGACGTGCCGAGTTTATCCCGGTGGAAGTGCCACCGGCACCGCAGAAAAGGTCGATGTATAACAGTTGTTTGCTATTTTGTTCTGCCATGATAAAAAATATTTGTTTTATTTTCGGTTCTGCTGTAAGCTTTTGGATGATATGACTTAATCAGGGATTCATTTCTTCAAGTTCTTCAGTCTATCTCATTGCACAGGGCCTCATGCTCGATGCCGGTCATTTTATAAGTTCAAAATCATAAACGAACACATAGGGATTTGCTTCCCATACGCCTTTTCTGCTCACCTTATTTATGAGGTGAGCAAAGGCTGCTCTCGGCTCGTTAAACGTCACATTGGAACTATCAATCCAATACCACGGGAAATCCCTTGTGGCTTCATGCACACCCTCCTTGATGCAATCCTCGTCCGAAATGTCTTGCAAGCGCTCTACACGAACATCGGTCATGCGGATTTGGTGGGGCATGAGTTCTGCCCGAACAAACATCTTATTGCCCCATCCGGCATTTGTACTGCCTGCTTTTTGGGATATAATCTCCCACGCCGGCACTCCGTTTTCACAAAAACCTCCACAATCACGATAGCTTTGCGCCACAGCAACCACTTCGCCGATTTGATAAGGTGGCCTGCCGAGTTTCTCAACAAAATAGTAGTGATTGATTAACTCGGCACCCTCTAATTTGTCAAAGGTAAGCCCGTAATATTCCTTTTGGAATAGATTGATTTTATCCATCTCTGACTGCTGAATAACCCGTCTTGTCTGCGTCTTTCTGCCATCAAGCACCGCTTTGGTGAGCAGAAATTTATCATTGAACATTATCTTCTTAGTCATTCGTCCAAAAGATTTAGTGACATTTCATAATTCATCTTTTAATTGTTCGGAACGAGGCTTCGTTGCCGAAGCCAACGATTTGCATCATTTCGCGGAAACGGTCGGCAAAGCGCCCGTCGGTGGCTATTAGCTCCTTGTGCATGTTGCAGCGGTGGCGCGCGGCAATCAGCTTTTCGCCAAAGGTGCGCTCCGTCCGCGCGCTTATCGGTGTCGATATGTACAGCTTCATTTATTGCCCTCCTGCGTGTTTTGTTTTGTCGGCTACCCATTTCCTGTAGTCGCGGTCTATCTCGTTCCAATACTTGTGCCCTTCAGGCGTCTCGCCCCAAAAGAAGGCGGAGCTTATGGCTTCCGACGGCCTCATCCATTCCAGGTATGTCCCAATCGTCTCGGCCTGCTCTCTGCGGATAAACCTTGCGGCGAAAGCATCGTAAACACCACGCTCCCTTAGCCATTGCTCGATTTGCCCCGGGCTCACTACGGCAGTTATCTTTTTTCCCATAGCTTATTTCCTAAATTGTTAACTCTTAATTATTTTAATAGTTTGCTTATCGAGCTCACCATCGACTGCCTCTTGCTCTGCTCCGACGGATGCACGTAGGTGTTGAGCGTGGTGGAGACGTTACGGTGCCCCAGTATGCTGCTCACCGTCTTTACGTCGACCTTGCTCTCTATCATCAGCGTGGCGAAAGTGTGGCGCAGCCCGTGGAACCTCACCTCGCGGTCGATGCCGCACTTGTTGCGTATGAAGCGTTGGTAAGATTCCCTCAGCCAGCGGGGGTTTGTTGGCTTCTCGCCCATCGAGCATATATACAGGTCGGGGTCTTTGCCCTTGCAGAGCTTCTTCGCCAGTGAGAACACCCCGGGCACTATCGGAACCTCGCGGCGCGACGATGCCGTCTTGGGCGAGCCTACCATCATCTTGCAGTGCCCCCCGCCCTCAGCCTGCGGGCAGTAGATGAACTGGACACACCTATTCACGGAAACAATCTTCCTTTCGAGGTCTATGTCCTTGACCTTAAGGCCGCAAACCTCGCCTATCCTCATTCCGCCGCATATCGCCAGAAGTATGCACAGCGTCTTTGGCGACGGGTTGGCATGGCACATAGCCACTATCCTCTTGAACTCGTCGCGCGTGAATGAATCGGGGCGCGCCTCGCCGTCGACGTTCCTTGTCGGCCACTTCAGCTTCCAGTGGGCGTGGGCGTCGAGCCCGAGCTCCTCCTCTGCATAGTCCACGAGTTGCCTTAGCACATTGAGCATATCCCTGACGTAGCGCCTTGACAGCCCATCGGCCAGCTTGGTGTAAAGGAAGTTCTGCGCGTCTCTCTTGCTGATTCCCTCCACTTCCCTCTCGCCGAAAGCAGCCCGCACGTGGAAGTAATAAATGGCCTCATAATTGATTGCCGTAGAGGGCTTCACGCACAGTTTCTTGTCCTCCACCCACATCTTGAAAACTTCATCCACTTTCATAGCCTGTACTGTTGTTTTGTTTTTGTTGGCCCAGTTGCCTTATTATACCTTTCTCACGCTCAGACAATTCAAGTACCTTTGGTTGGCGACAATCACGCTCCTTGGCCCGCTCCTTGGCCTCCGCCGCTGCGTCAGACAGCAGCAAGCCTCCGCCGAATATGGCCGGGCCTCCTTTCTGGCAGTCAAGCCGACTTATACACACGCCCTCGCCCCGGCGTATGGTGTGGCACTTGCCTGCCGAGGCTTCCCGTGTTTCCTTGCGCCCGGCCGTTTCTCCCTGTGTGCCGCCGCGCTTTCCAATACCGCACGAACGGCCCCACGCCCACGCCTGTTTCAGCGCCTCGAACAGCCGCTTTCGCTCGGCGGAATCGCAGAAGCCGAACGTGATGGCATAACTGCCGCAATCGAACGCCCGCGGGTCGCGCTCGGGGAACAGTATGCGGCGTGTGTTTTCCCTTATCTCGGCGGCGCGTGCTGCCGGCGGGGTTGTCGGTAAGTTGCTTTCTGTCTTGTTCATGTCGTTTGTCGTTGTTGTCATTCGTTGTGTCTGTCGATGTTTTCTTGCCGAGTGCCGCCCGCGCGATTCAGCGGGTGTGTCGTGTCGGCGGGCTTGTACTTGGCGCAATACTGCTCCCACGAGATGGCGCGCTTGCGGCTCGCTTCATTCTCACGCTCCCTCATCTCTTGCTCACGTCGGCTGTAGGCTTGCAATCGCTCTTTCATGAACTCGCGCAGTGAGGTGGTTATCACAAGCGGGTCGACGGAGCCGTAGAACCGCCCGTAGCGGCCTGACTTGAACCTGTAGAGGAACAGCATCACCTCGGAGACTTTCAGAAAATGAAACTCCGACGCTATCACCCCGGCACACTCTTCAAGCGGCTTGCCTTGCAGCTTATCCCTGCAGCCGCAATACTCCGACAGGTTGTAGAGCTGCGGCACGAGCCACGCCGTGGCCGTGTTGCTGCCGTAGGCCCTTTTGACGGCTCCCAGCGTGGGGTAGTCGCCAAAGAAACAATTGGCGGCGTTGGTGCATATCTGTTGCTGCCTGCCGGGATTGAACGCGGCGACAAACTCCTTGCGGTCACCGTACCTCTGCACCATCATCCTCTGCGAGCAGGCGGGCAACGGTGCTGGCTGCGTCTTCGGCTCTCTGCCTTGCCGTTGCATTATCTGGCCTATCTGTTCCATTTGCTGTGCTGTTATATTGTTTTTCCCTGTTGGCCCATGTCTTGAGCCGCCTTGACAAGTCCCACGTCCGCTCAAGCTCACAGCGCATCTTGGTCTTGCTGCGGTTTGGCTCGCTCCAATACTCAAAGAAACACCTGATGAGCTCTTTGCCATACACCGGGACGAAAGGCACGAGTGAATCGTAGAAAGCCGCCTTACGGCCTTCTAAGAGAGTAGCGACGTCAGTCGCGGCCTTTTTCTTTGCACTAACGTTAGTTAGTGCTTCTTTTTCTATATCTATATCATTAACACTATCATATACATTATCTGTTAGGTTTGTTAGGTTTGTTAGCCCTTGTTGTGGCTTGTTAGTTTTGTTAGGCTTTGTTACGGCTTGTTGTGCCTTGTTAGCTTTGTTAGGCTTTGTTAGGTTTGTCGGGCTTTCAGCCTCTTCTGCCTCATCGCCGCCCTGCCCTTGACTGCCGTCGGCCGCTTCCCCGCCGCCATAGCGCGAGGCCATGCCCTTTTTGCCGGCCTCACTCCGCCTCTTTACGGTCTCGTCATACTTCGCGTTGTTCGCGTCTATCTCTTTCCTCATGAAGGAGAATGCCATCTTTGCCAGCGGTTTCAGTTCCGACAGCCTCCCCGACGCGGCATACTCTATTATCGCGTCGTAGACTTCGAGCCTGACCTCCGCAGGGAAATCCCTTAGCACCTCCTGCCAGTCACAATTAAAGACAAAATTCTTTCGCATACGCTTATTTTCGTTTTAGGTAGTCGCGCACCTCTCGCACAAAGTCGTCGAGCGAGCGGCAAACCACGTATTTATACTCTCCGTCGCCACACACAGCCTGCTGCCACCATCGTTGGCTTTGGCTCTGGCGTCCTGTGGCCGTCTTCATCTCAATGAGCAGCGCGCCATGTTGGCCGTTGCTTTTGAGCAGTATCAGGTCGGCCACACCGGCAACGACGCCCTCGGCCTTGAGCTTTGCACCCGCCACGGCGTCGCGCCGCCCGCCGTTGGGCACGGCGAAAAGCCTGCCCCGCAAATGGGAGTACTGCAGGTTGAACCACCTCACGCAAGCCTCTTGCAGCCTGTGCTCGGCATCACCGCATCTTCGCCGCGCCTTCAAGTTGGATTTTTCAATCAGTTCGTCAAGCCTCATCATCTGCACTGTCAAACAGTTTTCGCCTTTCACTCTCCGCCCGTTGCTTGCGCCACCGGGCATAATGCTCCCTGTGCTCGGAATAATACATCCGTTGCCTAAAAAGCCTCGCTTCTCTGTTGCGCATATACCGCTCGTGGTCGAGCCTCTTGCGCCGCTGCATTGCTGTTTCCATAGTGGCTGCAAAAATTAAAAACCAAGAAGTAAAAATGGGCTGCGCGGTGTCAGTCAAATGCAATTGTCTTAACTCCTTTACTCCCTAACTCCTTAACTCCTGATTCCTAAAACGGCAAATCGTCGTTCTCCTCCGCCTGTTGCGGTTGTGGCGGCTGCTGAGGCTGTGGCCCCTGCTGAGGCTGTGTAGGCTGCTGCCCTTGCTGGTGGTCAGCCTTTTCCCCGTATGGCTCAACCTTGTATGCCCTCAGCGTGTTGAAGTACTTGAACTCGTTGGTGCCGGGGTCTTGAAATTCCCGTCCTTGGATGTCATAGCTCACCGTGACGGCATCCCCCGGCTTGTAGTTGTCAAGCTGCTTCATCAACTCGCCGCTGAACTCAAAGCTCGGATAATTGTCATACTTCGGCTCGCCCGTCACCGGGTCGTATCTCTTGGCGTCGACTACAAGCAGCCTTTTGTAAAAGCTCTTGCCGCTCTTGCCCTTTATCTCCTGCACGGGCGTTATCTTGTGTATGCGCCCCGAAATTGTGTTGCTCATATATGCTGCCTTTTTTGTTAGGAAACTCAATATAATGTAAATGCGCCCCCGCTCCAATCGAATGGCAGCACCACAGTTGTGCGGCGGGGGATGTGCAGCCTGTCTTCACAGACAGATTGCGTCAGGAGTAATGATAATGATTTTATTAATAGCGCAACCTATCTTCACAGGCCGGTTGCGCCGGTACACTTTAAAAACAATCAAATATTGCCTATTATGGTTGGCTAAAGTTCACCCGCACCGATTCGGTCGGCGGCATCGCGCCGTCTGCGGGGGATGTATTTTGCGCGCAGTGGCTTCGCTTTCGTGCATTGCCCTATATGCCAAAGAACGCAGTTGTTCAGCGCGGAGGCCCGGGGAATCGAACCCCGGCCGGGCCCGCGCGCCCGGGCTTCTTGATTTGCAGCGCGCTCCCATGCCCCCGTATGCGGGCGGCCTTCACAGGTGGCCCGCAAAAATAAAAGTATATGTGTCGATTATGGATGAAAAATACTCATCGTGCACGCTTGCACGCCAATCAAACTAACTTATGAAAAACTAACTTATATAACTATCCTTGCCATTGTACGCTGACGCCTGCTGCCATGCACTGGCCACGGCAAAGCGCCTGCCGCCATTGCGTTGCCGGCCTTGCTTACATCACCACTTACGCATGGTCATGCCGATATTATCAATCCTGCCATGCCGGTTATTATCGCTGCCAAGCACAATGCCGGAACGTATGGGGCGTGGGCCTTCATGTTGCATAGTTCACTCATGTTGTCCTCAACCAGCTCTTTCATGCTTCCAACATTGTCAATGTCCTAATTACGCTGTTTAGTTCATAGTGCCGTAGGGTCTGCGCACGCGCTCACGGCGTCAAGCACCTCAACGGCGGCGAGGGCGCGCTTTATCTCTGCTTTAGAGTAGCACAGGGGCGAGTTCTTGGCCGTGCCGCGACGCCTCGGCTTTATCGCGCCCATCTTCACGAGCTTCTTGAACAGCCCGCGGTCGGCGTAGGTCATCTTCAGCCATTTCTCTACGTCTGCCTTCCTTATCAGGTCTTGCGCGGGCTCGTATGCCTTCACCGCGCCCATGAAGCCCACCTGCACGTATTCAGACAGCAGGCGGTTGAGCCTTGAAAATTCCATCACCACCTTCATGCGCAGCCCTCCCGTTTGCCAACCACCGTCACGCCGTCGATGGCGCCTTTCGTGCCACCATCAAATTGGAAAAACTTTCTCGTCTTCATCGTTCTTGCGATTTAGCTTTTTGTACGGATAAGCCTATCCGTTGTTGATTACTCTCACTTTCTTCGTCACGCTGTCTACGCTCACGGAATATTTCCTATACCCCGCCTGCATGTTCAGCTCGCCCGCCTTTGTGCGTAGCGATGGCACCTTCACGTCGTCCAACGAGAACGTGAGGATGTTGCCGGGCTCTATCCTTGAGAAGATGTCCTTTAGCCCGTCTCTTCTCAGTCCATACTTTTTCCTTTCCATATTCACTGCTTGTTTTTATTCGTGGTGCAAGCGGGAATCGAACCCGCAGCCTCAACCCGACGCCATTAGCCGCCGTTGCACCTACCTTGATTGTGGCAAGCCGTCTTAACTGTTTTGCCCCTTGGGGCATCCGTTGAGGACGCCGCCCCTGTATTCATCGGCAAGTGTATCCACCCTACTTGCCGCGCAGCTCTCTTGCAACCCTATTGCCATAACGTTCTTATTGTTTTTTATTTATTATTGTTTACGTTTAACTGTCAGGCATTCGTTGCAGTCAGCATTTTGCAATACCTTTGCAGTGACACAAAACACCACTAAAAAATGAAAACAAAAGAATGGTACATTGAGCAAGTCAAATTATTGCGCTCTGAACTCGACGCCGCTTACAACGCCGATACCAACGTGAGCGACGATTTCGAACAGCATGAGACAACCGCAGCAGACGATGTGGTGCTGCGCCTCATCATGCTCATCTATTCGTATGACAAAAACTTGCCTCTCAATATCGACGCCGCCAAGCTCAGGGAAGTCAGATTTATTCCGGCTTGGGAGAGCCGAAACGTTGCCGAACGGCGGAAAATTGAGCGGGTCATGGATGCCTTCACTGAGTATCTGTCCGACCTTGCTGACGATTAGTATCGGGGCGACCGTAAAACAACGCCCTGTAACTTTTGTATTGCTCCCTCACCATCGCGGGCAAGTCTCCTAACGTGTCCGCGATGTCGATGTCCATGTTCTCTACTGACAGCGAAAACGTGGGATATCCATCACCTTTCTCGGGGATGTTGAACTCAATCTTTACTTTCTTCATAGCTCTTTGTTATTTGTTTTATAAAACTGCTCGGCGCGTACGGCACAGATGGATGCCAAGCACCGCGCCTCGCCATTGTGGTGCAAGCGGGAATCGAACCCGCAGCCTCAACCCGACGCCATGAGCCGCCGTTGCACCTACCTTGATTGTGGCAAGCCGTCTTAACTGTTTTGCCCCTTGGGGCATCCCTTTCTCTCGCCATGGTTAAACACATCGAGGCTTTCGCCCCGTCTTCAATCCCATAATGTTTTTCAGATAGAAAAACGCCTCTTTTGTGCCAATATGCCAAAGACCGATGCCCCTTGATTGGGCCAAGTGGTGCAACTCAATTCGATTGCAGGGCCGCGTCTCAGGTCGCGCCCGGTTGCACCTAGGGGGTTACCATGTCACCCTTTTTCGTCTGTTGCCTACCCATATATGTGAATCACCGCGCCGTCACTGCATGTCCTCCAGGCTCTCCTTGCCCAATGCCCACGCCAAGGTGGCGAACATCGCGCCCCCTACGATATGCCACCACGCATTGCACATTATTCCCACCGCCACGCTGACTATGGCGTACAACGCAATGGATATTGCGCCAACAAACCTAAAATTCACCTTCATATCGTTTCCCCTTTCCGCCGGTTGCCCGGCTGTTTCTGTTGCCTTTCTGCGGGCCTCAACTCTGAAGGCTATTTGCTTCGCAATCAATATCCGCTTTACAAACTCACGGTCGTATTTGTTCTTTGGAAAGAACACCGCCCCGTTGTACGCGTTTGGGTAAGCCTTTATCGCAGTCAACTCCGCCACCATCGCTACCAGTCCGCCGAGTGTTGCGGCGGTCTCTGGCGTTGCCTGAGCTACTATTACTTTTGCCTTCATGCCCTTTGTTATTTTTATTTATTATTATTAACGTTTAACCCACAGACACACTGCAATGTCAACCTAAATTGATACATTTGCAAATGTGTTACCGTTTACGAGTGCAAAGATAAGCATTTTGGTTTGTTACACAAGAAATACGAAACCTTTTTGGTTGTTTTTAATATTAATTAAGATTCAAGGGTATGGAAATTGTTGCCTCCAAGTTAACTAACTTCTTTAAAGATAAAGGGTTAAGTCAAAAAGACGTTGCAGAGCTAATGGGCACGTCTTCTGCATACATAAACGCCATCTTAAACAACAGGAAAGATGTCGGAAAAAAGCAGGCCGCGAAAATGGGAAACCTTTTTGGTTTGTCCGCTTCATGGCTTCTTACAGGCGAGGGCGAAATGTTTACAGCTACTGATGCACCCAAATCACCACTCGCAAAAGATGATAAAGACGGCGTTGCCCCTTCCAATTTCCATGAAATAACATATTTTCCCAACGTCGACGGCTCCATGGGTGGTGTGCAGTTCATGGATAACTCAGCCGAGACGCGCGAGGTAATAGTAATACCCGGGTACTCTGACTGCAAGCTCGCCATCAACGCATACGGTGATTCCATGCATCCGCTAATCAAGAGCGGGCAAATCGTGCTGATGGCTGAATGGCAGGAGAGTTTCATAGATTGGGGAAAGATATACCTTGTTGTAACCAAAAGCGGCTATCGCGCCATCAAGCGGCTGTTTCCCGGGAGCGACGGCGAGCACATCACCTGCAAAAGCGAGAACGAAACAAGCCACCCGCCCTTTGAGGTGGAACGCGCGGACATCTTGAAAATCTTCATTGTCAAAGGGTGGATTTGCAGGGATGTGATTTAAGCCGCCCGCACCTTAAATCATGTTAAAACACGGCTACAACTACATAAAAAAGGCCGCTTTTGTTTGTATAGTACAAATAAAAATATTATCTTTGTAATGTTCAAACAAAAGTAATACAGCATGAAAAGAAGAGTAACATTAACCGAGGCTGAATTTGACTTAATCGAGACAGTCAGAAATTACAAAAGAAGCTACCCAAACGGCGACCCCAGATTAAGATGGGCTTTGTACACTATGTTTGCAGAACTACTCGATGAGCCTCTTGAAGACTAAACAACACGCCCCGCTGCTCTTGCGGCGGGGCATAAAAACATAAATGAATTATGGCAACAATGACACTAAAAAAGGAAAAGGCAGGCACAATGAAGGCGCAACTTAAAGACATACTGCTTTCCATATCATGGGCAGACCTCTCAAAAACCTATTTCGGAAAGTCCAACTCTTGGCTCTACCACAAGCTCGACGGCATAGACGGCAACAAGAAGCCCACCGAGTTCACAGAGGCAGAGAAAATACAGCTGAAAGGCGCGTTGTGCGACCTTGCCGACCGCATACGCCGCGCTGCAGACACAATACAATAAGCCCCGGTACGTATTACACCGTTGAACAAAAGCCGCCACCGGGCTTGTGGCGCACCGCCCTCCGCCATCTGGCGGGGGGCTTACCCTAAAACATACAGCCATGGCAAAAATGATTTTCACACCCGCCGCCCCCAAAAGATAATTCACGAATCTGTATAAACATCAAAAGGACAAAGACAATGAGAAAGGTAAACGCAATTATCGAAAGGGCGAGCGACGGTACATATAGCATCTACAGCGACGCCGATGATTTGGGCTATTTGGTAACGGGCACCGGGCAGACCGTAGAGGAAGCCAAAAAGCTTTTCGAGGGCGGATATAGCGACATTAAAAAATCATACGAGCGACACAATGAGCCGTTTACTGAGGTGGAAATGGTATACCAATACGACACGGCCGCATTCCTTGCCAACTACACAAAGGCTTTCACGCTTGCGGGGCTGTCGCGCATAACGGGCATAAACCAGGGGCAGCTGTCTCACTACGTCACGGGGCATCGCGTGCCATCTGCCCGCACAAAGGAGAAGATACAAAAGGCTATACACGACTTTGCAAGCGAGCTCCTGACCGTGCGCCTCGCTTGATGAGGCTCTTGAATACTAAACAAAACGCCCCGCTACCGGGCGGGGCTTAAAAAACAATACGACTATGGCAACAATGACATTAAAGGAAACGCAAAAGGGAACGATGAAAGCGCAGCTTTACGATTTGCTCATTTCCATCTCGTGGGCCGACTTATCCAAAAGGTACTTTGGCAAGTCAGGCTCTTGGCTCTACCACAAGCTCGACGGCATAGACGGCAACAAGAAGCCCACCGAGTTCACAGAGGCAGAGAAAATACAGCTGAAAGGCGCGTTGTGCGACCTTGCCGACCGCATACGCCGCGCTGCAGACACAATACAATAAGCCCCGGTACGTATTACACCGTTGAACAAAAGCCGCCACCGGGCTTGTGGCGCACCGCCCTCCGCCATCTGGCGGGGGGCTTCCCCAAAACATACAGCCATGGCAAAATCCCGCCCGCCGCCATATTGTTGCACCGTTGTTGCACCCGTATTCCACAAAATCCCTTTAAACAAAGGGTTTCCGCTTAGATTCCGGTTCTGAAGGTCTTGGGTTTGAATCCCAACGGGGTCACATAGTGAAAACCCTGCATTTCCCAAGGATTTGCAGGGCTTCGTCATTTTAAGAGATTTGCATTGAGAAACCAGGCGAAAGCAAGCCTAAGAAAATCACTGCCGAAATTACCATTGAGATAATTCCAGATGAAGACGAGATAAAAGAGTATGTCAAAGCCCAGAAGAAGAAGGAAAGGCGCAGTGTTGTTTTCTTCCTTGCTCTTATCATTTGTGTCGTCTCGATATTGTATATCGATATTCATAAAGTTCACGGCTTGTACCTTTTTGGTTTCTTTTTTTAAGTGCTTGCACGGCCTTTCAAACCATCCTTGACACCAGTGCATAGTTAGCGTCTACCGATAATTACGATGGGTATGTATGTTCTCCCCCAGATTAATGACTAATTTAATACCCGAAGTCTCGTCTTATACCTCCCCTGTTCTTCTCAACATATCCCCAAACTTTTCCTTGCTCTCGGCGGTCGTGGGCTGCGGCGTGTGGCCTTGCGCTCCTGAGGCTCATAGTCCCATGGTAGCCGCAGCAGCTGTCGCGGCGTCACACGCTTGCGCAGTTGAAGCTGTATCAATATCTCCGCCATGAGGCGGACGCGCTCCTTGCAGTCTTTGCGGTCGGCATCGCGCTGCTCGCGGTATTCCTCGTAGACAGGGACGAACTCCACGCCGTCGGCCTTACAAGCCGACGCGGTGCAGCAATACAGGTAGGCGCACATGTCCGACAGGCCGCCAGGACAGTTTTGTCACCTCCTTTCCCGTCTCGCGCTTGAAGAGGAGCATGGCACCATAGTCTGCCTGCATGGCGGAAATAACAACGGAATTAAGTGCCGCATCTTTCCGTTGAAGCAATGTGCACGTTTTCAGGATAAATCTAAATAGCTAATGTTGAAGCCCATACTCATTACTCGCCGGTTTTTATCATTGTCATCTGGAGTGACGGTTTGGATACAAATTGTTAAATATAAGCGGCAGCTCAGGGATAAGCCCCCGGCACAGCACCGCAAGAGCAGTTTACAGTTCTACCGCCTTGACATTCTACGCCTGCAATCTCGACAGCCGCGTGAAGTACAAGACGCAGCCAAAAACCGCCGGACTCAACACCATGATCGAGTGGCGGCAAGAGAAAAAGTGCCCGCCCGTGGATGGTGGCGACGCCATGCTTTGGACACACGTGAAATACCTTGCAGTTCCATAGGGTCAGCAGGAAAATGACAAATACGGTGCCATCAATCTGTATTCATTAGCGCTGCTATATTTCGGCAAGCTACAGCTGTGCAGGAAAGCAGATATCAATAGTAAGCATAAGCAAGCATCACGTGATAACAAATAATACATTATATTATTGATGACAGTGAATAGCGTATTTAAATGTCAGTGTTATTCAGTTCATGAGCCAACCAACAGAAGTATTCAAACTTCCTTTTTTGTAACACATATCTCCGAACTTTACATTTTATAACAGCTTTAAGCAAATTGATACAGTGCGAATCTGTATCTTTGTAATAAACAGCGTTACGAAAAATCTGTCTAACAGCGACATGGTTGGCAGCTTAATCCATAACGGGAAACAGGTAAGTGGCGCATGGCTATAAAACGCATACCGCCATTCAAGACCAACCGTGTTGCAAGGTTATGCAGCTGTACAATCATTACTATAACATATAAACATTCATTATGATTGAGCAAACCACAATTTCTATAGCAGCACTAATTGCCACTATAATTACAGTTTGGGCATTATTAAAAATAAAAAAGCATGGATTGGCGCATATCTCGTGCAGAAAGAACCACATGACGCATGGTTGCTGCCATGATTTAAGGATTGATGAAACATCGACCTATTCAGAAGAAGAACTAAGCCTATATAGCATTGGCAACCTTCACGTGGGAAAGTTCGGCGGAACCCTCAACACTCTTGGAACAGGTATTGATGCAGCAGAACGAACCAGCATGCTCCTACAAGACTTTGGAATAGACAATCGTAACAGGGCCATAAAAAAACTTAAATGGCTGTCAACAGCACCATCACAACTAACATTCCACTTTGCATACGAAGCATACCTTAAAGGCAAAGAAGGAGAGAATTGGCTAAGGAACAGCAAAGAGCTAGCCGACAGCAAAGAATTATGCGACGAATGCATAATGCAAATGAAGAAGATAAAAAGGCAATACAAAGAAATAATGAACGCAGGCATAGCTGATTCAGAATATGAATTGGGATTGCTCGGGGTCATTGCTTGGGATGCCGGTCAGCTGAACTTCCTCTCACGGGCATGCATGGAACAAGGATACATCAATAAGGACGAATGCATGATTTGCTTGGACGCCGCATACAAAATGTCACATGAAGCATTTTCAAACTGGAAAGACTTTGCACACAGCTATGCCTTGGGATTCGCTTTGTATGGTGATGCGACATGCATGGCTTACATGGCCGAACAATTGCTAAATGCCAAACAAAGCCCTTGGTCATACATAAAATGGGAGTGATGACGACAGCAAAAAGATAATGAATTATTACTGTCCGCTAAACATAGCAACCCTCATCCCAACTCATTGAGATACAACA
>OOBJ01000630.1_pt1 | contig 26884 bp, 29 predicted proteins | sample 1671331 | NCBI WGS metagenome assembly OOBJ01 (sample SAMN06348145, study PRJEB24527) | human gut metagenome | biome: human gut; feature: ankylosing spondylitis patient; material: feces | host: Homo sapiens | place: China | collected 2015-10 | reverse complement strand
AAAGGGTGCTGTCAGCCACCCTATGATGTAACGCCACTTTAGATAGCAATATCTACTGGGGTTAAAGGTCGGAGGTGTAAACCGTTAGTACGACTGGGCAGTCACAAGCCCATGACCTTTATGTCGTGTGTAGTTGACATTGATCCCCTTTTCTGTACTAATATACATTACTATTATATAGTAATTGTTTAAAAATAGTTACAAAATACCAAAAGCGGTAACATTTTCATAACGTGGTAATTATACCATTTTAATACCATTATGTAACCCCTAACGTTCATTTTTCAAGACAAAAAAAGGAAGAAACTAATCTTCCTTCATGAACTTATATGTACATACACCAATAAGAGCACCTACAAGTGTGACAGCCATCGCAAAAATCAACATACTTTGTAGTCCTAATGTATCCTGTAAGACACCACCTAAGTAATTACCTAAACAGAAACCAAAACCATTGGCCATCATTGTGATAAGTGTCTGACCTGCCATCTGATCTGATTCAGATAAAACATCATTACAATAATAGGTATAAGTGGCAAAGAGTAATCCATAAGAACATCCCTGGAAAACCATACCTATTAATAAGATAAATAGATTAGGTGCTAAAGCAATCAGGAAGTTTCTAAAGATATACATAATGAGTCCAAAAACAATAAGCTTCTCAGGCCCAAATCTTTTCTTTAAACGATATGTCATTGTCATAAATGGTGTTTCACTGGCTGCCATAAAGAAGATGGCTATACCGTAGAATGATGAATCTCCACCTAACTTCTTAACAATATTAATTAAGTAAGTAGATAAAGATGTTGCACCAGCAATCGCAAAACCAAATCCTAGTAAAAAGAAGAAGAATTTCTTATATTTAGTAATAAGACCAAATGGATTGGCTGGTTTTTCTGTTGACTCATTCTTAATAGTAGAGTTTGGGAGAATCAACAAATTAATGATAAATAGAATACTTGAAACAATAAAGACAATATAGATGACAGATGGTTCTAACCATTCTATTAAGTATCCCATTAAAAAGGCACTTGATGCATAAGAGAATGAACCTAGTCCTCTTGCAAGTCCAAAATTTATATCATGACCCATCTTGACATAATCCATTGCGAATTGTGATAAGAATGGAACAACACAAGTACTCAAGAATAATAATGCGATATATAGTACCATGACGACTACTTTAGGTAGTGTCATAAAGTAAAGAGCACTAAATGATGCGAATAGTATAGCATAGATTCCTAAGATAACATTGTGCGGTGTGAGTGCTTCATACTTATTTGGTAAGTTAGAGATATTGGCTGAAAGTATAAGCATCATAATACTTCCCATCGCAGTAACGATCCCTATCTCTGTATTTGATAAACCTTTATATTGTAGAAAGATGGCTACATAGCCAAAAATCGTACAGTTAGTAATCCAATATAAGAACTGGATACAATTGTATTTCATTTGTAAGCGTTTCATAATTTCCTCCCTCGATAACCTTAGGTATTATATAGTATTTATCAAAAAGGGGACAACTATTTTCTCAATAAGAAAAAAAGACACGACTCCTAAGAATCATGTCTGACTATCCAAAACAAAGTGCCCCGGTTCTAGGAACCAGCATGCTCTACATGACTAGTTATAGAACATGCTTCAGGGCAGTTTGCTGTGTCCGCTCTCTAGACACAAGTCTATTTTAAAAAACATTTTTTTACTCGTCAATACCCTTTTGTAAATTTCTTTTAATATGTAACACTATTATAGTTATTTATGATTTTAACAATTACAAAACTGGCATTATTTCACATTTTTATGATTGAAAAATACTAATATTTGTATTTATCCTAAGCGTAATGGTTATATCAATATAATCCTTTTTTATAAATATATGAGTATGTGTAAAGTTATTCTGTGAGTAATTTTTCACTTTTCAAAACATGAAAAAAAGCCCCTAGATGTAGGGACTTTAGTATAAATTATTCAGCTTTTGAATTAACTAACTTACCAGTTGAATGGAAAGTAATCATAAGTCCAAGAGCAACTAATAATACGGCAACGACTAACTGTAAACCGTCTGTCATTAATGCAAATCCACCAGTTACAAATAACTTCATTACAATTGCATAGATAGCCTGTACTAAGGCAGTCATAGTAACGATGAACATTAATACCATTGGTACATATAACATGAAACCTTTTCTTCCAGTAACCTTTAGGAATACAGCAAGAGATACTAATACCATTGCAGCAAGTAACTGATTTGCTGAACCGAATAATGGCCAGATGTTAACATATCCGCCTAAGCTTAATAAATAACCAAAGAAGAGTGAAATAAGTGTTGAAACGTATTTATTAGTTAAGACAGATACTAACTGTGATGGTGTTTCCCCTTCTTCTACTTCGAAGAATTCCTGGAAAGACATACGTGAGATTCTAGCTACTGCATCAAGAGAAGTTAATGCAAGTGCTGAAACGAACATAGTCATGATACAAAGTCCCCAAGACTGTGGTAAACCAAGCTGTGCTACTAAGCCAGTAACACCAGCTGAGAACTTAGTGAAAGGTGTAGCTGTATCAGCTAAAGCCATATTAGCAAGAGCTGTATCTAAGACACCAGTCTGTTTTAAGTTTGGTAATGAACCAACAATTACGATAACTAATACTGCAAGTAATGATTCTAACAACATTGAACCATAACCAACCTGAAGCATATCTTTTTCATTCTTGACCATCTTAGAAGATGTTTCTGAAGATACAAGTGAATGGAAACCAGATACGGCACCACAAGCGATAGTTACGAATAATGTTGGGAATAAGTAACTTCCTGTAGCTGATTTGAATCCAGTGAATGCTGGTACAGTAACAGTTGGGTTACTCATAAATACACCTACAACTGCTGCTGCAATCATACCGATGAATAGGAATGTAGTTAAGTAGTCACGTGGACTTTTTAATAACCACATTGGTGTAACAGATGCAAAGAAAATATAAACGAATACTAAATAGATCCAAGTTGTTTTAGTTGCATATACTGGGAATTTGATACCAACTGCAAGCATTGCAACGATTAATACAATTCCAAGTACTACTTTTGGCCAACCTTCAAGGTTAACTTTACGTAATAATAAACCAAATGCCATAGCAACAAATACATAAAGAATAGAGATAGAAGCAGCACTGGCATTAGGTGCAAGCTTAGCTCCTTCAGCACTGAAACCATTGAATGTTCCAGCAACCATGTCTGCAAAAGCAGCAATAACGATTAATGTGAAGACCCAGCAGAATAAGAAGAATAATTTCTTACCAGTTCTACCAATGTACTTTTCGATGATTTGACCCATTGACTTACCTTCAGATTTAACTGAAGCATAAAGTGCACCGAAGTCCTGTACAGCACCGAAGAATACACCACCGATGACTACCCATAAGAATGCAGGTAACCAACCAAACATCATAGCCATAACTGGTCCAGTAACTGGTCCAGCACCAGCGATAGATGAGAACTGATGAGCAAAGACTGTCCATTTATTAGTTGGTACATAGTCTACGCCATCTTCTTTTGCAACAGCAGGTGTTGTTGCATTAGGATCAATACCCCAAGTTTTTACTAAATAGCGACCATAGCATAGATAGGCTACTACTAAGATAAGGGCTGCTAATCCAAGTAAAAGTAAACCATTCATAAATAAATTCCCCCCAGAATTACTTTATACATATAAAACAGATTATAAAAAAGGCTTTCGTCTTAGAATGACATGCCTAAGACGAAAACCTTTGTTTCCGCGGTACCACTTAGATTGTGATTTACATCACCACTTCACATCCCATGAATGCTATTTCTTTAACGCAGAAATTACGGATTTCTTTACTATTATTTTCAAGAAAACAGCTCACAAGGGATGGTCCCATAATCATTACCTGCATCCTTTCCACCAACTGGATGCTCTCTATAGGAAGCGGATTAGAAATCGTATCTTGTTCATCGCTCTGTTTCGTATGTATGCTTATATAATAGTCTGATATTTTCATTTGTCAACAGTTTATTGCGAAAAAAGCAAATTTATTTATATGTTTTATGTTTATCATAAATGTAAGCGTATGTTACATGTCGGAGTATGACAAATATACATAGAGAAATATTACTTATACTTGGATTTAATATATTGTTTGATAGCTTCCATATACTCCTCTTCATTATCATAATCCTTTGGATCTACATCATACATATCAGAAGGATCATAGTATTCTTTCCATTGTTTACGTAAATCATCAAGATAATCTAATTCATGATCATACTGTGTAGGATCAACTGAACTAAATGAATTATAGAAATTATGCTTATCTTCCCAAGATTTTTTATCATCTTCAGATACATTTTCTTCTTGATGCACTTCTACTATATTATCCAAATGATACTCAACAGAGTTTGGACGTTTTCTAGACATTTGTTTTAGAGCTTTATTACGATAATCATCCATATCATCAGACTTTAAAGCTTCTTCATCTAATTCTGCATCAAGCCTTGCAACATAGTCCTTCCACTCATTGACAGCTTCTACATAGTCTTCTTCATTACTAAACTCACTTGGATCAACAGGATATTGATGATTTGGATCATATAGTTCTAACCAATGTATTCTTTCACTTATTTCATAAAAATATTCATCAGGTGAATCATAATCTAGAGGATCAATACAGTAAAATTCATTTTCAGGATCATACTTTTCTTTTATTCTCTTTGTTAGAGCATCTAGATAAGTATCTTCATTCTTATAGTTTTGTGGATCAATGTCAAAGTCGTCATATCTAGATACTTCTTCAATCCATTCAAGGTGTTCTAAACATATATTAACTGCTTTTTCATAGTCTTCAAAATTATCATATTTAGATACATCAACATAATGATTACATTCATCAAATGGATCTGCTTCAGATTTCCAATCATCACGTAATGCATTTAAATAGTCTTCTTCAGTATTATACCAATCTACATCGACAAAAAATCGTTGGTGAGGATTATATTTTCTCACCCATCTATCTTTGTTTAAATCTTTAAGTGTTTGAAATAGTGTTGATATTCTTCTCATAGTATCACCTTAATCATCTATTGCTTCTTGATAATCATCTAAAGAATCATGATCATGTGGGATTATATTGAAATAATTGTCTGGATTATATATTTCAGCCCACTTGTCTTTATTTACCATATTAAGTAATTCATGTAATAGCAATTATTTATTCATTGTAATCATATACCTTAATTATATAAAGTTTTTACTTATACCTCCATGAGAAACGTAAAATGTAAAATTATTCTTGTATCTTTCTGAAGCATTTCTACAATTTTCTGATTTATCACTTATTAACAAAAAGCACATTTTAGATCATCCACAATTGACTTACTGTGCCATATAGGTTATATTACTTTTGTGATTAGATTGCAGATACTTGTGAAGCCTGCAATCGAGGGAGGTGCTAAGGCGCCTTTCCTTTCTTGTTTTTTGCGATCAGATTGCAGATACTCGTGAAGCCTGCGATCGCGGGAGGTGCCGAGGCTCCTCTCTTTTTTTTACATCAAAAAAGCCTGAGTTAATTCTCAGACTTGTGTGTAAATGTAATAATAAGACCTGCTACAATTGTACCAGCTAGAAGTGCTATGACATACTTAAATGGATTAGTCATGAGATAGATAACCCAGATACCACCATGAGGTACCTTTATACCACATTTATAGTATGCAGATAATGCGCCTGTAATGAATGAACCTAAGATACATGCAGGTAGGATGTGCTTTTGATCCTTCTTCATAAAAGGAATAGCCCCTTCTGATACAAATGATAAGCCCATAATAATATTCTTTAAAGTAGTACCTCTTTCTTCTTTAGTCCATCTTTCCTTAAATATAAGTGTAGAGAAACCAATTGCTAGAGGTGGAATCATACCAGCACCCATAACTGCTGCCATGATCACATCTGAATTAGAAGCTTCAGTAAAGACTAAAGCATTCGCAAATAGATAAGCAAACTTATTAATAGGTCCACCCATATCAATAGACATCATCGCACCAAGTGATGCACCAATAATAACGACTGAAATAAGTGGTAAATCATAGAGACGATTGATAATGAATGCGTGACCCTTAACTAAATATGTATTAAGTACTGTCATTGCTATACCAGATGCAAGTACTCCTAATACTGGATAAAGTAAAACTGGTTTAATACCATCAAACATATCAGGAACATTCTTAAACAATCTTTTTACTGCAAGTACTAAGTATCCAGCAAGAAAACCTCCTACTATAGCTCCTAAGAAGCCTGATGAGTTTGCTAGAGCGTCATATGGGTTATAGGTCCATTTCAGTGAATAGCCACTATAGGCAATATAACCACATACAAGTCCTGGTCCTAAGGCTGGACGGTCCGCAATACTCATCGCAATATAGCCTGAAAATACAGGCAAGACAAATAAATGAAGGATATTTCCAAGTACATTCAATATATCAAAGTATTGTGTATTATTAAATGTAAAACTATATGTAAGTACACTAATAAATCCTGCTGCCACTAGAATAGGTAAAGCATGAGAGAAACCATTCATTAAATGTTTATAAGGAATACGCCATCCCTTTTCCTGGTTATTCTCTACTTTTACTTTTCCACCCTTATAAACAGGTGCTTGTTCATCTAGGATAATCTGAATAAGCTTTTCTGGTTCATCAATTCCTCTTGCCACAGGACAGCTATAAAGTGGTAAACCATTAAAACGATTTAAAGAAATATTCTTATCAGCCGCAATAATAACACCCTTTGCGTTTTCTATATCTTCTTGAGTGAGTTCATTCTTAACTCCTATTGAACCCTGTGTTTCTACTTTAATAGATACACCCATTTCTTTAGCTTTCTTTTCTAATGCTTCTGCAGCCATATAAGTATGTGCAATACCTGTAGGACAGGCAGTGACCGCTAAGACTTCTGGATGTTCTACTGTTTCTGCTTCATGTTTCTCACTTTGTGCTAAATCAATAATAGATAAGAATTCTTCAGGAGTTCCCGCATTCTTTAAATCTTCACAGAAATCATGGTCCATAAGTAATGTAGATAATTCACTTAATACCTGTAAATGTACATTATCACCATCATCCGGTGCTGCAATCAAGAAAATAAGAGTTGTAGGCTGCCCATCCATAGATTGATAATCCACCCCCTCAGGAAGTGTCATTGCCGCAATACCTGCTTGAGTAATCGCATTTGTTCTTGCATGAGGAATCGCAACACCATCTACCATCCCTGTAGTAGAAAGATTTTCTCTTTTTATAATTGCTTCTTTATATACTTCTTTATCAGAAACATTACCCTGTCTATACATTAAAGATACCATTTGTTCAATTGCATCCATCTTGCTAGAGGCATGCCCATGAATCTTGATGGCTTCTTTACTCATCAAATCTGTTATTTTCATATTAATCTCCTAGTTATGATATACATGCATTCTAGCATAATTTTGTGTATATAAGTACAGTAATATTATGTTTAGAAGAAATTATTTTTCTTATTATTTAACAGTCGTAAGTAATGAGACTATAATAGAAGAAGAAAGAAGGTGTTACTATGTATGCAGTCATTTATGGTGACATGGAAAATGGAGAAAACATCGAAGTAGAAGGACTATTTCAAACGCGCGTTGAAGCAGTGAAGGCATTGTATGAGAGTGCTTCTAAGACATTTGATTCTATGAATATTGATATTGAATCATGTGAAGAAGATGAGTATGACTGGAGTCCTCGTGGCGAGATACACAAGGAAAGTGCCTGGGCAAATAGTGGCGGTAAAGATGGGTATGCTTTGTTTTGGAATGTGATAGAGATAGATAACAGAGCTTTTCAAAACAAATAAATGTAAAATATGACATATAAAGTGAAAAGTTTCAACTCCAAAAGAGTTGATGCTTTTTTATTGCCTTGAAATAAGGTAAAATTGAATTAAAGGCGGATCACACTATGAAAAAAGAAGCGAAGAAAAGACTTTATGAAAGTACTTTGGAGTTACTAAAGGAGAGTGATTATGAAAATCTGACAATAGGAAAGATATGTCATAATGCTGATTTATCAAGACAGTCCTTTTATCTCCATTATCGTTCTAAGGAAGATGTTTTAAAGGAAATCTATTTTAATCTATTTAAATATACTTATCTAGATAGAATAGAAGACAAAGACTATATAGAGTCTGATGATTTTATTATGAAAGTAATTGATGTCTATGAATCGCATGCAACCATATTCATTACATTAGAGAAGTGGTATTACCAGGATTTTTTATCACAGGAGAAGCAGCGTTTTCTAGAAGAAGTCTCTCTTCGTGAATTTGATAATCCTTTTACTAAGAAGTACTTCAAGTATTTTATGATTTCTTTCTTAACACCCCTCCACTATATTATGATGGGATGGCTCAATAGTAATAAGAAGGAATCAAAACAGGAACTACAGACAATTATTAAGACATTTGTATATCACAAATAATAAGACCCTCTCATTTTTGAGAGGGTCGATTATTTTATAAGTCTTTTGCGATGTTATATCCTTCTGTAATAGCTGTCTTGATATTTCCAATTTCATGGGCATCACCAATCATATGGTAGTTAAGAGCGCTTTCTTCCAACATTTCTTCTACTGCTGGGTTCTTCTTATAACCAGCTGCAAAAATTAAAGTATCTGCATCCTTAATAGTATGAGTCACACCGTCAAGTGTATAGTTGATTTCAGTTTCAGTCACTGATTCTACCTTAGCACTTGTAATGATTTTGATACCCTTCTGCATCATTCTTCTTACAAGTAAGCTTCTGCCTGGTCCAGATTCATTCATCATAACACCATTGGCCATTTCAAGTACTGTGACATCTCTATTTCTAGGGAATAAGTCATTAATTAATGGTGCTAAGTAATCAGCTGTTTCACATCCTACTGATCCACCACCAATAATAACGATCTTACGACCTGGGAACGCTCTACCAGCAAGTACATCATCAGCTGTCATCCATGATTTAAACTGTGTAAATGGATTAATAACGATTGGAGATGCACCTGTACCTGCAATGACTTCATAATCCTTAAACTCATTCTTTAACATCTCTAATGTCACTTCTGTATTTAATCTTACATCCACACCTTCAAGTTTATGAGCCATATACTTGATAACGAGTGTTAGATCCTGTTTTGCGATAGGAACTGCAGCTAAGTTCATTTCCCCACCTAACTTATCATCCTTTTCACATAATACAACATGATGACCTCTCTTATGAGCTACAAATGCAGCTTCCATACCAGCTGGCCCACTACCAATGACAAGAATATTCTTCTTTTCTTCTGCTTCTTTAATTGTATCTTCATTTTCAATTTCTAATGATGGATTGATTGTACAAGACACACGTTTACCAAACATGATGCCTGTTAAACAGCGTAAGCATCCAATACATGGTCTAATATCTTCTACGTGACCATTCATTGCCTTATTTACAAATTCTGCATCACATAAGTTAGCACGACCCATCATACAGATATCTGCTTTATCATTCGCAATTAATTCATCTGCAATCCAAGGTTCAGTAATACGTCCTACTGTTGCCACTGGAATAGATACATGCTTTTTGATTTCTTCACTTAATAAAGCATGAGAACCCATCTTAGTACCTGGTGCTGGAATAGAACTTCCTCTCGCAATAGTTGTACCACCAGAGACATGAAGCATATCAACACCTGCTTTTTCTAATGTCTTAGAAACATAGATCATATCATTGATGTTTAAACCACCATCAGTATATTCATCACCAGAAATACGTACATCAATAATAAAGTCCTTACCACACATCTTACGTACTTCTTCAATGACTTCTAAAGTAAGTCTTAATCTACAAGAAATATCTCCTCCGTATTCATCTGTTCTCTTATTATATAAAGGAGATAAGAAACCACCTAATAAACCATGCGCATGAGCTGCATGGATTTCAACACCATCAGCTCCTGCAGTCTTTACTCTTAAAGCTGCTTCACCAAACTGCTTAATAATAACTTTTAATTCTTCTTTAGTGACAGAACGTGGTGCTTCTTTTGCATAATATGGTCCTACATTACTTGGTGCGATTAGTCTTGGAGTACCAGGAATTGGGAAAGCCATATAAGCTGGGTGGAATAACTGTGGTAAGATCTTACAATCATACTGATGTACAGCTTCAGTTAATTTTTTCCATCCAGGAATAAAGCTATCATCATGAATAGACATATCTCCTGGTAAATAGATATATGTTGGTTCTACTGTAGTAACTTCAGTAACGATTAAACCAACACCACCTTTTGCACGTGCTGCATAATGTGCAACAAGTGCATCAGTGACATAACCCTTATCAGCTAAGTTTGTACTGATAGGAGGCATAAAAACTCTGTTTTTTATGACTGTTTCACCGATTTTAATAGGTGAAAATAAATGTGAAAATTCCTTCATTTGTATTTTCCTCTCTTTCGTCCACATTATATCACTCCTCTTGTGAATAAAAAATCATGCTTATATATAAAAACAGTCATATTTTGCCTTCTTAGTGTTAAGAGAAGACAATATATGACTGTTATAAAACAATTTGTATACGCTTACCTTTATTTGATATTTTAATCTCTTCTTCTGTTTCTAGTTTAATATGTTCTGCATTTAAAGTAATCTTACACTTTTCATCTTCATAGATTGTTTCTTCTTCATTAATAAAGTCTTCTAGTATACTATCAAAGTCATGAAGTTTCATTTCTTTTTCTACAGTAGGCGCAAAATTCTTCTTAAAACGTTTTCTATAATTGCTAGGTGATATACCATAAATCTCTTTAAATGCTTCTGTATAAGCCTTAGAATTAGGCATACCACATTCATCTGATATCTCTGATATATTCTTGATGCCTTCTAATAGATCTTCTAGAGAAGCACGAATGCGTACACTGTTTAAATATTTAATAAAAGTAATACCAGTAAACTTCTTAAAAAGTTTAGACGTATAACTTAAACTAAATGAAAGTGTATCTGCCACATCACCTAAAGTAAGATTTTCATTATAATGTGAATCTATATATAAAATAGCCTGCATATAGTTCTTATGGGCTTCATCCTGTAAAGGTAAAGAAGACATAGAGAATGAGACCTGAGAAGCAATAGAGAGGATATCCATCATATAGGCATTCAAAGTATAAAGGTTATAATTTTCCTGTCTAATAAGTTTGAGGATTCCTGATATCTTATTTTTTAATTGATCATAGGCCTGATTTGTGACAATCATTGTAGAAAAAGCTTCATTACTATTCCCACTCAAAGCGGAAGTCATACGATCAAAATCTATATGTATTGTAAGAATCACTCCATCTTTCTTATGAGAGATTAAATGTATATCTCCAGGGGCAATCATCACAAGTTCACCTTTAGATAGTTTAGAAGTAAGCTTCTCTGTCACTATCTGATATTCTCCCTGCAAGACATAAGAGAGTTCTAAACTATTTTGTCTAGAGAAGATATGACGATCAAAGCTGTTGATACTTAAAGAGAGAGGATAACCAAACTTCTGTCCTGAAAAATCATAATAACTTGTCATATTCATCATAATAGTAATTCCTCCAGATATTTACCTATTCCATCACGATCACAATCATCACATACTGCATCAGATTGTTCTTTCACATGTTCAAATGCATTCCCCATTGCGACACCTGTTCCTGCCTTAATAAGCATAGGAAGATCATTTTCACCATTTCCAAAAGCAATTGTATCCTTTAAATCTATATGGTGATACTCCGCAATTCTTTCTAACATTATTCCTTTATCTATACCTTTTGGTCCTATTTCAAGCCAATAAGGATCAACTAAAGAACATGAATAATCCAGTCCCTGCGTGTCAAAAGAAGAACGTCCAAAATAGACAAACTTATCAAATATTGTATCAACGTGTATTGGAATATGCAAATGTAGTAATCGAACAATTAATGATTCATTATAATGGAACATCACTCTTTTATTATGAATATATACAATAAAGCCATAGTGATGTGCTTTCGCATACTTTTTTACCTTTAGATAATCATCATATTTTAAACGTTCATGTTCAAATATCTTATTACCTAAATGATCATGATAAGCTTGTCCATTATTGCAGGAATAGCCACTCATTGGATATTTTTCAAAATGAAGCATATTACCATACTTCTTTAGACTATTAATATGTCTACCACTAGAGAGAATAACACCTATCCCCTTCTCTTGTAGTTTAATAAGTGCTTCTAGTGTTCGTGGTGAGATTTTAGAACGACGGTTTAGTAATGAACCATCCATATCGCAGAATATGAGTTTCATAGAACACCTCCTAGAAACCATCATAACACAAAAGGCTTCAAGACATAATTCCTGAAGCCAAAGTAATGAGATATTTAATAAAAATGATAAGTATAAATGTAATCATGAACGTATGAGAACCTAATCTTTTATAGAATAAAGACATACATAGTCCTACAACTATTTCAATGAAGACTGCCCCTATAAGTCCTAAGATACAAATATCATAGAAGAAGAAATCAGTGAGAATAGAAAAGAAAACAAATACAACAAGTGTATTTACTATTCTTTCAAGCATCAATGTGTGATACTTCTTTCTTCCCATCCTGATGATTGAGAATGTATCTATCTCTATATATTGGAAGATACAATCAAACACTATTTTTAAATATAAGTAATTAACTAGAAGTGAGAAAACAATATAAATAGGTCTTTGAGGAAAGAAGTATTTGATATATGCATAATCAATAAAGTTGATATGAAATACTTCTTTACAAATAAGAAATAGAATGAAGAGAGAAACATAGTTCTTAATAGTCTTCACTTTGAAGTTTCCCCTCTTCTAGTAAATAGGTATGAGTATAGTTTACACGTGCTAAGCGGTCATGTGATGCAATCACTATACTTTTACCACCTTCTACTAGTGTATTGACCATATTCTCAAATACGATAATACTCTCTTCATCCAAGCCTCTTGTTGGTTCATCAAAGAAAATAAGGTTCTGATCTTCCATAACCGCTTGAATAATACCCGCTTTTTGTCTCATACCTACAGAATAATTCTTAAGTGTGGAAGAACTATCATAATCTAATGAGTACATATGACATAGTTCTCTTATTCTTTCTTCATTATAGTGATGATTGATAGAAGCAAGAAACTCAAGATTGAATCTTAAAGATTCATTTTCAATAAATCCTGGATTTTCTATAAGTGCACCAATATATGTATCAGAATTCTTTTCAATAGTGCCCGAATCAGTTTGAATAATATCGCAGATGATCTTAAAGAGTGTAGATTTACCACATCCATTCTTTCCATGTATATAGAGACATTCTGCTTTATTTATTTCTAGATTGATATCTTCTAATACAGTGCTTTGTTTAAAGCTCTTTTTAATATGATTGACTTTCAACATCTTTATTTCCTCCTAGGAGAACATGTAATGATAAGCAAGATTAATAATGATAGGTAAAGCGATATAGAGAATATTTGATTTTCTATTGAACTGTAAGTAAATAATGGATATCTCAAACAGATATAGAAATGTATAAATAACTAACATCAATAGAAGCTTGATATTCATATGAGAAATACCATATATCAGAAATAAGAAGGTATAGAAAATAGCTAAGAAAAGAAGTGTAGTCATCATCATAAAGACATAGATGGTTTGTTTTGCATTCTTATACCCCATACGTGTAATCAAAGTATGATTAATCCCATTGATGATCATCACCTTCTTATACATCAATACAAGACAGGCAATATTCAAAATCAAGGTGATATAGTTACTTGTAAGAAGAATATAGATGAAGTTTACTCTTTTACTTAATCTTGTGACTACAGGAATAAGAAGAATCAAAATAATAAGTGAAATAGTGTCCTGTTTCTTAATAAGCTTAAATAGTGGAGTCATGATAATCCCTCATTCCAAAAAGAATAGATGACAAGAGATAATAGAGTAATGCAGTACCAATATAGAAAAGATGAGGATTATTGTTGAGAACAGGACTTTTAATAATGCTTGGAGTAAGAATATTTATGATATTAAGGAAATAAGCCAATGTAGCAAGCAAACTTCCTGATGTATTATAAAATGTATGGGATAAAACTGATGCACCAATATAAAGAATAAGAGATATAAGTAATCCAAGCGTTCTATAGAAATAGACATTCTTAATAAAACACTGTAATGAGAACAAGAAATGAGAAAACAATGCATAGCCAATAGATGAAAGAACCATATAGATAATAAGATTAAGAAGTAATGAACTAGATAATAGATTAGTCTGTCTTGTCGCATTCATATAGATTGGATTAATAGAAAAGGATATCTTAAAAAAGAAAAGATGAATGATTAGTATTGTAAGTAGATGAGTCATAAGAATAAGAATGAATGTCGCAAGGAAATTGAAATGTCTTTCTTTTTTATGATAAAGAGAAGAAGACATACGTGTTATCATAAAATGATTGAATTTATTATGATTATATAATAAGAAATCAGCACTAATGATATTAGGTACAATGAGAGTAGTAAGGACATATAATATAAGTGTAAGTCCTGAATCCTGTAAGTAATAGAAGAAATCTAAACCCATTTCAGGATCCTTTGATTTCATGAGTATCATTTCTTTTTTAGGAATAGAACTAAAAGCCCCTTTATAACTGATAAATATTCCTGCAATAACTACAATGAAATAAATAGAAAATAAGAGAAGTTTCTTTTTTGATTTAAATAAGTAGAAGAATTGTTTCATAAATAACCTCCTTAATATGTTAGAATATATTTAGTAGTTCTTTTGTTTATTTCATTTTAGATAATACATAATATATATTCAATTGTGTGATCGTTAATGGTCTATTTAAAAGCGTCAATGATAAGGGGATGATAGCTATGGTATACAAAATTGCGATTGTAGATGATGAAGAAAATGACTTAAAACATGTTTGTCATCATATAAGTGATTTCTTCTCATCTACAGATATAAAGCTTAATACATATATGAATGCTTTACAGTTTCCTATAGATAGAGATTTTAATGTCTTATTTCTTGATATCGATATGCCTCATGTTTCTGGATTAGAACTTGCGAAAGAGTATAAAAAAAGACATCAAAATGCCTTGATTATCTTTATCACAAGTCATAATGAACTGGTTTATAAAGCATGTAATATACATCCTTTTGACTTTATTAGAAAAGAGAATCTAGATATAGAAATGCCTGATGTATTAGAAGAAATCAACTATCATTTATCTCATTTACATCCAAGTGTGACATTCTATATCAATGGAAATGCCTATATATTAAGAAAAGAGTCTATTCTTTATTGTGAAAGCTTCAATCATCAAACAGAGATACATTTTGATACATCTTCTATTACTGTCAATATGCAGTTAGGTGATGTAGAAAAGACAATTAATTCTAATCATTTTAAAAGAGTTGGACGTTCTTATCTCGCAAATATGAAAAAGGTGACTAAGCTAGAAGGTACAACATTATATATAAATGAGCATTACCAGATACCAATAAGTAGAAGAAAGAAAAAGCTTGTATTAGAGTATATGAAGGAGGTGCATCAATGATGTTAGAAACAAATAATATAAGTTTCATCGCATTATCCTTGATGTTGTTGTCATTCTTCTATTATGTCTATTCTATCAGCATTAAAGAGAATCTAATCAAGTTTATTGGTTCTGTATTAGTATTATCATCTGTTTCTATTATTTCTTCTATGTTCATACATAATGGACTTCTTAGTATATGTATATTAGGTTTATGCCTCATTCTGTTTAAGCATGACAGACTTCTAGAATGTCTATTTATATCAATTTACTTTATCTTTCTTAAGGTTCTTACCTATGTGATTATGACATGGGGTATCAATATTTTCATATATGATCTGGTTTTACCTATTCATGATATAGTCTATGGTTCAGATCTTCTTTTATGTATATTATTGCTTCTTACAAGGCATTTATTTAAGGGTTATTTAATGCGTATTAAAGAATATACCGCCTTCTATCTTGGTATCCATTCTGTATTAACACTTATCTATCTGTCATATCTTATTACTATTTTCAAAAAAGGTTCTCTTCCCCTTGAAAGTTCTATAGAAATTGTATTGATTACTATTCTTGTGATGTTGATCTACCAGATGGTTAATAGAATATTAAGTATAGAGAAAGAGAATTATCTAGTAAAATTAAACAATGAGGAACTGAAATTCAATAAGAAGAATTATGAAAATATCATTTCTCATATGAATGAAATCAGAAAGATTAAACACGATATGAATCATATGTTGTTGTCATTACTGGAAGATTGTGAAAAAAAAGATTATGAATCACTCCATAATCATATTAATAACCAATTACATAGAATTAATGAAACACAAACAGTGGATACGGGTAATGCATCTTTGAATCTTATATTAGCTTCTCAATTATCTAAGATTAAAGGTAAGAATATTGAATTTATTTCCAGTCAATTTGATGATGATACCCCTATGGATAAGATAGATTTCTATGTATTACTAGGTAATTTATTAGATAATGCGATTGAGAATTGTACATCAAAGTCTATTAAGAAGATTATTCTTGATATCTATAAAGAGAGTAATGATTTCGTTATTGATATTAAGAATACCAGTATCAATAATCCTCTTGTAGATAACCCAAACTTCAATACAACTAAAGAAGATTGTGGTCATGGGTTTGGAATGCGTTCTATTATGAATATAGTCAATAAGTATCATGGAAAGATCAGTTATGATTACTCATATCGTTATTTTAGTGTTCAAATCAAAATAAAAAGCTAGAAATTCTAGCTTATCTATTAAACAACGTCTCTTCTATTGCACAGATCTTATCCGCAATACATACTATCCATGCTTCAGTGCATGTAGGAGGAACAGGAGTTAAAGGAAACATGTGTCTGGCTATAATATTTTTAACTCGTGGTGAGAGTGTGTAATCCATTTCTGCATTTCTTTTAGCACACCCTGGATGAGTAAAGCCATGGAAATGTCTACCCTTTCCATCATGCCAGTCATATAAGAAATAGTCATGAAGTAATGCTCCAATGACTAAAGCATCCATATTAACCTGTATTGGAAGCCATTTGGCTATCTTTACACTCATACGAGCAACATTGACACAATGTGTATAGACAGAAATAGAACCATGTTGAATATAGTTCTTAGTTTCATTTAAGCGACCAGCAGTTTCTAAATAACGTAATTTTTTTTGAATAATATATGTCATTTAAATATCTCCTCGTGTTGAAACCTACAATCTGCCTGTATTATAATATAAATAAATGAAACAATATATGGTCAGAACACAATAGAAATGTTGCTAAAGATACATATTGTTTAGAAAGCGGGTAATAAAAATGGACCAAAAGACAGATAAACGTGTTATCAAAACAAAACATGCTATATATAAAGCTTTTGTAGAGCTGTTAAATGAAAAAGATATCAATCAAATCACAATTACAGATGTTGCAAAAAAAGCCAATATTAACCGTAAAACATTTTATAATTACTATTCTGATATCAATGATGTCATGGAAGAAATAGAAAATCTAGTAGTCGCAGCTTTTATCAAAAACATTGGTACAGTCGAATTTACTAATATGGCTGATTTCTTAACCGAAATCTTTATTAAGTTTACAGAAACAGTAAATCATGATTTAGAATTCTATGGTTTACTTTTTAAGACAAATAACCGTTCTTTTCTTATTGTAAAAATTGTAGGTATTCTTAAAAAATATGTACAACAGCGTATTGAAGAAACAGAAACACTAGATCAAAAAAGATTTAAAGTAGCAGTTGATTTGTGTATTCCTGGTATTATATCTGTATATATGAATTGGTTTACAAACAGTTATGATTATTCTATAGAAGAATTATCTAGTCTTCTAACAGACTTTATTCTTAATGGAATACAAAAAAATTGGCTAGGCAATTAAGCCTGACCATTTACTTTATGTCGATAATTGGAGTCAAAAATGTATCTTAATCCTCGTTTAATAATGGTAAAGAACGTAGGGGAACGATACATTTTTTCTTTTGGAAAATGATTTCCAACCACCTGTAATGTTTTCACATTATCACGTGTAGAGAAAGTAAAATGTCCATTGTTTTTAGTGAATATTGCGAAACGTGCAATTTTCTTACTAAAATATACAGAAGCACTAATATAATCAATTTCTTCCCATGGAATCTGAATAAAGTCTTCTTTATTCTTTTCGTTATAGAACTCAAAGGCCTTGTCCCCTACCATGACATCCCCATAGTTAGTTAAACCATTAAGTGAAGTTGCTTTAATTGAATAATCAACTTTTGTATTTTGTGATTGTGCCATTTTATTTCCTCCTTAAAGATAAGAGGCAGTCAAACTGCCTCTAGTCATTACATAATACCGATAACTCTTGCAACGATACCAACAACGAATAATGCGATGATGATAACGATTGGAGATACCTTTTTCTTTAATAAGTAACAGCATAATAATGTAAGTAATAATGCTGCTAAACCGGGTACTAACTGGTCTAAGTTCTGCTGTAAAGTAGTAACCTTAACCTGGTTTAATCCATTAGCACCAAGTGAGCTATACTGACTTAATGCTTCTTTGATACCTGCAGCACCCTTTGGTAACTTATCCCATTCGATATAAGCACCTTTAGACTGAGTAACCTGAGATACTACTGGAGTAAAGCTGATAGATACCCATCTCTGTACTAATGCACCGATGATGAACATACCAAGGATAGAAGCACCTTCAGTAACCTTACCAAGAAGTCCTCCTGACATATCCTTAGCAATAGAAGTACCTACTTTGTAACCGAATTCCTGTGTATACCATAAGAATGCGATACGTACTAAGTTCCATACTACGAAGAATAATAATGGTCCAACAATGCTTCCTGATAATGCAAGTGAAGCACCTAATGCACCTAAGATTGGTCTTACTGTAAACCAGAATACTGGGTCACCAACACCAGCAAGAGGTCCCATCATACCAACTTTAACACCCTGTACAGTCTGGTCATCTACAGGCATACCATTTGCACGTTCTTCTTCAAGTGCTAATGTAACACCCATAACTGGAGCTGATACATAAGGATGTGTATTATAGAATTCTAGATGACGCTTTAATGCAGCGGCTCTATCTTCTTCTTTTGAATATAATTTCTTGATAGCTGGGATAATTGAATAACACCAACCACCATTCTGCATACGTTCATAGTTCCAAGAACCCTGAAGGAACTGATGACGCCAACATACGTCCATTCTATCTTTTTTAGATAGTGTAATCTTATCTGCCATAATGTTCGTCCTCCTTCAGATTAATAGTCGTTTAAGATGTCACCAAGTGGATCTCCAGATCCTCCAGCGCCACCATTACCTTTACCAGCATTGTCTTTTAATCCAAGATAGATTAAAGCAAGAACAACACCAATAACACCTAATGCGATTAATGTAAGTTCTGAGATAGCAGCTAAAACGAAACCAAGAGCGAAGAATGGCCAAGTTTCTTTTGTAGCCATCATGTTGATAACCATTGCATAACCTACAGCGGCAACCATACCACCGCCAACAGCCATACCACCAGATAACCAAGCTGGCATAGAATTTAATGCACCTGTTACAACCTTAGCTGGAACGAAGCAAAGGATAACTGCTGGGATCATAATACGAAGACCCTGCATTAAGATTGCAGCAACCTGCCATCTTTCAATAGCCTTATAGTCACCTTTTTCTGCAGCTGCATCCATGAAGTGAACCATAGGGATTGCAAGAGTACGACAGATCATTGTTAAGAATAAACCTGCAACTGATAATGGTACTGCAACAGCGATAGAAGTATTGATAGCGTTAGTAACGTTTGTACTACCACCCTGTAAACCTAATACCATGATAATTGCTGAAGCAACTGATGCAAGAGCAGCATCTGGTGCAACAGCAGCACCAACGTTTGCCCAACCAAGGGCAATCATCTGTAATGAACCACCAAGGATGATACCTTCCTTTAAGTGTCCAGTAACTAAGCCGATTAACGTACATGCTACTAGAGGCTGATGGAACTGGAATTCATCAAGAATACCTTCCATACCTGCAAGTAAAGCAACAATCGCAATCAGCACAATTGAAATTGCTGACATAAATTATTTCCTCCCTTATTTAGACAATCCTTCTTTAGCTTTGTTAAGGATTGCATTGATGTTATCAGGTGAATCATTTGGTACTTTACGTACATCAAACTTAACACCCTTAGCCATAAGCTTTTCAATAGTATCTACATCGTCCTGACCCATTGATACAGCTTTAGTACAAACGACTTTACCCTGTGAATGAGCCATAGAACCTAAGTTCAATGTCTTGATGTCAACGCCACCTTCGATTGCACGAAGTGCATCCTGTGGGTTTTCAAATAATACTAATGCTTTTGTGTTACCAAAACGTGGATCCTTAGCAACCTGGATCATCTTATCGATTGGTACTACGTGAGCTTTAACACCTGGAGGTGCTGCCTGAATAATCATTTCTTTTCTAAGATCATCATGAGCCACACCATCAGATACAACGATGATACGGTTTGGCTGAGTTGTCTTAGTCCATGCAGTCGCAACCTGACCATGTAATAAACGTGAGTCAATTCTTGCTAATACATACTTGATGTGACCATCACCAATAACTGTTCCTTCAGGAATAGCGCCCTGAGGTGCTGGTGCAACAGTAGCTACCTTTTCTTCCTTCTTAGGTTCTAGTGTTTCAGGTTTTGGTTTAACACCATCTCTTGCCACTTCAGTGACATGTGTAGCGATTTCATGAGCTGTTTCCATAGACATACGAGATGCATAAGTTTCAATCAACATTGGTAAATTTAAGCCAGTGACAATTGCCCACTTATCTTCATGTCCATTAAGTAAAGCACTTGCCTGATTGAATGGTGTTCCACCCCAAAGGTCTACAAGGAATAATACTTCATCCTGATTTTCAAAACCAGCAATCGCTTCTTCCATTTTTCTGCGAATATCATCTGGTCCTTCGCTAGGCATTAATGTGCAGGCTTTAACGTTAGCCTGATCACCAAAGATCATAGATCCTGACTGGAAAATGCCTTCTGCGAATTTACCATGACTCGCAAGGATAATTCCTACCATTTTATCTCCTACCTTTCATAATTGTAAGTAAGTAGTGAAGATATACTCAATATGTATATGGACATTCATACATATAACTTATATATTCATCTAATCCCTATCAACTTATATTTCTAGATAAATACAGGTTCTCCTCGAAATATATCTCCTATTTACTATGCTTACATTATATCACTATCATTTTTCTGTGCAATAATCCCGTTTTAGGAATTATAAATACCATACTTTTACATTATATATACCATATACATAAAAAAGTTGACATCATATCCCATATATGATAGTGTCTATGTACAAAACCTTTTGGTTGTGGATTTTTGTCAGAGAAATCTTATTTTCGCCACACAGCGTTTTTTACGTTGTGTGGCTTTTTGTATGTTTAGGAGGAAAATTATGAATCAAGATTATATGAAAACAAAACCTATACTCCCTTTAGTATTATCGATGAGCTTACCAATGGTGTTATCCATGCTTGTTAATTCTCTCTACAATATCGTAGATAGTTTCTTCGTAGCGCGTATTAGTGAGAATGCGATGAATGCTTTATCTCTAGTATTCCCTATTCAGAACCTTATTACTGCGATTGCCGTAGGTTTTGGTGTTGGTATGAATGCAGTTATTGCCTTCTATCTAGGCACAGAGGATCATAAGAAAGCTGAAGATTCTATGGCACAGGGATTATTACTTTCAGCAATCCATGGTCTAATTTTAATGGTTGTCTGTGTTGTGTTTATTCCTAACTTCTTAAAGTTCTTTACAAATGATCCTGTTGTATTAAAGGATGGGATATTATATGGACGTATTGCCTTCTCATTCTCTTTTGTGATTCAAGTAGGTATTGCCTTTGAAAAGATCTATCAGTCTTTAGGACGTATGGCTCTCACTATGAAGATTATGATTATAGGATGTGTCACAAATATTATTCTTGATCCTATTTTAATATTTGGTTTAGGTCCTATTCCTGCAATGGGTATTGCAGGAGCTGCGATTGCGACTGGTATTGGTCAGACAGTTCCTTTTATTCTATATCTATATTATTATAAGGTAGATTTACCACTACGTATTCATAAGGAAGCTTTAGAAAGTACTCAATATTATAAGAAGTTATATGGTATTGGTATTCCTGCCACTTTAAATATTGCCTTACCTTCTGTTCTTATTTCTGTATTAAATGCGATTCTTATTTCTTATTCAGCTATTTATGTTGTAGTACTAGGTATCTATTATAAGCTTCAGACATTTGTCTTTATGCCATCTAATGGAATCATCCAGGGTATTAGACCACTTGTTGGATATAACTATGGGGCTAAAGAATATGATCGTATTAATAAGATCTATAAGCTCACTCTTGGTTTAAGTTTAATTATTATGATTGCTGGAACACTTCTTTGTTTTGTATTCCCTAAAGAAATCATGGGACTTTTTACCAAGAATAAAGAAACACTTGATGCCGGTGTGACTGCCTTACGTATTATCAGTATTTCTTTTGTCTTCTCTTCACTCTCACTTACTTCAGGAGGTGTACTCGAAGGACTAGGTATGGGTATTCCATCACTCATTATTTCTTTATGTCGATATGTTGTCATTATTCTTCCATGTGCCTATATTCTTTCTTCACTACTTGGACCAACTGGTGTATGGCATGCTTTCTGGATTACAGAAGTATTTACTGCAGTTATTTCTCTACTTATATATAAGAAAAAAAAGAAAGTTTCATTTAACTTATGAGTGAAATCACAAAACATGCATTAGAAGATTCATTGAAGGTATTACTTTTAAGAAAAACTTTCAACAAGATTACGATTGGTGATCTCACAAAAGAATGTGGTATTAACCGTATGACATTCTATTATCACTTTACTGATATGCATCATTTACTTTCCTGGATTATTTTGGATGAAATACATCAATTACTATTAGATACAAATATCTACCCTGAAGGATTTATTCGTCTTCTATATAAGATAAAAGAAGACAAGGTCTACATTATGAATGTATTTGATTCATTACACCAAGAAGAGTTTCAAAGCTATTTATCCCCTATGATTCAAGGAATACTTAAAATGAAAATAGAGGAAGAGGCAGACAATATGATTATTCAAGAATCAGATAAAGAGTTTATTGCCCGTTTCTATTCTTATTGTATTGTTGGATTATTGATTGACTGGATCAAAGATGATATGAAAGAAAGTCCTGAGTTATTATCTGATAAAATGAGTAAAATTATGGATGGATGTATTCATAGAGCACTTAAAAGATTTGAAATACATCAAAACTAATAGTTTGATTAAAATTTTTACACTTGATTGGTCATGATAAGATATTTATCATGGCTTTTTGTTTGTTTAAATAAAAGTGATAAAATATGATTTATACTAGAGTCATACAAGGAGGTATGAATTATGTATTATTCATCAGGAACTTATGAAGCATTTGCACACCCAGAAAAACCAGAGGGTGTTGAAAAGAAATCAGCTTATATTATTGGAACAGGTTTAGCAGGTTTAACTGCTGCCTTCTATCTCGTAAGAGATGGACAGATGCCTGGCAATCATATTCATTTATTAGAAAAGCTAGAGCTTGCAGGAGGAAGCTGTGATGGTTATAAAGATGTTCACAAAGGCTTCTATATGCGTGGAGGACGTGAAATGGATAACCACTTTGAAATCATGTGGGATGTATTCCGTGATGTACCTTCTATTGAAACACCTAACGTATCTGTATTAGATGAATATTATTGGCTTAATAAGCATGACCCTAACTACTCTTTATGTCGTGCAACAGTCAATAAGGGTGAAGATGCGCATACTGATAAGCTATTTAAATTAGATAAAGATAGCGCAATGGCATTGTCCCAGCTCTTTATTACACCAGAAGCAGATCTTGAAGAAAAGAAGATTGCAGATGTATTACCTGAATCATTCTGGGAAACTAATTTCTGGTTATATTGGCAGACTATGTTTGCCTTCCAAAAATGGTCTAGCGCATTAGAAATGAAGCGTTATTTATGTCGTTATGTACATCATATTGATGGTTTACCAGACTTTAGTGCTTTAAGATTTACTAAGTATAATCAGTACGAAAGTATGATTTTACCTTTAATTGAATATTTAAAGAAACATGATGTAGATGTTCAGTTTAGTATGGATGTTAAGAATGTGGTTATTGAAGAAGTAGATGGCAAGAAGACAGCTAAGGAACTTATTTATGTAAAAGATAATAAAGAACAGTCTATTCCTTTAACTGCAGATGATTTAGTCTTTATTACTAATGGATGTTGTACTGATACATCATGTTATGGTGATCAGACTCATGCACCTGATTTATCTGGCATCGTGAATGGTCAAGGTGAATCATGGGATTTATGGAAGAATATTGCGAAACAGGCTAAACATGACGAATATGGACATCCTGATGTATTCTGCAGTGATACAGAAGCGACTAACTGGATGAGCGCCACTGTAGAAACATCTAATGAAGATATTATTCAGCATATTATGAATATTTGTAAACGTGATCCTCGTGCTGGCAAAGTGACTACTGGTGGTATTGTGACTGTTAAAGATAGCGTTAATAATTGGTTCTTATCATGGACTATTAACCGTCAGCCACAGTTTAGATCTCAGAATAAAGATACAGTACTTGTATGGCTCTATGCTCTTCATACTGATACAGAAGGTAACTATATCAAGAAAGCTATGAGAGATTGTACAGGTGAAGAAATCTGTCAGGAATGGCTTTACCATATTGGTATGGATGAAAGCAAGATCAAAGACTATTCAGAAAATGCATGTAATACAACAACATGCTTTATGCCTTATATCAATGCCTTCTTCCAACCTAGAAAGAATGTAGACCGTCCTAAAGTTGTACCAGAAGGTGCAGTGAACTTCGCATTTATTGGACAGTTCGCAGAAACACCAAGAGATACTATCTTTACGACTGAATATTCTATGCGTACAGGTATAGAAAGTGTCTATACATTACTTAAGGTCGATCGTGGTGTGCCTGAAGTATGGGGTTCTCAATATGATATCAGAGAATTATTAAGAGCAGCTTATTATGCAGTAGATAAGAAGAAGATTAATGAGTTACCATTAAACTTCAAGGAAAAGATGCTTTTAAAGACTGTATTGAAGAATGTAGAAGGTACAGATCTAGAACTCTTATTAAGAGAGACAGGACTTATAGATTAGGGGCTGTAACAGGTAAACAACTCATTACAATTTCATAAAAAGCAAAATGCGGACCTCGGTCCGCATTTTGTGGTATATTTAATTTGCAATGATACGGCATATCAGACATATGCGCTACCAGATTTTAATATTACTTTTGAAATCTAAAGTGAAATGTTAAATTCCACTTTAAAAAATGCATAAAGTGTAGTTTGTAGTATGGACATCCATCCCAATTTTTATTACTATAATTATAGGTAACCCTCCTTATTTGTTTGCGGTAATCCCACAATACTATGAATTTTTATTTCTACTCAAAGTATAATGGTAAATCCACGATTGAACAATTAAGGAGAGTTACTCTTTTTGTTTCCTCCCTGTCATTTCATTGTCTAATAAATTGTCACTGTGATGGTTGTCCATCCAGAATTGGAAGATGCATAAACGACTGCAAGGAACTTAATGATTTTCATAAGGAAACAAGAAAAATCTTACAAGTGAAAGAGGTAAAAAACTCATGTACAAAAGAGATAATAAAACAAAAAAAGCATTCGATGATCTTAAGAAGAATTATGAGCATGACAATGTTAAGGTTGAGATGTATCTTGTGCATAATATCAGGCAATACCACAAACTGAAGATGAAACAACGCCAAAAAGATCAAGAAAATGTTTAGATTATTTATAAGATGATATTTTTTAGGCGCGTCTAAAATATGAAAAAGAGCTGTAACGCTCAAGGTAGTAGTAAATACTATCTATTCGTTACAGCCCTCTTTTAAAAAGGATAGAATGGATTGGGACTTTCTGGATCATTATAAATAGCACAGTCCATCTGCCATACCTCCATAGAATCTTTGATCAAAGAACATAAATCATGATAGCCTTCTTTATCTATCTCTCCATGAACTAACATAGATTTATAAAATTTCTTTATACTTGCCGCAGTTGACTTAATGTTACCAGGCGTAGACCATAAACATTTACGGATATAGAAGTCTCCTAAATAATCATCAAGCACATAAAGCCCTTCTTCCATAGGATAAGCATCCCTATATAGTAAAAATTCATTAATATAGAATTCTACATTGGAAAGATGACGGCTAATAGTTTTATCTTTTAAACCTGATTGAATAAGATCGTCTTTAAAAAGATCTAAAAGAAGATAGTTTCTTTCTTTGATTTTTTTGCATTCTTCAAGATATTGATCGTAGTCCATAGTAAAACTTCCTCTCTTCATGATATAAATATCATACAATATTTATAGTGACGTTACAATTTAAAAAATTTGAATACTCACTACCCACTGGTATGCTAAAAAACGTATTAAGGAATGTGGAAGGAACAGCTCTAGAACTTTTATTAAGAGATACAGGTTTTATATGGCACACAAAAAGGACGTTTCGCATTGAAACGTCCTTCTTGTAGTGTGCCGGGCATGGCACTAATTCAGTCGGAGATAAACCGACCACAGGTATTT
>OOBJ01000612.1_pt1 | contig 27354 bp, 26 predicted proteins | sample 1671331 | NCBI WGS metagenome assembly OOBJ01 (sample SAMN06348145, study PRJEB24527) | human gut metagenome | biome: human gut; feature: ankylosing spondylitis patient; material: feces | host: Homo sapiens | place: China | collected 2015-10 | reverse complement strand
CGGGCCCCCAGGTTGGAGGTCATCACCAGTACGGTATTTCGGAAGTCGGTTTTCCGCCCCTGGGCGTCGGTGAGCACCCCCTCCTCCATCACCTGGAGGAGGATGGACCACACGTCCCGGTGGGCCTTCTCCAGCTCGTCCAGCAGCACCACCGACCAGGGCTTCCGGCGCACCCGCTCGGTAAGCTGTCCCCCCTCCTCGTGGCCCACGTAGCCCGGAGGGGAGCCGATGAGGCGGGAGACGCTGTGGGGCTCCATATACTCGGACATGTCGAAGCGGAGGAGGGCCTCCTCGCTGCCGAACAGGGTGCGGGCCAGGGAGCGGCACAGCTGGGTCTTGCCCACCCCGGTGGGGCCCAGCAGGAGGAAGCAGCCCACCGGCCGCCGGGGGTCCTTCAGCCCCAGCCGCCCCCGGCGGATGGCCCGTGCCACCGCCTGGGCCGCCTGGTCCTGGCCCAGCAGGTCCCGGCACAGAGCGGCCTCCAGCCCGGCCAGGGCCTTCCGGTCGGCCTCATCCGGGTCGCACACCGGGACCCCGGTCCACTGGGACAGCACCGCCCGGATGTGCTCCTCCCCCACGGACCGGGGGGCCTGCTGCTTCTGCCAGCGGCGGCGGCCCGCCTCCAGCTCCCGCCGGAAGTCCCCCTCCGCGTCCCGGAGCATGGCCGCCTCCTCAAAGTCCTGCTTGCGGATGGCCTGGGCCAGCTGCCGCCCCGCCTGGACTGCCCGCTCCTCCAGCTGCCGCAGGGCGGGGGGCGTGGCCAGCCGCTCCATGCGCACCCGGGAGGCGGCCTCGTCGATGAGGTCGGCCACGCGCTCGTAGCACGAGCCCCTCACGGCCTCGCGGCCAGGCTGCTTGGCCGGCACGATAACCACGAGCGGAACGCTGGGCCACAGCTCGTCTGCGCGGGCGAGGTAGCTCGCGATCTCGCGGCCCGTCACGCGCTCGTTGCAGCGCCCGTAGCGGTAGTTGGCCCCCAGCGCCACGATCACAAGCGACGGGTCCATGCCCACAGGCAGCGCGCCCAGCGAGCTCTCCTGGAACACCTGCGCACCCACGCTCTGGTTCACGAGGCCGTACTGCAGCTCGTCGGCCACAAGGCTTGGCCAGGCAAGCGCCGGGTCGTCAACCGTGAAGCCCTGGGCCACCGAGTCTCCCAGCACCAGCAGCGTGCCACGCGGCGCCTCGCCCGAGACGGGCCGCACGAACGAGCCGTTGCCGTAAACGCGCCGCAGCTCGCAGCCCCTCAGGCTTGGCAGCCACACGCGCACGCGGTGCATGTCGCCAAAGCCGGGCAGCTGCACCAGGTTGCCGCGGCTCTTGAATCCGCCCAGGTCAAGCAGGACGCCCGGACCCGCCTCGCCGGGCGCGGCCGCAACATCAGGCGCCAGCACCACGCGCGACAGGTGCTTGCCGTCGACGTCGGCCGACAGCCCGTCATGGGGCGCGGTGGCGTCCCCCACCTCGAGCTTCATGCCCTTGAGCACGTTTCTCGTGGCACGCGGCTCGGTGTCTGCCGCAAACTCGACAAGCACCTGCGTGGCGTCGGTCTCGAACTCAAGGCGCACGCCCGCGGTGCAGGCCGCCATCTGGCGAAAGATGCCGGGATACCACGCAAGGCAGCTTGAGAGGGCACGCCGTTGCATGGCCGAGAAGCGCTGCGGGCGGACCCATCCGCCGGGGCATTCCTCGAGCTCAACGCACCCGTGCAGAAGATCGCGGGCAGGAGCGGAGGCACCCGGGCGCACGTCCCAGTCCATGGCTACTCGCCCTCTCGGATGTCTGCGTAGAAGCACGCGAGGTCATCGAGGCGCAGCACTCCCACGCGGCCCATGCCGTGGCCGCTCGCCGCGGCGCAGTCGATGTCGATGCGATCGACCCTGTTGCCCGTGGCCTCGCACGCGCCATAGACAACGACCTTGCCCTTGCGCTCGGATGTCATGCACTGCTCCTCGGACAAGCCGGCAAGGCCCGCGAGCAGCGGCGACGGTGTATGGCCGGCCACCACGACGGGACCGCGGCCGCCCTCGTCCACGAGCCTCGTGGGAAACGCCAGGCCGTCGCGCATCCACAGCAGGACGTCTGCCGGCTGGCAGCCCAAGAGGTCGAGAAGGGCGGCAGGCTCGCACGGGTCTGCCTCGGGATGGGCCTCGCGCCACTCGGAGACGAAGCCCGCGTCAATACCCGCGTGCACGAGCGCAAACGTGTGGCCACCAGCCACGGCGGCTTCATAGAGCGGCAGGCCAGAGACCCAGGAGATGACCTCGTCGTATTCGTCTTCCCTAAGCTGGCACAGCTGGGTGGCCGTGGCGTTGCCGCCGTTGTTCATCCAGTCGAACCAGTCGGTGAAGGTGATGTTGTCGAGCCCCGAGAGATCAAACTCGCCGTCCCTGGGAGCGCCCGTGTGGGCCGTGGCATGCAGCATGAGCTGCTCGTGGTTGCCCATGAGCACGCGGGCCTGGGGCAGCGAGCGCACCAGCAAGATGACACCCAGGGGGTCCGGGCCGCGGTCGATGAGGTCTCCCAGGACGTACAGCACGTCGTCGCTTGCGAGCGAGATTTGATCCAACACCTCGTCGAGCGCCCGGACGTGGCCGTGCGCATCAGACGTGACGTAGACTGCCATGCTGCACCTCCTGCTGCTACCTGCGGCGATGGCGCGCGCGGGCGCCGGCTCCGTGAGACGTAATTGTCTTATTATGACGCGAACGGAGCTTCTTGGCACGCTGGCGATGGCGCCAGGCGGGCGCGGTGCCCACCTCGATGACGCAGCCGGGGCCGTCTGGCCAGGCAAGCGTGGCCGCCGGGGACAGGGGGACGGGTCCTTTGTCCCCACGGGGTGCGACCTCGGCTTTATTGGTCGAGGAGCCCGCGCGGCGTACCTCGTCTGCCACGCGGGCAACGGTGGCGTCAAAGCGGTTCTTCTTGAGGCGGCACTCCCAAACGGTGATGACCTTCCAGCCGTCGCGGGCAAGCTGCTCGCGGTCGCGCTCGTCTCGGGCGCGGTTGCGGGCGAACTTGGCGGTCCAGAACTCGACGTTCGACTTTGGTGTGGAGAGGGCGCAGTAGGGGCAGCGGTGCCAGAAGCAGCCGTTGACAAAGATGGCGACCTTGCGGCCGGGATAGCAAATGTCTGGCTTGCCGGGGGCCGCCTTCCAGTGCAGGCGATACCCAGGCAGGCCCGCGGCGCGCAGGGCCGCGCGCACCTTGAGCTCGGGCTTGGTGTTCTTTGACTTGTTCGCCTGCATCACATGGCGCGTCGCCTCAGAAACCATGGCCCTCCCCTCGCCGCACGCGTGTAGACAGTCTAACAATCAAACAGAATCGTACGCCGAATTATTAAATTAAATGTCCGAGAGCAGCCGTAGGATAAGCATCAGCTTCATAAATGCGAAAACGGCACCGTCGACCGTCAGGAGATGTACATGGATTTCATCGTATATGGGCATAGACATGCCGACTATCTTTTCGAGGGTTTACCAGAGTACGCCAATCGATGGCAAGAAGTTAAGTCAGCGTTGTACGGCATTACCGACGAACAGATCATCTGTGAGTTTGAGAGCGAGTCGCGAAAGGCAAAGTCAATCTCGCAAGCAATCAATAGGCTCATAAAACGCGAAATGAAGTCACGCGGATGGGAAGACGAAAGTTACATCTTCGCCGACGATGAGTATCGCGAAAAGGGGAAGTGGAGGCTCGACTTTGCGTGCGAGCATCTCTCGATGGAAGTGGCCTTCAATCACCGCTCTGACATCGCATGGAACCTCATCAAGCCAACACTCGCCAGCGAGCTCAATCATGTTGAGAAGGCCATACAAACTTCGGGCGGCATTGTAGTAGCTGCCACCGGCGCCATGAAAGCCGCGGGTGGATACGACAATGCCGTAGGAACATACGAGGACTACGTGCAATACCTCCGTCCTCTCTATGGAATGCTTCCGGCCCCGCTTGCAATTATCGGATTGCTCCCTCCTAAAACATTCAAGATCGAAGTAATCCCCATCCCAAATAGTGACAAGAAGATGGGAGTCGTCAGAAGGTTTGCGATCGAACGTGAAGGAAAGCTGTTCTGCCCGTACTGCGGGTCAGAACTTTCCGACGAGGCCATTGCGTGCGACTGTGGGCAGCCCATTACGAGGCGCTCTGTAACCGAAAGCTCGAGCGACACAAACCAAGGCGATTAAGTTCGGCCGAATAGGCCGTTCCGCCGCAGATTATGCTGCTCGGTTGATCTTATGAGACCGATCGGTTAATCTGGAATGAAAACTAATAGGTCACAGCAGCGATTGGAGAAACGTGACCGACCAAATCAAAGTTGCCGAGCTCTTTGCTGGGGTCGGCGGGTTTCGCCTTGGCCTTGAAGGCTACAGCGACCCCTCTTACCCCGAGTTTTCCCTGCCTGCCGCAGGACCCTTCAAGACCATCTGGGCCAACCAGTGGGAGCCGCCCGGAACGCAGGGGCGACAGTTTGCCGCCCGCTGCTATGCAGAGCGCTTTGGCGAGAACTCCGTTGTAAACCAGGACATAGCCGCGGTTCTTGACGAGGCCGAAGCCGGCAAGCGAGAAATCCCCACGGTTGACATGGTCGTGGGCGGCTTCCCTTGTCAGGATTATTCCGTTGCCCGTCCCCTTGCCCAGGCACATGGCATCGAGGGCAAGAAGGGCGTTCTGTGGTGGGAGATTTACCGCTTCCTCAAGCTGCAGAATGACCGCGACGAGAACGCCTGCCGCTATTGTCTGTTCGAAAACGTTGACCGCCTGCTCAAGAGCCCTGCTTCCCAGCGCGGACGTGATTTCGCCATTATCCTGTCGTGCCTCGCCGAGCGCGGCTACAGCGCGGAGTGGCGCGTCGTCAACAGCGCCGAGTACGGCTTCTCGCAGCGCCGCAAGCGCATCTACATCTTTGCCGAACGCAATGCATCCTGGGACCTCGAGATGAGGCTCACGGACGGCGTGATGTCACGCGCGTTTCCCATGGTCGCTCCGGCCGAGGAGGAAATTCGCACCATCAGAATTCCGGCCGACCCCTACGACGCATCCAAGAGCTTCAACCTTGTCGGCAAGGTCTCTCCTTTCCTCGATGCGGGTTGCATGGTTGGAAATAGGGTCCTCACCTGCAAGGTTGTCGAGAACTATACCGGAGCGCGTCGCACGCTTGGCGACGTGCTCATTCCCGACGACGAGGTTCCCGCCGAGTTCTTCATCGACGATTCTCAGCTTCCCAGGTGGGAGTACCTCAAGGGCTCCAAACGCGAGGAGCGTACGAACAAGAAGACCGGCTTCACCTACACCTACTCGGAGGGGCAGATGGCGTTCCCCGACGCCACCGACAAGCCCTCTCGCACAATTCTCACCGGTGAAGGTGGACGCGGGGCAAGCCGCTTTAAGCACGTGATCCAGTGCATAGACGGTCGCTATCGCAGACTCGTGCCCGACGAGCTCGACCAGCTTCAGGGCTTCCCTCGAGGTTGGACCAACACGGGGATGACCGATGGCAACCGCGCTTTCTGCATGGGCAACGCACTTGTCGTGGGCGTCCCGCACCGCATTGGCAAAGCCATTTGCGAGCTTAGAGGCAAGGAATAGGTATCTACCAGCAACATATTGGTTTCTCGGATTGGAGCATACATGGCCAGTCACGACCTTATCGCCCAACTCAACGAAGCCATCGAGAAGGCCCGGCAGATTATGGAGCTTGCAGAATCTGACGACACGGATGGCGCCTACTCCGCCGCCGAAGAGCTCGCAGATCAGCTAGAAGACGCCAAGGCCCTTCTCGCCCAAAACTAAAATCAAACGTGCCCGTTGGCGGCTCGCCCCACGCGTTGGGACGGGCCGCCCTTCTTGCGCATGAGATACTAGGCACGGGCGCAATCGCCCCCGATGCCAACCCGCCCCAAAGGAATCGCATGTCGTCGTTCGAGATCATTCTCCTGCTGCTAGGCTGCCTTCTTGCCTCAAGCGCATTTGCCCAGGTACTGCCCCGCGTCTCGCTGCCGCTCGTGCAGATTGCCCTGGGTGCCGCCGTGGGCTGCCTCATCACGACCGACCCCACGCAAATCTTTCGCGACCCCGAGCTCTTCCTCGTCCTGTTCATCGCTCCCTTGCTCTTTGAGGAGTCGCGTCACGCGGACAAGGCCGAGCTCCTACGCGCCTGGGCCCCGGTGGCCTCCCTCGCGATTGGCCTTGTGATCGTGACCACCCTCGTCGTGGGCGCCACCCTCCACCTCGCCGACCCCGCGATTCCCTTCGCCGCGGCCTTTGCCCTGGGCGCTGCCCTTGGCCCCACCGACGCCGCGGCCGTCGCCGCCCTGGGAGCAGACGTCACCCTCACCAAGCGCCAGAAGTCGCTGCTCTCGGGCGAGGCCCTCTTCAACGACGCCTCGGGCGTCGTCTGCTTCGAGTTTGCCGTGGCCGCAGCGGCAACCGGGTCCTTCTCGCTCGCTCGAGCAAGCGCAACCTTCCTCGCCGACTTCTTTGGCGGAATCGCCGTGGGCCTCGCCTGCGCCCTCGTCATCACCCTGCTCGTGGGCCGCATCCGCGCCCTTGGCCTCGAGACCCCCACCGAGCACGTGCTCTTCGAGGTCTGCACGCCCTTCGTGACCTTCCTCGCCGCCGAGGCCCTGCACACGAGCGGCATCCTGGCCGTCGTTGCCGCGGGTCTGCTCATGCGCTTCAATCCAGGCCGCCTCACGGCCGAGTCTTCGCGCCACGCCCTGGCCTCCGAGAGCGTCTGGGAGCTCCTCACCTTCATCATCAATGGCACGGTCTTCGTGCTCCTGGGCATGAAGCTCCCGAGCACCATCGCCCCCACCCTGCGCACGGCCCAGGGCGCGGACTTTGCCCGGCTCTGCGGCCTTGTGCTGCTGGTTTGCGTGCTTGTGGTGGGCGCGCGCCTCCTCTGGGTGCTCGCACTCGAGCGCATCCACCGCGCCCGCCATGCCAACGACGACCAGGCCCACAACTGGCAGCGCCTGCTGCGTAGCGCCCTCGTCACGACCCTCAGCGGGCCCAAGGGCGCCGTGACTCTCTCGATCATGCTCACCCTGCCCTACCTCACGGCCGGGGGCACCGCGTTTCCCCAGCGCAGCCTGCTCATCTTCGTAGCCTCGGGGGTCATCGTCCTCACCCTGGTGCTGGCAAACTTCCTCGTACCCCTGCTTGCCCCCGCCCCCGACACGACCCAGGCCGAGGCAGCCCTCACGCGCGCCCGCGCCGAGGTCCTGCGCCGCACCATCGCCCACATTGAGCAGGGCGAGGCCAGCCACGGCACCCCGCGTGAGACGGCAGCGGCCACGCGCCTGGCGGCCCGCTCCTTCCGCGAGCGGCTCGACGCCACCCTCGAGCGCGAGGCCTCGACCGCAACGATGATCGAGCTGCGCCTGCGCGTCATCGAGGCGCAGATTGCCTTTGTGCACGAGCAAATCGACGCAGGTAGCGCGGACCGCAACGTGGCCGAGCGCTACCTGGAGGCCCTAGAGAGCCTGCAGAGCACCTACGAGCTGCACCGCGGCGTGAGCGGAGGACGCGGCAGGCGGCGGGCGCACGCGGCGCGCCTGGTGCGCGCCATGGCCAGCCGTGCCGACGACGCCGAGCGCGAGCAGCTCGCAAGCCTTCACGCCGCAACCGAGCGCCACGCCATCGACCAGCTGCGCGCCTGGGCACCCGAGCTCTCTGACGAGCAACGGCTCGCGGCCCGCATCATCGTGGGCGAACACCGCGCCCAGCTAGCCGCCACGGCCAACGTGCGCAGTGGGTCGTCCCGCGCGGAGTGGCGCGCCCGCGTTCAGGCCCAGTGCCGCGAGATCGAGGCCGAGGCGCTTGCCTTTGAGCTCGAGCAGATCCGCGAGTTGCACGAGGCCGGCGAGCTTTCCCGCGTCGGCGCCCGCGAGCTGCGCGAGGAGGTCTACCTGCTGCAGATGGGCCTGGACGCGCGGTAGGCCTTGTTGGTGGCGCGCTTTCGGGCGCTTTTCTCGGCAGCGCTCTTCTCGGCCACGTCCTTCTCGGTAGCGCGTTTATCGGCCGGGTTCTTCCCGGCAGCTTTATTCACGGCCACGGGCCCAACATGGGTACAATCCACGCGACACCCACGCGGCCGCGAGGCGGCCCAGAAAGCGAGGCACCATGCCCAACGACAACCTGCACGTGGCAGCCGCGATCATCGTTCGCGACGACCGCATCCTGGCAGCCCAGCGCAGCCACGGCATGAAGGACGGCTGGGAGCTGCCCGGCGGCAAGCTCGAGCCCGGCGAGTCTGCCGAGCAGGCCTGCCGCCGCGAGATCCGCGAGGAGCTGGGCATCGAGCTCGGAGTACTCTGGCCCTTCTCGACCGTGCGCGACGACTACCCCGAGTTCTCCATCACCATGGACGTCTTCTGCGCTCCCGTCCCCCCGGAAACCGAGCTCCAGATGCTCGACCACGAGGCCCTGCGCTGGCTCGACCGCGACAGCCTGCTTAGCGTCGACTGGCTCGCGGCGGACCTCGAGGTCGTGCGCTCGCTGGGCCTCTCCTGGAGCGACGTCTTCGAAGATATGCACCTCTAGGCGCTTGAACAGCCTACAATAGACATTTGGACCGGCACCATGCCGGCCGCAAGGCGCCCTCCCCCGCAACCCGGGCGCGAAAGGAAGCACATGGCAAAGAACACGGTTCTCACCCTCGCCAAGCAGGTTGCCGAGGGCCAAAAGGTGACGATGGTCACCAGCTACGACTACACGATGGCCAGCATCGTCGAGGCCGCAGGCATCAACATGATCTTGGTGGGCGACTCGCTTGGCATGACCATGCTTGGCTACGAGGACACCATCCCCGTGACCATGGACGACATGATCCACCACACCCGCGCCGTCACGCGCGCCACGAGCGACACGTTCGTCGTGGGCGACATGCCGTTCATGTCGTACCAGGCCAGCGTCGAGGAGGGCCTGCGCAACGCCGGCCGCCTCATGAAGGAGGGCCGCTGCCAGGCCGTCAAGCTCGAGGGCGGCGTGCGTTGCGAGGAGACCATCCACGCCATCGTCGAGAGCGGCATCCCCGTGGTGGGCCACGTGGGAATGACCCCGCAGAGCGCCAACTCCTTTGGCGGCTTCAAGGTGCAGGGCAAGAGCGCCGAGAACGCCCAGCGCATCGTCGATGACGCCCTGGCCGTCGAGCGCGCCGGCGCGTTCGCCGTGGTGCTCGAGTGCGTCCCGCGCGACCTCGCCGAGTTCATCACGTCCAAGCTCACCCACTGCTTCACGATTGGCATTGGCGCGGGCGCGGGCTGCGACGGCCAGGTGCTGGTGGCGCAGGACCTTCTCGGCATGACGGCCGGCGGGTTCAAGCCCAAGTTCGTGCGCCAGTTTGCCCAGGTGGGAGATGCCATGCGCGAGGGCTACGAGGCCTACGCCGCCGCCGTGCAGGACGGCAGCTTCCCCGCCATCGAGAACGGATTCAAGATCGACCCCGAGGTCATGGACCAGATCAGGAGGAACAACTAATGCAGGCAGTCACCACCGTCGCCGAGGTTCGCGAGCAGGTCAGGGAGTGGAAGCGCGCGGGTCTCACCGTGGGCCTCGTTCCCACCATGGGCTTTCTGCACGAGGGCCACAAGAGCCTGATCGTGCGCGCCGCCGCCGAGAACGACCGCGTCGTTGTCTCCGACTTCGTGAACCCCACGCAGTTTGGCCCCAACGAGGACCTCGAGAGCTACCCGCGCGACTTTGAGCGCGACTGCAAGCTGTGCGAGGAGGCCGGCGCCGCGCTGGTCTTCCACCCCGAGCCCAGCGAGATGTACGCGCCCAACGCCTGCACCTACGTCAACATGGACGAGCTCACGCACGAGCTGTGCGGCCTCACCCGCCCGATCCACTTCCGGGGCGTGTGTACCGTCGTCTCCAAGCTGTTCAACATCGTGACGCCCGACCGCGCCTACTTTGGCCAGAAGGACGCCCAGCAGCTCGCCGTCATCCGCCGCATGGTGCGCGACCTCAACTTTGGTATCAAGATCGTGGGCTGCCCCATCGTCCGCGAGGAGGACGGCCTGGCCAAGAGCTCGCGCAACACCTACCTCTCGCCCGAGGAGCGCACCGCGGCCCTGTGCCTGTCGCGCGCCGTCTTTGCCGGCCAGCGCATGGTCGAGGCCGGCGAGCGCGACGCCAAGACCGTGCTTGACGCCATGCGCGCCATCATCGAGGCCGAGCCGCTCGCCAAGATCGACTACGTCAAGATGGTCGACTTCGAGAACATCGTGCAGATCGAGCGCATCGAGGACGCGCCTGTGCTGTGCGCCATGGCCGTCTACATTGGCAAGACCCGCCTCATCGACAACTTCATCTACGAGCCGGAAGGGCACGGCTGCGATTGCGGCTGCAACTCCTGCGGCTGCGGCTGCAACGACTAGGTTCGCGTGAACAACGTCGTTGACATCGCGTTTATTGGAGCCGGCAAGGTTGGCTGCTCGCTCGCCCGCTTTTTAGCGGACAGCGAGCGCGTCCGCCTTGCCGGCTTTTTCTCTCGCAGCGAGTCGAGCGCCCGCGAGGCGGCGGCTTTTGCCGGCGGCCGTGCGTTTGACCCGCTCGAGGAGTGCGCGGGCAGCGCAAGCGTCATCTTCGTGACGACCCCCGACGCGGCCATCGCCGAGGTGGGTCGCGAGCTCGCCGGGCTCGACCTGGCCGGCAAGATCGTGGCGCACTGCTCGGGCGCCACGCCGTCGAGCGCGCTGGACGCGTGCCGCGGGGCGGGGGCTTGCGTGGCGTCGCTGCACCCCCTCTATGCCGTGAGCAGCAGGTTCGACTCGTGGCGCGAGCTTGCGAGCTGCACCTTTGCCGTTGAGGGCGACGAGTGTGCCTGCGACCTTCTCGGCAGCGTCGCGGGCGAGCTTGGCGCCGCCGTCGTGAAGATCGACGGTGGGCAGAAGGCACGCTACCACGCCGCCGCCGTCATGGCCTCGAACCTTGTGGTGGGCCTCTATGACATGGCGGTTTCTGAGCTTGTGACCTGCGGCTTTGACCAAGCGGGCGCCGAGCGGGCCTTGGCTCCCCTCTTTCTGGGCAACGCGCGCCACGTGGCCGAGGACGGCCCCGCCGACGCCCTTACCGGCCCCGCCGCCCGCGGCGACGAGGCCACCATCGAGCGGCACCTCGACTGCCTTGGGAGCGACACGCGCGCGGTCTACGAGCTGCTTACGCAGCGCTGCCGCGAGATTGCGAAACGCCGGGGTTAGGCCACGAGGCAGCTCCAGTCGCAGAAGATTTGCGCGCGCAACTCAACCTCTACAACGCGATAACGCTCGGAGCGCCTTGCACGGCGCCTACCCAGCACCTTTGCGATGTGATCAGCAAGTCTGTCGAAGCGTTTCTCGTCATGGACCTGCTCGAACGTGATGGGGAGAACGGTTACGCCCATCATCTGCAGCGAAAGCGAGCGATTCGAGTCTTCAATTGCCGCCGGGGCGCTGTTGTGGATCAAGCGGCTCTGGCATTCGATGTCGAGCTTAACGCCCTCCTCGCCCTCAAAGTAAAGATCGGCAATGGCGGAGCTGCGACCCGATGTAGCCCGAGCCGATACGCTCAACCAGATACGGCGATTGAGCTGCAGGTCCTTGAAGCCGCAGCCACCCAGCCGCGTATCGAGGCTGAGCAGCATCGCCGCCTGCACCTCGAAGGGCGAGGCAGCAACTCCCCTTACATCATTGGCGGCGCGAACCAGCGCACGGTGGCCTCGCATGCCATCCGTGTTCGCGGCGAAGTTACGCAGTTCATCGATGTCAATGAGTGGCTCGCGGCTCCAAAGGTTAGAGGCCTTCCCGCTCGCAGAGCATACCCGCTCCCAGGCGCCAGACATGTTGAGCGCCGCATGATTCCTTGGGCTGGCCAGCGCCTCCTCGATTCGGGGCGATGGCTTGAACACGGCAAAGGACCCGCACAACTCGTAGGCGCACATCACAAGCGTGATGTAGGAGACCTGATTGGCCAGCGTGAGCAGGGTAAACGCCGGCGAGGCAACCTCAAGGCCAAGCTCGCTCTGCACAACCGCCCCAGGCGGCAGTGGGCCAGACCAAGCATGGTTGGTGAGATTCGAAGTTGAGTTAGGATGGCGGCCGCCCACGAGCAAACGACTCAACGGCAAACCTAGGATTTCCTTAACCAGCGGGTGCTCAAGATAGTCTGACCTATAACGAGCAAAATCGCCAATTGGCAGAGGCGGACACAGGGAAAGTACTTGCGGGGGTATCCGCCAATATTTGATAGCACTTGGGCCACAAAGCACGCCGTCCATGATGCCCCCTTCCTCGGTAGAAAGAAACTAACAGACAACGCTTCGGCGAGCAGCGAGACGAAGGGGATTTCGGCAAACGCGCTGCGGCGGCGAATCCTAATCAACTATTTCGTGCTTGTGCCGCACCCATCAAAGTAGAAAGGCCATTGTGACTTCACTCAACTGGGTTTTTGCAAGATGCAATCGACCGTCTACTCCAGAGTCAGAGATCTAAGCAAGAAAAAGTTGATTAACCTATTTAAGGGATGGCTCGTCGAAGGCCAAAGAGGCCAGGATCGCGACGCGGGTGGGGTCGAGGGCGTCGTAGGACACGACGAAGCGGCGCGCAGCGCCGCTTCGGTCGCCGCCCGCGCGCTCAAAGGCGTAGCGCGACAGGGGCACGAGGCACGCTTCGGGCAGACCCGCCGCAACGGCGCGGGCGGCAATCTCTTCCTCGCTGGCCTTGGTGTCCACGCGAAGCACCAGGTGAAGGCCGGTGTCTGCCTGCTCTATGCCAATCCTGCCAGCATCGGGTCGCGCGCGCAGGGCACCCACGAGCTCGTCGCGCAGATCGCGGCAGCGCTTGCGGACGCGCGCCACGTGACGCTCGTAGTCGCCGCCCTCGAGAATGCGAGCCAGCGCAACCTGTTGCACCGAGCTCACGGTGCTCGAGTAAAAGCCCAGATCACGGCTATAGCGCTCCATCAGCTCCTCGGGAAGCACCATGTAGGCGAGGCGCAGGGCCGCGCCCAAGCTCTTGGAGAACGTGTTGGTGTAGATGACACGCCCGCCCGCGTCGATGCTCGCAAGTGCCGGCACGGGACGCCCCGCCAGGCGAAACTCGCAGTCGTAGTCGTCTTCGACAAGCCAGCGCCCCTCCTGGGCAGAGGTCCAGCCCATAAGCTCGTATCTGCGGCTTATTGACGTCACGAGCCCCGTGGGGAACTGGTGGGACGGCATGAGGTGGAGCACGTTTGCGCCCGATGCCTCAAGCCCCGCCATCTGCACGCCCTGCCCATCGAGCGGAACATGGCGCACGCCGCACCCGCACGCCTCGTAGATCCTCGTGAGCCTCACGTACCCCGGATCCTCGAGCGCAAACACGCTGGCCTGGCCCATGAGCTGGGCAATCATCACGTCGAGCATCTGAGCACCCGCGCCCACCACGATGCGGGCGGGATCCACGACAAGTCCGCGCGTCTGGCGCAGATGAGCCGCGATGGCACGCCTCAGCCGCAGCGTTCCCTGGGCAGGGGCCGGGCAGAACACCTCCTCCTCGGGCTCGCACGTGAGCGTCTGGCGCAGGGCGCGGCTCCAGAGCCGCGCCGCGTCGAGCGAGGCGCCGGCCGGCCGCGACAAGTCCGTCTGGCTATCGCCCGAGGCATGGACGGCAGCATTTACCTGCGGCGACGCCACATGCACCACCATGCCCGGCAGGTCGCACGCGTAGTAGCCACTGCGGGCGCGGGCGCTCACGTACCCCTCCGCCACCAGCTGGCCATAGGCCCCCTCGACCGTGGCGACACTCACGCCCAGGTGCTCGGCCAGCGAGCGCTTCGAGGGCAGGCGCGACCCCGCCGCAATCTCGCCTTCGACAATATCGTCACGAATGCTCTGGTAGAGATAGCCATAGAGGCTCTCGCTGCCATGCGCCGCCATGTCGTAGTCGAGCATCTGACCCTACCAGCTCCTCGCACCTGACCCTATTCTGACCTGCCAAGTTTCTCACCAACTGAAGATATTGCCAATGCCAGATTCGGCGTAGGGTATCGAGCTACCAATCAACCCAGACCGGGAGGCACGCATGGCAACCAACCAAGACCGCACCCAGCTCAACCGCCAGCTAGCGCAGATGCTCAAGGGCGGCGTCATCATGGACGTCACCACCCCCGAGCAGGCGCGCATCGCCGAGGAGGCGGGCGCCTGCGCCGTCATGGCCCTCGAGCGCATCCCCGCCGACATCCGCGCGGCCGGCGGCGTCAGCCGCATGAGTGACCCCGCCATGATCGCCGGCATCCAGCAGGCCGTCTCGATTCCCGTCATGGCCAAGTGCCGCATCGGCCACATCGTCGAGGCCCAAATCCTGCAGGCCATCGAGATCGACTACATCGACGAGTCCGAGGTCCTCACCCCCGCCGACGACACCTACCACATCGACAAGACCCAGTTCGACGTGCCCTTCGTCTGCGGCGCGCGCGACCTGGGCGAGGCCCTGCGCCGCGTGGCCGAGGGCGCCACGATGATCCGCACCAAGGGTGAGCCGGGCACGGGCGACGTCGTTCAGGCCGTGCGCCACATGCGCAAGATCCAGAAGCAGATTCGCGACGTCGTGGCCCTCCGCGACGATGAGCTCTTCGAGGCCGCCAAGCAGCTCGCCGTGCCCGTCGAGCTCGTGCGCTCCGTCCACGAGAACGGCAAGCTCCCGGTCGTGAACTTCGCCGCAGGCGGCGTGGCCACGCCCGCCGACGCCGCGCTCATGATGCAGCTCGGCGCCGAAGGCGTCTTCGTTGGCTCGGGCATCTTCAAGAGCGGCAACCCCGCCAAGCGCGCCGCCGCCATCGTCAAGGCCGTCGCCAACTACACCGACGCCAAGCTCATCGCCGAGCTCTCCAAGAACCTCGGCGAGGCCATGGTGGGCATCAACGCCGACGAGATCGACATCATCATGGAGGAGCGTGGTCGCTAGTGACTACCGCCGTCCTCGCCGTCCAGGGCGCGTTTGCCGAGCACGAGGCCAAGCTTGCCGAGCTGGGCGAGAAGGTCGTCGAGCTGCGCCAGGCAGCGGACCTCGACCAGCCGTTCGACCGCCTGGTGCTGCCCGGTGGAGAGTCGACCACCCAGGGCAAGCTCCTGGCCGAGCTGGGCATGCTCGAGGCGCTGCGCGAGCGCATCGCGGCCGGGATGCCCACGCTCGCCACCTGCGCAGGCCTCATCCTGCTCGCCAGGCGCCTCGACGCCCACGACGACAAGGGCACGCCGCGCCTGGCGACGCTCGACGTTCTCGTACAACGCAACGCCTACGGCCGCCAGCTGGGCAGTTTTCACACGAACCTGCAGCTCAAAAGTCTGGGAGAGGTGCCCGCGACCTTCATCCGCGCCCCCTTCGTGATGGAGGCCGGCGCGAACGTTGACGTGCTCGCCGCCCACGAGGGGCGCATCGTGGCCGTGAGGCAGGGAGGCCAGATCGGGCTCGCCTTCCACCCCGAGCTCGACGCAGACCCACGCGTCCACGAGCTGTTCCTCTCGCTCTAGGCCCAGCCGCTCGCCCTTGAACGGGACGGCATCGCCCTAGACACGACGCGCCTCGCCCACCCGGAAGTGCGCACGGCACGGTCGGTTGTTACCGCCGCGGATCATCAACCGACCGCAACGTGCGCGCTCCCGCCGCCAGCGACGCCCGCCCATTCGCATATCCGAACGAAACCGCCGGGACGGAGGCGAACCTTGTGAAATCCACGTTGGTTCGCCTCCGCCCCGCACTATGCGTTGTACCCTAGGAAGTTGCAAAAGACGCCTCACCCGCAGCTCACGGCCGCGGGCACATCATAGACACGGAGCAGCGACACATGGTCCTCAACATGCTCAAGGGCAAGATCCACCGCGCCACGGTCACCCAGGCCGAGGTCGACTACATCGGCTCGATCACGATCGACCAGCAGCTCATGGACGCCGCTGGCATTCTCGAGTACGAGAAGGTCCAGGTGGCAGACGTCAACTCCGGCAGCCGCCTCGAGACCTACGTCATCGCAGGCGAGCCCGGCAGCGGCGTCATCTGCCTCAACGGCGCCGCCGCCCACCTCGTGACCCCGGGCGACAAGGTCATCATCATGTGCTACGCGCAGATGACCCCCGAGGAGGCCCAGACCTCCAAGCCCCACGTCGTCTTCGTCGACAACGACAACAAAATTGCGCGCGTCACGCGCTACGAGCGCCACGGCAGGCTCGAGGACCTCGAATAGGCCACACTTCACGCGCCCAAGCATCGGGAGGAAGACATGAGCACCCAGCAGCCCACATCGCAGCCCGACGTCAACAACCATAAGCACGAGAAGGACGAGGACAAGCAGCCCGTCCTCGAGAGCGCCAGTGCAACCACCTCGCAAGACAACAGGAGCGGCGTTGCCGCCTACGTCATCGTGGCCGTCGTGCTCATGGTGCTCGTGGCCCTCGCCCTCACGCTGTGCAACGTGCTCGAGGTCGTGGGCACGAGCATCGATTGGGAAGACCCCAACGCCTACTCCTTCGATGACGATGACTACGACGACCTGCTCGACGACCTTGGCATCGACGACGAGCACGACATCTCGTCTGGCCAGAGCCTCACGGCAGACAACGCCCTCGACCAGTACCTGGGATGCATCGAGTACACCGTGTCCGACTACGTCTTTGCCTCTGACTACTCCGGCTCCCAGCAGGCGGTGGCCACCTACGTGAAGGCCCTCGCGAGCCGGGACGCCAGTTCGGCCGCCGAGGTCAAGAGCCACCTGCGCGCCGCGGCCGCGGCAGGCGACGATGCCACGCGCGCCTCCGAGCTCCAGGCCGCGGCAGACGCCGCCGCGTCTGCCAGCGAAGCCATCGAGGCCCTGGAGCTACCCGCAGAGAGCAGCGTCACCGGCACCAAGGCCGCAGACATCATCGAAAACCTCACCGACGCCCGCGACGACGCCCTCACCCGCTGGAACAAGATTGCCCAGGTCATCGACATGGTTACGAACCCCAGCGGCCACACGACCCGCGAGCTCTCCGACCTCGATGACGAGGCCTCCGAGGTCACCGGCATAGCCCTCGAGCTCACCCATGCCCTGGGCAACTCGGCCAGCTGCAAGTAACCTGGGACGATGCCCCCGCAGCCCCTTGTCCCAAGCCCGCACCGGCACCCGCGCCACCGCAACCCAAGGAGAACCATGAGCAAGGCAGACGAGCTCTTCTGTGCCATGTGCACCGACATCCTCGACAACGGCACCACCACCGAGGGCCAGAAGGTGCGCCCCCACTGGGAGGACGGCACGCCCGCCTACACCATCAAGCAGTTTGGCGTGGTCAACCGCTACGACCTGCGCGAGGAGTTCCCCGCGCTCACCCTGCGCCGCACCGCGCTCAAGAGCGCCATGGACGAGGTGCTGTGGATCTACCAGAAGAAGTCCAACAACATCCACGACCTCAAGAGCCACATCTGGGACGAGTGGGCAGACGAGACGGGATCGATCGGCAAGGCCTACGGCTACCAGATTGGCCAGAAGAGCCACTACGCCGACGGCGACTTCGACCAGATGGACCGCGTGCTGCGCGACCTTACGCTCACGCCCTTCTCGCGCCGCATCATAACCAACACCTACGTCTTCGCGGACCTCTCTGAGATGAACCTCTACCCGTGCGCCTACAGCTGCACCTACAACGTCACGATGCACCCCGGCGATGCCGCACCCACCCTCAACATGATTCTCAACCAGCGCAGCCAGGACGTGCTCGCGGCCAACAACTGGAACGTCTGCCAGTACGCCATCCTGCTCATGATGGTGGCCCAGAGCGTGGGCATGCAGGCCGGCCAGCTCGTCCACGTCATCGCCGACGCGCACATCTACGACCGCCACGTCGACATCATCCGCGAGCTCATCGCGCGCCCGCAGCACCCGGCGCCCACGGTGACGCTCAATCCCGAGATCGCGAACTTCTACGACTTCACGACGAGCGACCTCATCGTCGAGAACTACGAGCACGGCCCGCAGGTCACGAACATTCCCATCGCCGTCTAGCCGCACGCGAGCACCCCGCGATGCGCCACCACAACCCAGGAGCCACCATGAGCATCCCCGCCACTCCCCTGCCCAACCTCCACGCCATCGTCGCCGTCTGCGACGACTGGGGCATCGGCGCGGCCGGCGACATGGTGGTCGAGAACCGCGCCGACATGCGCCACTTCGTGGCAAAAACCTCGGGACACACCGTGCTCATGGGCAGACGAACCCTCGAGAGCTTCCCAGGCGGACGCCCCCTCAAGAACCGCCACAACATCGTGGTGACGCGTGACGCGAGCTTTGAGCGCGAGGGTGCCGAGATGGCCCACTCCCTCGAGGAAGCGCTTGACCTCCTCGCGCCGGACGAGCAGTGCTGGGTCATCGGTGGCGGCCAGGTCTACCAGGCACTCATTGGCGCCTGCGCCAGCGCCGAGGTCACCAAGAACCACTGCGTGCGCCCGGCAGATACGTTCTTCCCCAACCTCGACGACGACCCCACGTGGCGCCTCGCCAACGCCATTGGCACAAACGAAGAAGGCGACCCCCTCCGGACGCCGGAGGGAATCGCCTTCGAATTCTGCACGTACGAGAGGGCTCGCGCCTAGCTAGCCAATCGTCGAGGGGTCGACACCCGCAAAGAGCAGCGAGCCCAGCTGGTCGCTGTCGGTCGGGTTCCAGGAGCCGTCGCTGTCCTTGGTGAAGTCAATCTGGACGTCGGCCGTCTTGATGGGCGCGTCGTCGGCGCCAAGGGCGGTGTAGAGCTTCTCGAAGAGCTTGGCGGCAATGCCATCCTCGCCCAGCTCGGCGTAGTCGGCCTGGGCCTCCTCGGAGCTGGCGTAGTTGAGGGCGTCGGCGGTCCAGGTCTCGAAGACCTGGGCGATGTCGACGTTGGTGACCGGAATCGTGACGGTGGCGTTGTCACCGTCGACCTTGACCGTGGGGTCCTCGTAGGAGAAGTGCTTCACGCAGCCGTTGTAGAACTGTTCGACGTCCATGCCGCTGCTGGAGAGGCTGTTCCACTCGTCCTCGCCCAGGACAGACTTGATCGTGTCGGCATCGGCCTGCTTGATCGTGTCGAGCTCAAGCTTGACCTGCTGCTTGATGACTTCCTCGGGCTTGGGGCCACCGCAGGCCGAAAGGCCCAGCGTGCTCGTGAGAGCCAGGGCGAGCGTTGCGACAAGCGCGCCGGCGCGGCGAATGAGGGCGTTGGTGTTCATGCTGCTCCTTTGAACATGAGCGGGAAGGCCCTTCCGCCCTCCCCTTGAGACTCCACGGTAGCAGATTGAATTAAACCTGAAAGTAGCCGTTCTGCCAGAAGGGGCTTTACCTATGCGAGCGGCGCCCAGCGACGAGACGGGCACGCGTATACCGACGCGCTTGCGTCATCCCGACAGTCCGGCCAGCCTCACGCCATGCCAGGCATCTAGCCCCCTCAGAAGGCCCGCCCAAACCCGCGTCCAAGCCCCCGTCACGCGGTTGCGGCTACAATAAGTAAGCCAAATTAAACATTTGCAGTGGCGCGCGGCAAGCGCCCAGAGGAGGAGCCATGCTCATCAACGTTATCATCGTCGCGGTCATCGTCGTGGCCTGCGTCGTCATCGTTCGCGGCTACGTCGCCCGAGGCGGCAAGGGAGACTGCTGCGGCGGCGCCGACGTCGTGAGCAGCCACGGGCCCAAGGACCGCGACGCCTCGCACTACGCCCACGCCTACGACGTCACCGTCACGGGCATGAGCTGCGAGAACTGCGCCAAGCGCATCGCCAATGCCTTCAACGAGCGCACGGGCACGATGGCTACCGTCGACCTCGCGGCGGGCGTCGCCCACGTGCGCACCAAGGAGCCCGCCTCGGCCGAGGAGCTGCAGCGCGTCGTGCGCAACGCCGGCTATGGCGCGGGCGCGCTTACGGAGCGCTAGGGCAACAACCCAGCTATAAGTTGCTGTAAGATTAGAGTTTTGTTATGCAAGCTATCGCAAGAGGTACCGTGAACACGCAAGACATCGCAACCTTCATCCGTCGCAACCTGCGGCCGGCAAGCATCGTCTGGTGCGTGCCGTTCGTCGTCCTCGCCATCGCGCTCGCCAACCTGGTGGGCGCGGGCACCGTGGTCATGGGCGAGGACACGTTTGCCCTCATCCAGCTGCTCTGCGTGCTCGGCGTCGCCCTCTCCCTGCTGCGCGAGCCGCTGCTGCGCCCGCTCGACCGCCTCGCGGACTCCGAGAGCCACATCAAGATGGTGACCGGCCGCGTGCTGCCGCTGCTGCGCGACTGGGCGCTGCTCGCCTTCGTGGTGGCGGCCACCTGCACGGCGCTCGAGGTGCCGTGGAACACGAGCCTCGCCGACGTCGACGCGGGCCTGCTCGCCCTCGAGCGCGGCTGCGTCACCGCCGTCGTGGTCTGCGCGTGGCTCGTGGGCCAGCGCCGCGGATGGCTCGTGGCCGTCTGCGCGGCGAGCCTCTCCGCCCTCGGCATCGCCCAGGGGTTCCTGCTCACCCTCAAGGGCACGGCCATCCTGCCCTCGGACCTTCTCGCCCTGGGGACGGCCGCCGCGGTGGCCGACGGCTTCACCTACGAGGTAACGCCCCTCATCGCACAGGGCATCCTGCTGGTCGTGGCCTCGCTCGACGCCTGCGTGCTCATGCGCCCGGCCGGGCGTCCCATCGGCCGCGTCTGGGGCCGCGCCGCAGTAACCGCCTTGGTGGCGCTCTTGGCCTGCGTCTGCGCCACCAACGGCTACAACGCGCTCGACCTGCACAACGACTACGAAATCCAGATCGACTACTGGTGGCCCTCGAACAGCTACTACCAGTACGGCATGCTGCCCGCCTTCATGACGATGGCCAAGGACATGGAGATCTCCGTGCCCGAGGGCTACACCGATGAGGAGGCCGCGGGCACCGAGGCCGCGCTGGCCCAGGACTACGATAGCGCAACCGATCCCAACGCGGCCCAGGCACGCGCCGACCAGTTCGGCGCCACCCATCCCAGTGTCGTCTTCGTGATGAACGAGACGTTCGCAGACCTCTCCTCGATCTACGGTGACCTGGGCGTGGGCTACGAGGGACCCACCTACTTCAAGAGCATCGACGACGCCCTCGTGCGCGGCAACCTCACGGTGTCTGCCTACGGCGGCGGCACCTGCAACTCCGAGTTCGAGACGCTCACGGGCAGCAGCCTCTCCTACATTGGCATGGGCCTCTACCCCTACACGCTCTACGACTTTGACGACACGCCCAACCTCGCCCGTCAGTTTGCCGAGATGGGCTACGACACCACGGCGATCCACCCCAACCTCTCAACCAACTGGAACCGCGAGAGCGTCTACGAGCAGATGGGTTTCAACCGTTTCTACGACATCTCGGCCTTCGAGGACGCCCCCGTCTTCCACAGCGGCGTGACCGACGCCGCCACCTACCAGAAGGTGCTCGACCAGCTCGCGAGCAGCGACACGCCGCAGTTCGTCCTCGATGTGACGATGCAGAACCACAGCTCGTACAACCAGTACAACATCCCCGAGGACCGCCTCACGACCTACAACGCGCCCTACTGGGACCAGGCCGGCAACGACCAGCTCAACGAATACCTCTCGTGCATCCAGGCCTCCGACCAGGACCTGCAGTGGTTCATCGAGCAGCTGCGCGGCCTTGACCGCCCCGTCATGCTCGTCTTCTTTGGCGACCACCAGCCCAACTTTGGCATGGCGCTCGACGACGCGCTCTATGGCGATGCGGGCCAGACCGCGCACTCGGCGCGTGCCTACCAGACCAACTACCTCGTCTGGGCCAACTACGACGTTGCCGCCACGGGCGAGATGCGCTGGGAGCAGACCTCGACGAGCACCCTGAGCGCGCTTGCGCTCGATGCCATCGGGGCGCCGCTCACGAGCTACCAGAAGGCCGCGCTGGGCGCGCGCCTGTCCATGCCGGGCATCAACCTCTTTGCCTACCAGGACGGCGAGGGCTTCTGGCACACCACGAGCGGCAACTCCACCGACGAGCCGGCCCAGAATGCCGAAGCCGAGTACGCCGCCGAGCGCGCTCTCGAGGCATGGCGACAGCACGCCCACGTGCAATACCTCGAGTTTGCCAAGACGGTGCAGTAGCCCCCTCTCAACCAAGCGAAGCATAGAGCACCGGCTGTACCATCGGTTCGTCCACATTACGCGCCTGAGCTCTGTGGATGCGTATTTTGGATGAACAGGGAAAGGCAAGAACCACACGCAACGCAGCGCAGGGCGTCCGTGACCAACCAGTTGCGGGCGCCCTACTTGATGAAACGCATGCCCCTACGGGCGTCTCGATCGATGAAACGCATGCCCCTGCGGGTGCCTCGATCGATGCAAGCATGCCCAGCCGCTCGACACCCGCTGCTGCGTGGCGGCAATAATAAAAAAGGGGCGCCTCAAAGAGGCACCCCTTCCCAAGCGTATGTAAGTCGAACTTAGGCGAGCTTACGGACGTTGGAAGCCTGGAGCTTGCCGTTCTGACCGGTGGTGATGTCAAACTCGACAGCCTGGCCCTCGTCAAGAGTCTTGAAGCCGTCCATCTGAATCTCGGAGTAGTGGACGAACAGGTCGTCGCCGTCCTCGCGAGAGATGAAGCCGTAGCCCTTGTCCGGATTGAACCACTTAACAGTACCCTGAGCCATGACGTGCCTTTCTTTCGTTTGCCCCTCCGGGGGCAACAAATGCGCTTGCGCGCTGAACAAAAAGTGACCCTAAAGTCACGAGGAATAGTCTACCCCAGCCCACGCTCCTTACCCACGAGAAACGCAAATTAGCCGCGAGCGGTACCGGCGGACAAGAAAAGCCCCTCGCGGAGCCGCAGGCGGTCGCGAGGAGCTTGCGAGCGGGCAGCTACGCCCGCACAAGGCTCATGAGACGAGCTTACAGGTAGGCCACGGCCTTGATCTCGACCTTGGCGCCCTTGGGCAGCGCGGCGACCTCGAAGGCGGCGCGGGCCGGGTACGGGGCGGCGAAGAACTCGGCGTAGACCTCGTTCATGGCGCCGAAGTCGGCGATGGAGTCGAGCAGGACGGTCGTCTCGGCAACGTCGGCCATGGTGGCGCCGGCAGCCTCGAGGACGTTCTTGACGTTGGTCAGGCTCTGACGGGTCTGGGAGGCGATGTCCTCGCCGGCGAACTCGCCGGTGGCGGGGTCGACCGGCAGCTGGCCGGAGACGTGGATGCAGTTGCCGGCCTTGGTGGCGGCGGAGTAGGGACCAACGGCGGCGGGAGCCTTGTCGGTGACGATAGCCTCGATAGCCATGAGAATCTCCTTCTAGTCGATGCCGCTGGTGGCGGCATATGTCTTGCCCCTCGCGGGGCATGGTACCAAATGATAGTGGGCGTGCGCGCGGCCAGGCCGCTCGCGCACGTGCGGGATGCGCAACGCGGTGTTGACCCTAGCGGCTCACGTAGCGGCCGGGCTTGACGCCCGTGGGCTCGCCGTCGCGCGCGGCGAGGACGCCGTTCACGAACGTGAGACGGGCGCGGCCACGGCACTCGAAGCCCTCGAACGGCGTGTGGTCGACGTTCTGGTGCTGTGTGGCGGCGCTGATCGTCCACTCGACGCTCGGGTCCCAGACGCAGATGTCGGCGTCGGAGCCCCCGGCGAGGCAGCCCTTACGTGGGAACATGCCAAAGACCTTGGCAGGGTTCTCGCTCATGAGCCGGCACAGGTCGGTGGGGCCAAGCTCGCCGGCGAACGTGGTGGCGATGAGCGCGGGGCGGTGCTCCACGCCGGCGCCGCCGTTGGGCACGGCGCGGAAGTCGTCGGCGCCGCGGTCCTTCTGGCCGTGCAGGTTGAAGCTGCAGTGGTCGGTGGCAATGGTGTCGATCTCGCCGTTCACGAGCGCCTCGCGCAGGGCACTGCGGTCGGCCGGCTTGCGGGGCGGCGGGCTCATGACGAACTCGAGGCCCTCCAGGCCGTCCTCGCCGTCCTTGAGGAAGCAGGTGTCGTCGAGCAGCAGGTACTGCGGGCAGGTCTCGACGAAGATGTTCTTCTGGCCGCGGGCCTTGGCGGCGCGGATGGCCTCGAGCCCCAGCTTGGTCGAGAGGTGTACGACGTTCACGCGGGCGTCGCCGGCGAGGTGGGCGAGGTAGAGCAGGCGGCTGATGGCCTCGGCCTCGCAGACGTCCGGGCGGCTCAGGGGGTGTCCCTCGGGGCCGTGGATGCCGCTCTCGTAGACGCGCTTCTGAAGGGCGTCTACGAGCGTGCCGTTCTCGCAGTGCACGCACAGGGTGCCGCCGAGCGGCTTCAGGGCCTCGAGCACCTCGAGCGTCTCGGCATCGTCGAGGCGCAGGTGGTCGTAGGCGAAGTAGGTCTTGAACGAGCAGACGCCACGCTCGCGCATCACGGCGAGGTCGGCGCGGTTCTCGTCGTTCCACTCGGCCAGGGCCATGTGGAAGGCGTAGTTGGCCGTGCAGGTGCCGTCGGCGCGCTTGTGCCACTCGTCAAGGGCATCGGGCATGGTGACGCCACGGTCGGCCGTGGCGTAGTCCACGATCGTCGTGGTTCCGCCGCAGGCAGCGGCGCGCGTGCCCGTCTCGAAGCTGTCGGCCGTCCAGTCGATGCCGGTCCAGCACTGCATGTGGGTGTGGCCGTCGATAAAGCCGGGGAACACCCAGCAACCCGTCGCGTCGTGCACCTCGTCGCCGTCGGCGGGCTCGATGTGGGCCGCGATGCGGGCGATCTTGTCGCCCTCGAGCGCCACGTCACCACGGCGCAGGCCGTCGGGGCACACAAGCGTTCCACCCTGGATGATGACCATGCTAGTTACTCCCTCCACGAGCAAGACCACTCTCGATAATCTCGCGGCAGCGCCCAAGCTCGTCGGGCGTGTCGATATCCCAAAGCTCCCACGGCCAGGAGGCCTCGACGCTCAGCACGCGCACGTCATCGGCGCCAAGCACGCTCGAGCCACCCGTGTCGCCCTCCACGCCGAGAAGCGCCTCGAACAGGCTCGCGGGGAACAGCGCCGGTGAGCCGGGGCGGCCGCGCCAGCCAAGGCGCACGCAGGCGTCGGGGTTGGCGGCGCTCACGGTGAGCATCGTGCGCAGGCTCCCCTGCTCGATGAGCGGCTGGTCGCCCGGCACGAAAACGCAGGCCACCCAGCCCTGGCTCTTGGCATAGGCCACGGCGGCGCGCATGGAATCGCTCTGCTCGAGCTCGCCCGAGGGGCGCACATGCTCGATGCCGCGCTTGTCGCAGATGGCATCGACCTCGGGGGTGCCGCTCGCCACGACCATGGGAAGGCCGGGCGGCACGCAGCCCAGGGCGCGCTCGATGACGGGCTCGCCCATGAGGGGCTCTACGAGCTTGTTGGCGCCAAAGCGACGGGCATGGCCCGCACCCAGCACGGCGACGCCCACGAGGCGGGCACTGGCGTCCTGGGCGGCATGCGTGCTCGCGGCGACGCCCGGCGCAAAGGCGGAGGCGTACTGGGCGTCTGTCGCCATCTCGCAGGCGGCGGTCCAGCGCTCGTAGCAGGCAAGCAGCTCGTCGGCCTCGGGCGTGGGCGTGGAGCCGCCACCGCCCGAGCCGCCAATCACGCGGGTGGTGAGGGGCGAGCCCAGGCCGCTCTCGGCCTTGTGGACGAGCGCGAGCGCCTTCGTGTAGGCCATCCCCATCGAGATGGCGGCGGCGCGCAGGCTCCCGTACTCGCGAATGCGACGCAGGAGCTCAGCGGGGCCGGGTCCAAAGACTCGCTCGCCCTCATCGTCTACCAGGTATGTCTTTACACTTGGCCTCATGCGTCCATTATCCCCAAGAACACGTCCCCGCGGGCGCGAGACGCCCGCCCAAAATCCCACTTCTTCGTACGACGAGCCAATGGCTGGGACAGTTGCTCAGGCAGGTATTGTCCCATTGCCCCGTCGTCCAAAGAAGCCACCCCACCCGCGCGCTTCCCTTCATCGCGCGGGTGGGGCAGGAAGATCTACTAGTTGGCGCGAACCGTGGTGCCGGTCTTGCCGTCGATGCCGTCACGCGCCTTCTCGAGCAGCGTGATGAGGGCGGAGCGGCCAGGCTTGCTCTCGGCGAACTTGGCGCACGCGAGCACCTTCGGCTCCATGGAGCCCTTGCCAAACTCGCCGGCGTCGGCGAGCTCGCGGGCACGCTCGGGCGTGAGGGCGTCGAGCCACTCCTCGTCGGGCTTGCCAAAGCGAACGGCGACCTTCTCGACGGCCGTGAGGATCACGAGGTAGTCGGCGTCGAGCGACTCGGCGAGCAGCTCGGCGGCGAAGTCCTTGTCGATGACCGCAGCGGCGCCCTTGAGGTGGTGGTTACCCGTGGGCTCGACGGGGATGCCGCCACCACCGCAGGCGATGACCACGTGGTCAGCAGCAACGAGCGAGGAGATCGTGTCGAGCTCGACGATGCGCTTGGGCTTGGGGCTGGCGACGACGCGGCGGTAGCCACGGCCGGAGTCCTCGACGAAGTCGTAGTTGCGGCTCTCCTTGAGCTGCTCGGCCTCCTCCTTCGACATGAAGGAGCCGATGGGCTTGGTGGGATTCTGGAAAGCGGGGTCGTCGGGGTCCACTTCCACCTGAGTGAGGATGGTGGCCACCGGTTTGTTGATGCCCCGGTCCAGCAGCTCCTCCCGGAGGGCGTTCTGCAGATCGTAGCCGATGTAGCCCTGGCTCATGGCGCCGCAGACGGACAGCGGGCAGGGGATGTACTTCTCAGGGTCGGAACGCGTAAGCTCGGTCATCGCGTTGGCAATCATGCCAACCTGCGGGCCGTTGCCGTGCACGACGACAACCTCGTTGCCCTGCTCGATGAGGTCGACGATGGCCTTGCTGGTCACCTGAACGGCCTGCATCTGCTCGGGAAGGTTCTTGCCAAGGGCGTTGCCGCCGAGGGCAACGACGATGCGCTTGGACATAGGGGGCTCCATTCATACAAAAACGGTAAGCACCATGGTTCCCAGACGGACGCCCCTTCTTAGGGGGGGGGATGTCCGGGGCGTCCGTCTGGGTTCCAACTGACGCCGGCCCCAAGGCGGGGCCGGCTTAGGGGGTGTATCAGGCCTCATACCAGCGGGGGGTGCCGGCGGCCTCGAGCGCCTTAAGCGTGGCGACGGGGTCGGCAACCTTCTGGAGGAACATCATGGCAGCGATGGCGTAGGGCTTGTAGGAAGCCTCCTTGTACATGCCGTCGCGGTGCATATCGAAGACGTCGGCCATGACCTCACCGTGCTCGCAGGAGACACCGGAGATGTCGGCGGGCAGCGGGTGCATGAAGATGGTGTCCTGGCCGTTGGCCGTCTTGGCCATGAGGTCGGTCGTGGAGCACCAATCCTGGTGCGTGGCGTTCTGGGCGAGAAGCTCCTTCTCGAGCGCGGCGATGCCGGCATCGTCACCCTCGGCGTAGAGGTTGGTG
>OOBJ01000609.1_pt1 | contig 27411 bp, 26 predicted proteins | sample 1671331 | NCBI WGS metagenome assembly OOBJ01 (sample SAMN06348145, study PRJEB24527) | human gut metagenome | biome: human gut; feature: ankylosing spondylitis patient; material: feces | host: Homo sapiens | place: China | collected 2015-10 | reverse complement strand
CAAGACCCACAGCTTAGAAGGCTGTTGCTCTAATCCAACTGAGCTACGGAACCATCCTTTTTGCGGCTGCAAAGTTAATAAATTTGCTTGGTATTTCCAAATATTTACTTATATTTCTTCAAATACTCATCAGCTCTTTCATCTCCCAATTCCTTGGCTTTCATGAGAGCTTTGGTTCCTTCTTCCTTATTCTTTGCCACCATATTGGCCACGCCCAACAAGATATATCCATCGGCATACTCAGGTGCAAGTTGTGTACAGATTTCTGCACTACGGATTGCCTTGTCGGTCTGGCTGAAGCGCAAATGCAGCGAAGCCTTCTCTGCCCACAGGGTTGGAGAATCACGCTGCAGCAATATGGCACGGTCCATATCATTGAGCGCCTGCTGATACTGATGGATTTCCATTTCTGCCTTATGACGGATATAGTAGAAATTGCTGGTAATGGGCCTACCCTGCATCAACGAGTCATACTGATTGAAATCTATCACCGCTTTACGATACTCTCCTATATTATAATAATGTGTAGCACGAGCAAGAACATAAGGCGCACCCACAAAATTCAGCGGCTGGGGAGAGACAGCTATAGCACTGTCCAAGAGGGCTACGATCTCTGCATCGGGAGCCTTCATCTGTGTTTTGCACTGAGCTGCACTATAGAAGAGGTCGCCATTGCGAATAGGGGTCTTGGTGAGTTCCATAAACTTGTCGTAGGCAGTAGCGTAGTCTTTCTTCACAAAATAAGCCAAAGCCTGCTGATGCACATAGAGAGGCTGGTGGTCTATATCATACGCCTTATTGGCTTCCTCCAGCGCCTTATCCGCATTCCAGGAAGGATAGATGCTGTCTGGAAGATTGGAAACCTTGTTATATATCAGACGGGAATAGGCCGAATGTACATCCTCCTTCTTGGCAACTTTCTCAAGGGCAGTCTTGATGGTAGCATCTACTCCAGAAAAATCAGCCTTAGCCAGCTGTCTGTTGGCCAGCGCATTATAGCCTTCCACATAACCAGGGAAACGCTGGATGAAAGCCTTTACGTACTTGTTATACATCAGCGTATCTCTCTGTTCTGCTGTGAGAGTCAACATCACCGCAGCCTGCTCATGGTTCTTGGGAAAGTCGATAGGGATAAACGATTGTCTGAGCACAGGATTGGCTATGGCCAGACCGTTCTCCACAGTCATATCGTTCATGAAATTGGCATCAGTAGCCACAATCTGCTGTCCATCCTTGGAAATCTGGATGACACCAATCACCTGACCTTTGGAATTGACAACAGGACATCCATCTGCACTCTCATCGATATTAGACGAAAAGAGATAATAGGCATACTTCTCCATAAACGGCTCCACGCTCTGCACATTGCGCTGTTCTATCAGGGGCTTGTTGACCGAATACTGCAATATCCATACCTTTTCACCCTTCTTGCTGGCTGCGGTTGCTACAGAAGCAGGCTGTGTGTTGCCATCCACCTTAAACTTGCAGACATTATACAACTCGTTGGCACCTATCAGCGCACTTACTACCGATTGCTTGCCATTGGCATCGATTACCACCGCACTGTCGGCACCCACAAACGGCTTCCAAGAACTTATCGCTTCGCCCTTATCTCCCACAAACACACCATGGGTTGATGCAAGCAATGTACCATCTTTCTTAAAGGTTGTCAGAGAGAAAACCGATTTGGCGGCACTCTCTATCTGCGCACTACAATTGGTTGCAACCAAGAGTGCGAAAGCTATATAAATGATTTTCTTCATATTCTTAATAGGGATTTTGCATTTTCTATCGCGGCCGGAGTTATGTCACTGCCGCTCAACATCTGAGCGATTTCCTTGATTCGCTCGTCATCTGTAAGTTTTGTCATCCTACTCAACGTCACATCACGATAATCCTCTTTGGAAACCTTATAATGGGTCGTTCCCATGGCAGCAATCTGTGGCAGATGGGTAATGCTGATAACCTGACGGTCCTTGTCGCCCATCTCCTTCATAATCGAAGCCATCTGCTCGGCCACGCGACCGCTCACGCCCGTATCAATCTCGTCAAAGATGATGGTGGGCAACTTGACTACTCCCGAAATCATCGCCTTCAACGAGAGCATCACGCGGGCGATTTCGCCGCCCGAGGCTATCTGCGATATGGGCTGCAACAGACTGTTTTTGTTCGCACTGAACATAAACTGCAACTTGTCGGCGCCATCAGCACTCAAGGGCTTTTCCTCCATCGATACCTCAAATCTTACGTTGGGGATTCCTAATGGTACCAGACGTTGCTTAAGTTCCTTTTCCACAGTTCTCGCCGCTTTCTCGCGTGTCTGCGTCAACTGTTTCGCCTTTACCAGACATTCCATGTATGCCCGCTCATATCGCTCCTTAAGCGCATCCAACTCATCCGAACCATTGTCAATAAGACCCAGTTGGTCAGCGATTTTCTGCTTGAGTTCATTCAGTTCTTCTATCGAACCGAGGTGATACTTCTGTTGCAGAGCATACAATCTATCCAGCCTGCCGTTGATTTCCTCCAACAAGGCAGGATTGAACTCAATCTTCTCTCCTCCCCCATTGATTTCGTCGGCTATATCTTTGATTTCGATATAAGCACTTTCCACACGCGCAGCCAGTTCCCGAGCTGGCGCATATACCGATTCTATCGAATTCAGATTGGAAGCGATGTTCTTCAGGATAGACGCCACATTGTTGTCTTCGTCAGCCAGCACGTTATTCGCATCAAAGAGCACCTGCTTTATCTCTTCTGCATGAGCCAGTATCTCACTGTCTTGTTCCAACTGCTCCTGCTCGCCTTCTTTGAATTCATCCTTGGATAGCTCCTGATATTGGAAACGCAGAAAATCTTCATTCTGTCTATCTCTTTCTATCTGCTGCGTCAAGTCATCCAATTCACGCTTGCACGTTTTCTGCTCTTCGTATGCCTCGGCAAACGCACGACGCACCTCGCCATTCTTGGCCACCACGTCCACAATGCCGAGCATAAAATCATCCTTCTGCAAGAGCAGGTTCTGGTGCTGACTGTGTATGTCTATCAGGTGCTCGCCCAATTCCTTGAGAACAGCAATCGATACAGGTGAATCATTGACAAAAGCCCTGCTCTTGCCATTGGCATTGATTTCCCTTCTCAGGATGCAGTCCTGTGCATCATAGTCTATATCATTGTCAGAGAACAGACGCTCCAGATGACTGTCAGCCAAATCAAAATGTGCCTCAATGACACACTTCTTTTCGCCGTTCTTTATCTGCTTAACATCAGCACGATTTCCCAAAAGCAGACCCAATGCGCCTAAGATAATGCTCTTTCCCGCTCCCGTTTCTCCAGTGATTACCGAGAAACCTGGATAGAAATCAATGTCAAGCTGGTCTATCAGCGTAAAATCCTTTATATATAAATGTCTTAACATTATTCCTTAATTTTATCCCATGCCGCATTCTGACTGGCGTTGATACCAAACAGAATGTCATATACTGTTTCCTTCTCCTTGGGCGTTCCCTTACCTTTATATATATTGGCAATTTCATCCCGCTTGTAGTCCGTCCATATCTGCGGAACAAGACTCAGCGGCTTGTTATCATGACTGTTCTTCAACAGCTCCATCGCCTTGGTTATATTGGCACGCCCTCGCTCCGCATTGCCAGCCATCTCGTCAAGCCCGGTACGGTAATAGTCATACTGAAACTGTCGGAACGGGCGCATACCTCCATCCAGATAATCATTGATAAAGGCATACCTGTTTCGACTGTCATCAAAGGCTTTCCATCCGGGATAATTCAGATTTTGCGCACTGTTGGCAACATTCATGCACTGTTGCAGCACCTCGTCACCACCCATGGCAGCAAAACTGTCGAGATTGATGCCGATAATCAGATAAGCATAATAGGCAAACAGCGCAGTAAGCTGATTGTCAATATTGTCTGGAGTGAAGACAATTTGATCAAACTGGGTATATTCGAAGTTGAAGTTGTTGTCAGTGTTGTTATAAAGAGTGGTTGTATAAGCCGAATTATACACAGGACGATTGGCTTGTATCAGCGCCTTGCAAGTGAAGATATTCGACGAAGCGTCATATTTGGTTACAGTGATGTTGAAATTGCATACGATACGCTCATTCTTCTGAAAATGCAGATTGGTCCATTGCCGCTCATTGACAAATTGCTCCAACTGCTTCTGCAATTCATCAAACACGCTGGCATCCGTTCCCTGTATCTGCGAACGGTTGATGGTTATCTTGGCATTGAGTTCCTGAGCCTTTGCCGGCATTGCCGCCAGCATTATCATGATGTAGCCCATCACCATCACGCCTTTCATCCAGAAGCGGTTTCTCCGCGTAAATGTCCGTATCAATATGCCGAGATTACTGCCCACTATCCTTTCTTGTTCATAAATTCACGCATACGGATACGCGTGAGCACTTGCTTGGTGTTGTTCGTAAAATCAGACGACAGCATCCAACTGTAATAACCAGGGTCCTTGCGCAGCACATCTGTCACATACCAACCCTTGTACTTACCAAAATTGAAAGCCTCCTGCTTGCGCGGATTGCCTTCACCATCGAGCAGCGGCTTGCCATTGGCATCGACCATATCCTTCCACACGATTCTGCCTGCAAAGTCCACATTGTCATTCGATTTTGACAGGGCTGCCAACTCATCCATATCGTTGTGCAACACCTTTTCAGGGTCATCGGCGGTCTCTGGATTATACTTGTCCAACTGAGCCATCAGCACCCGATAGGTAGCCTCGGTGTCATTATCGGCACGATGCGGAGGGAAATCATCCTCCATCTTGCGACCGCAATAGAACTGATAGGCAGCAGCCAGACTCCTACGCTCCATTCTGCAGAAGATGCTGTGCGCATCTATCAGACGGACCTTGGAGAAGTCAAAGTCCACGCCCGCACGAAGGAACTCCTCGGCAAGCATGGGAATATCAAAAAAGTTTGAGTTGAATCCGGCAAAGTCACATCCCGCAAACGCATCTTTCAGATTGGCTGCAATCTCCTTGAATGTCTTGGCATCCTTCACCATCTCATTGGTAATGCCCGTAAGCGCTACCACCTCATCAGGGATTACCCGCTGAGGATTGACAAAGATATTATTTCGTTCTTCCCGTCCGTCCGGCATCACCTTGATATACGATATCTGGATGACACGGTCTTTTACAATATCCAAGCCGGTAGTCTCCAAATCAAAGACTACCAGCGGTTTTGTGATATTAAGTTTCACTATTACTATATATTATAGTGGGTTCTGACTATTAGTTTGCATCGTTCAACAACATCGGCATGAGCAGCATCAGCACATCCTCATTCTCGGGCTGTTCTGTAGGTACAATGATACCGGCACGGCTGGGATCAGCGAGTTCCACCGTAACCTGCTCACTGTCCAGATTGCTCAAAATCTCTGTCAGCGAACTGCCCTTGAATCCTATGCTCATCTTCTGTCCTGCATAGTCACAGAGGATAGTCTCACGAGCCTTGGTTGCATAGTCTATATCCTCAGACGAGATTACCAGACTGCCTGCGTCCAACTTGAACTTCACCAACTGGCTGCTCTTGCTACCAAAAGGCAATACGCGCTTGAGAGCACTCAGCAGAGCCTTTCTATCTATCGTAAGTTGATTGGGGTTGGCTACAGGTATCACCGAGTTGTAGTTGGGGTAACGTCCCTCTATCAGTCTGCATGTCAGCACGCCCTCGTCGAAGGTTACCTCGGCATTTCGTCCATCAAACTTGATGACGACATCACTGCCATCCTTGCCCAGCACACTTCTCAACAGGTTGGCTGGCTTTTTCGGGAGAATAAAGGCGGCAGGAGAATCACTCTTCACCATGAAGTTCTTGTTACGCACCAACTTGTGTCCATCACTGGCTACGATAGCCAACGCATCCGGAGTCAGGTCAAAATAGATACCATTCATCACCGGACGCAGCTCATCCTGCGCAGTGGCAAATATCGAACGGTTTATGTTGGCAGCCAGCACGCCCGAATCAATCGTGATTACATTGACATTCTCAGGCATCGTCAGCATCTTGGGATATTCTGCAGCGCCCATGATGGTAAAGTTATATTCACCGCCTTGATATATCACCTTGATTGTAGCCAGTTCGGTATCAACGACTACAGTCAGAGGCTGCTCGGGCAGCTCTCTCACAGCGTCAAGCATGGTCTGGCTCTGAATGGCAAAAGCCCCTTCTCCAGAGTTACTGTCCAGTGCCACAGTAGACTTCATCATGTTTTCGCTGTCCGACGAAGTAATCGTCAGCGAACCATTGTTCACCTCAAACAAGAAACATTCCAGTATAGGGAGTGAGTTTTTACTACTGATAACCTTTGCCAGGGTTTGTAAACGGCTGCTAAGAGCGTTGCTTGATATTGTAAATTCCATGCCTATATTATTTATATGGTTTTTAATTGAATATAGGCACAAAAATACAAAAAAGCTGCTTGCGGTGCAAAAAAATAGGCAAATATTTTCGTCTTTCTCATAAAATTTAGTAATTTCGCAGAAGATAATAATCTCGAAAACAAATATATAATTATAAAATGGAACTACAAGGTAAGGTAATCGCAGTGCTGCCCGCACGCAGCGGCGTTTCAGCACGTGGAGAGTGGAAGAGTCAGAGTTTTGTAATCGAAACCCATGACAGTTTCCCACGCAAGATGGTATTCGATGTATTTGGTGAAGAGCGTCTCTCTCGTTTCAACATACAGTTAGGCCAGGAGGTCAATGTTTCTTTCGACATTGATGCTCACGAGTATAATGGCCGTTGGTTCAACAATATCCGCGCATTCGACGTTCGCTTGGTCGACCCCAACACCGTTAGCGCAGCCCCTGCAGCCCAGGCCGCTCCCGCAGCGCCTCAGCAGCCCGCCAACGCCCCATTCCCCCCCCAGCCCGAGCAGAGCAACAGCGATGATGACCTGCCATTCTAATGACAGAACCCATATCATGAATATGATGACAACTCCCAAGGTCCATTAGGACCTTGGGAGTTGTTCTTTTCACGCCACAAGAGCCCGAACCACCAGCCCCTCACGAGCCACTCATACCCAGACAAGAAAAAACCCCATAAGAGTATATCTTCTACGATATCTTTCACCACTTGCACTTTACACGAACACACCATAGCTCCCCCACCCATGCAGAGAAACACATATATAATAAGGTATATAGAGCATCTACGCAGGTTCAGAATACGACGAGACTCATGCTCCATCCACCCCACACATCCAGAATGTGAACCACATCAGGTTAGCATTCTCGCCCCTTGGGGAGAGTTAGAGAGGGGCTTCCACAAGCAGCTGTTTTTCACCGCCAAAGGCGGACTTTTTGAACGGCCGACGGCCGCTTTTTGAACCGTGATGGCTGTTGGCGTCATGCAATGCATGACATTAGTGATGACGGTGATGACAAGAACGAAAACTTGTTTTCTGACTGGCGTCACCAACAGCCCCAATAAGGCGAAGCCGACAACAGCCACCACGCCTTTTTGTCTTTATCTCCATCCCTTAATCGTTAAAGCAAATAGAGGTAAAAAACAGGGAAACTCTCCCACAAGCACCACCATTTACAGCGTTGTCGCCAAAACGGAGCTCTGTCACACCACCCACCCCACCTTCTCACCAATAACTATGCGTAACTCACCAGGTTAACATTCTCGCCCCTTGGGGAGAGTTAAAGAGGGACTCCACAAGCAGCTATTTTTTCACCGCCAAAGGCGGACTTTTTGTCTTTATCTCCATCCCTTAATAGTTAAAGCAAACAGAGGTAAAAAACATGGAAACACTCCCACAAGCACCACCATTTACAGCGTTGTCGCCAGAACGGAGCTCTATCACGCCACCCACCCCATCATTTCACCAATAACTATGCGTAACTCACCAGGTTAGCATTCTCGCCCCTTGGGGAGAGTTAGAGAAGGACTCCACAAGCAGCTATTTTTTCACTGCCAAAGGCGGACTTTTTGAACGGCCGACGGCCGCTTTTTGAACCGTGATGGCTGTTGGCGTCATGCAATGCATGACATTAGTGATGACGGTGATGACAAGAACGAAAACTTGTTTTCTGACTGGCGTCACCATCAGCCCCAATAAGGCGAAGCCGACAACAATCACCACGGCTTTTTGTCTTTATCTCCATCCCTTAATAGTTAAAGCAAACAGAGGTAAAAAACATGGAAACACTCCCACAAGCACCACCATTTACAGCGTTGTCGCCAGAACGGAGCTCTATCACGCCACCCACCCCATCATTTCACCAATAACTATGCGTAACTCACCAGGTTAACATTCTCGCCCCTTGGGGAGAGTTAGAGAGGGGCTTCCACCACCATGGCTACGCTGTAAGTGTTGCGCTTAGCCGAAGGCGTTACCCGCAGTGGGCAAACAACCCAAAGTTTTCGGTATCAGACCGAATTTCGCTACAAAAGATTTTGGTATTAGGGCATAAATCCACAAAAAAGATTTTGGTATCAGACCGTATTTTGCCATAATAAATTTTGGTATCAGGGATTTTTCATGTAACTTTGAGGGCAAAAAGGGAATTATGTCAGATGTAATATTCAAGCGTAAAATCTATTCCAAACTAAAAGAATGGAAAGAGACATCTAAAGGCAAAACAGCCTTGCTTTTAGAGGGAGCAAGGCGTATAGGTAAGTCTACCATTGTAGAAGAATTCGCTCAAAAGGAATACCGTTCATACATTTTGATAGACTTCAATGAAGCCTCAAAAGAAGTCAAGGGACTCTTTGACAACTTGATGGACATGGATTATATTTTTTTGTTCTTGCAGAACATTTATAAGACCACATTGTACGAAAGAGAGTCTGTGATAATCTTTGACGAAGTACAACAATGCCCAAAAGCTCGACAAGCAATCAAATACTTGATAAAGGATGGCAGATACGATTATATTGAAACAGGTTCCCTTATTAGTATTCGAAAGAATACCAAAGATATTAGCATACCCAGTGAGGAATATCGACTTGAGATGTTCCCAATGGACTATGAAGAGTTTCGATGGGCAATGAGTGATGAGACTACAATGCCACTGATGCGTAAGTTCTTTGAAAAGAAAATGCCATTAGGCGATGGCTTAAATCGTCAGAAAATGCGCGAATTGAGATTGTATCTGTTGGTTGGAGGAATGCCACAAGCTATCAACGCCTATTTAGACACAAACAATTTGCAGCAAGTTGATATGGTAAAACGACAGATTATACAACTGTATGCAGATGATTTTAGGAAAATAGACCCTACGGGGAAAATTTCGAAACTATTTATGGCTATACCCTCACAGCTAAGCCGCAATCTGTTGCGCTACCAACCTACACCTGTAATTGGAAAAACGGGCGCTGACAAAATCAACGAGATGATTCTTTGCCTGGAAGACAGCAAGACTGTCAACGTGGCTTATCATGCAGATGACCCCAATGTTGGAATGTCATTGACAGCCGATTATGGAAAATATAAATTATATATAGGTGATACAGGATTGTTTGTGACAATGGCATTTTGGGATAAGGATTTTACGGAAAATATCATATACCAGAAACTGCTCAACGACAAATTGTCAGCCAATCTGGGATATGTATATGAAAATCTAATTGCACAAATGCTTCGTGCATCTGGCAACAAACTGTTTTACTATACCTTCCCCAAAGACGACACCCATTCTTATGAGGTAGACTTTCTCTTGTCGAGAGGCAACAAACTTTGCCCCATTGAAGTAAAATCGTCTGGATATAAGACTCATGCATCGTTAGATGCTTTCTGTCTCAAATATTCAGATAGAATAAACCAGCCATATCTACTTTATACGAAAGATTTTCATAAAGATGGGAACGTGCTGTTAGTGCCAGTTTATATGACCCCATTGCTATAAAGCTAAAAGTTCAATATAATCAACGCCGAACAGAAGGTGAGAGCGGCCACTTTGGGGAAGGACCACAACAGGTTGGCATTCTCGCCCCTTGGGGAGAGTTAGAGAGGGGCTTCCGCAAGCAGCTGTTTTTTCACCGCCAAAGGCGGACTTTTTGAACGGCCGACGGCCGCTTTTTTGAACCATGATGGCTGTTGTCGTCATGCAATGCATGACATTGGTGATGACGGTGATGACAAGAAGGAAAACTTGTTTTCTGACTGGCGTCACCATCAGCCCCAATAAGGCGAAGCCGACAACAATCACCACGGCTTTTTGTCTTTATCTCCATCCCTTAATAGTTAAAGCAAACAGAGGTAAAAAACATGGAAACACTCCCACAAGCACCACCATTTACAGCGTTGTCGCCAGAACGGAGCTCTATCACGCCACCCACCCCATCATTTCACCAATAACTATGCGTAACTCACCAGGTTAGCATTCTCGCCCCTTGGGGAGAGTTAGAGAGAGGCTTCCACAAGCAGCAGCAACGCTGTAGGTGTTGCGTTTCCCCAGCCCAGGGTTGCGGGCGTAAGCACGCTACCCTGGGTACACGCCCCCCCCCACCATCATGGCAACGCTGTAAGTGTTGCGCTTAGCTGAAGGCGTTACCCGCAGTGGGCAAACAACCCAAAGATTTCTATATCAGACCGAATTTCGCTACAAAAGATTTTGGTATTAGGGCATAAATCCACAAAAAAGATTTTGGTATCAGACGGTAATTTGGCAAAATAAATTTTGGTATCAGGCTTTTTTTACCGCCAAAGGCGGACTTTTTGGACGGCCGACGGCCGCTTTTTGAACCGTGACGGCTGTTGTCGTCATGCGAAGCATAGCGTTGGAGGTATTGGTGACGACAAAGAGGAAAACTCGTTTCCCGTCAGGCGTCACCAACAACTCCAACAAGGCGAAGCCGCCAACAACCACAACGGCTTTTTGTGTCTATCACATCCTTTAATAGATGTAGCAAATAGAGAACAAATGGCAAGAGACTTTTCCCTCAACCAGTTTCCGCGGGAACGTTCCACTATGCCTTTCGGACGCCCACAAGCAGCAGCCACTCAGAACCGAAGGTCACCGACGCTGTAAGACGCGGAAAGATAATGTCGTTGCGTTTAGCCGAAGATGTCACCCGCAGTTGACCTGCTGTTTCATCTATAAATCTCAACACCTACAGCGAAGCCAAGAATAAGCGCGGAAATTCGGATGATTACCAACGTATTGCGACCCACATAAACACATAAAGCCGGACTCCCCTACTATGGAAATCCGGCTCTATGCTCCATTCTGTTGGTCACATACACGGCAAGACCTATTCGTCGTCACCCGACTCATCCGCAAACAGCAGATGCACCCGCCGCTTATCGCTCAATTCTATCAGAAGCTGCATGTGCTCATCATCCAGTTTGCCGGCCTTCATCTGTTTCTTGTTATACTTCCACCAGTTCAGAAGGCCGCGCTTGTCCGCCTTCTTCTTGTTGGGCAGTTGTCCATGTTCCTCAACATAAGCCAATAGCTCCTTGTAGCTTTCCTGCCAATTGGCCTCACGCTTTGTCATATTCTCCATAATCTCTGCTTTAACACAGCAAAAGTAACAAGTTCCATCGACACCGCCAAATATACCGGCCACCTATTTATATATGTAGCACGAATTATCTGCAACCGCTCATCACTACAACGCAACTATTTCTTTAGCACTTCGAGAGCAGCTGCCGCATCCTCTTTGGCTATCTGCGTACAACGAGCCACATACTCAGCACTTATCAATTGCATGGATCCAGAACGATGCTCCATTTCTACAAAATCACTTACCCGTTTTACCAATTCTTCCATAACATCCTTAATCACAACAATTATAACGCCAAACGTAGAGAACTTAGGTTCAATCTACAGCTTCCATTAATATTCTCACCGTTCGGTAAGAATAACCTTAAATGTCTGGAATATGAGTTTAATATCATACCAAAACGAGCTATGCTTCACATATTCCAAATACAGCTTTATCTTCTCCTGCATGATTACATAAATATAGTAATCTTCTGGATTTTCAGCCTTTTCCATAAGTTCATTCTCGTTACGGAACTTGATGCTTGCCGGATCAGTAATACCTGGACGGACATCTAATACATGCATTTGTTCAGTCGTCCAGTAATTTACATAGTGGCGCACTTCCGGACGCGGGCCCACCAAACTCATGTCACCAACAAATACGTTTATTAACTGTGGTAGCTCATCAAACTTATATTTACGTATAAAATAACCAGAACGTGTCACGCGAGGGTCCCGACCGCCAATGGTCACCAACGAGCCCTTGTCCGCTCCTATACACATGGAGCGAAACTTATATATTCGGAAATCCTTATTACCTCTTCCCACGCGCACTTGCCTATAAAAGACCGGACCTTTGGAATCCAGTTTAATCCATACCGCCAATATCAAAAACAACGGACTCAATACAATCAAGCCACACCCAGAAGCAACGATGTCAAATAGTCTTTTCATATATGTAGGATAAAATAAGCCCGAAGATCAAGATATTATACCTCTATCTTCGGGCTTTTGTATTAATTACAATTCAGATACTATCTCTACGAAATTATCAATCACATACTCCACATCCTCATCAGTCATTTTGGTATTCAGTGGCAGCGTAATCTCGTTCTCAAACGCATGGAAAGCATTGGGGAAATCCTTGATGTCAAACCCCAACTTCTTATAAGCCGTCATCATAGGCAGAGGCTTATAGTGTACATTGGTTGCAATGCCCCGCTCAGCCATTTTTTCTATCACCAGGTTTGCCTCCTCACGCGTCTTGCCGAGCAGACGCACCAGATACAGATGGCCAGACGATGTATAGTCCTCAGTATAATGCTTCAGCACAGCCACATCAAGTCCCGCAAAAGCCTCATCATAACGAGCTATCATCTGGCGGCGACGCGCCAGCATACCCTCATAGCGATCCATCTGCACCAGTCCGATAGCAGCCACCACGTCAGTCATATTACACTTATACCATGTACCAATGATATCATACTCCCAGGCGCCGAGCTTGGTCTTCGCCAGCGCATCCTTGTTCTGACCATGCAGACTCAACAGCTGCGCCTTGCGGTAAAGGTTCTCATTCCAGGTCTCGCCCGCTATCTCAGGCACACCGCTGAAGGTATTGTCCTCTCTCTTGTCCAGTTCTTTCACCACCAGCTCATTGCCGAACGGCAGATTCCACGACAGTGCACCACCCTCAGCAGTAGTCAGATTCTTCACGGCATGGAACGAGAACGATGAGAAGTCTGCTATCGAGCCCACCATCTTTCCCTTGCGCGAAGCACCAAAGGCATGAGCTGCATCGCAACAGATGGCAACACGACCAATCATCTTCTGCAAGTCAGTCTTAGGAGTGAAGATGTCCTTCTTGCGCTCCACTATCTCGAACAGACGGTCGTAGTCACAGGGAATACCGGCCAAATCAACAGGGATAATGACCTTGGTATTAGGAGTCACGGCCTTCTCCACAGCGTCATAATCCATCTCGAGGCAATCCTTCTGCACATCAACAAAAACGAGCGTAGCCCCAACATGTTCTACTACCGAAGCACTTGCCGTATAGGTATAAGCAGGCACTATCACCTCATCACCTTCGCCTACGCCCAACAGCCTCAGAGCCATTTCGGCACAAGCCGTCTGCGAGTTCAGGCATACAGCCTTGTTCACACCCAAAAATTCGGCCACTTCCTTTTCCAACTTCTTTGTGCGCGGTCCGGTTGTTATCCAGCCAGACAAAATGGCATCACGCACTTCTGCCGCCTCTGCCTCCGTCATATCCGGCGGAGAGAAAGGCACATTACGCAATTTCATTGTCATAATATGATTATAAATATCTATTTGTTAAAATTATTTGTTTGGATAATTTCGTTTATCGCAGATTTATTTGTTTGGATAATTTCGATTTTTGATGATTTATTTGTTTGGATAATTTCATTTTGTTATCTTTGCGACTGAAATACAGCAATTAACAAATTAGCAGAAATCGACTATCTTCTGCCATCGCATCTTAATATTCTTCCCATTGAAGTCAAAGCAGGAAACCAAGGTGGAATGAAAAGTCTGTGGGCTTTTATACTGAGAAGCATATCACCGAGGCCATCCGTTGCTCATTAGAGAATTTCAGAGAGTTTTGTTATACTCATAAAGAAGGTAAAGATACCGTTCGTCATGTCAACATATTCCCTCTATATGCTGTTTCGCAGATAATATAATCTACAGCATCTGAAACTATGTAAACTATTCCACATAGTCCAATTTCGCATTCAAGCCATCCACCTTACGTTCGGCCGACCTGCGTCTCTTAACCTCATCCTAAATGAGTATCTGTGTGCCATTTGTAGAATATATTATAAAGAACTTTGTTACTTGAGAGCTAAGGCATTGCCTCCGTCTATCACTGGAAATAGAACCTTTCCAAATCTTCACTGCCATACATAAGCCAATGTGTAAATTCAGAATCGAAGATACTTCTTCCTAATATAAGCCCTAATTTGAGTGCTTACCGCTATTCTTTTCTTCTTAAGAAACCATACACAAACTGCCACACATAACCTATCATATTATAGTGTGCCACATCTTTGTATTTCCATGAATGTCTGAATGCATTGCCGATAACATGCAGACGCTGATACCATTGTCCTTTGCCACGATTGTAAATAAAAGAATCATCATACAAAGCACTATCTATAGCCCTTTCGGCAAACTCGCTATCAGTAAAAATAGTTTTGTCATGCAATTCCACACCAAGATAATTTACGGCAATAGAATTAAGCACATCTACAAATCCATCCAATCTGAATCTTTTGCATAGCGAATAAAAGCCCATCCACTCCACCTTATCTTGATTAGCTTTAATCCAACAAGCCCAATCCACAAAATGCCGCAGATTAATACCTTCTACCAGAAAATGCGTCAATGAATGATAGAGCATAAACAACCCCTCGGCCTCAACGGGCAACACATAAATGTCAGTTCCTTCCAATCTTTCAAGTTGACTGCTATTCTTTACAGCCTCAACCATGTATTTATGCAGAGCCAAATCCGTACCACCACGACGGGCTGAAGTAAAGTACCGGTGGTTCTCGACTGTCAGATTCCTATAACCTATATGCGAATGTTTATACCATCCATCCTCCACCATCATACCTTTATCACGAGCTATCTCATTTCCCTGCCTATAAGCACAGTTTCCATGTGCATCCGTCAAATAGCAGTCAAAGTCTCCAAACTCCCTATGTGCTGGCTTTGGATAATATCTACCATGAGCCAATCCTTTGAAAACGATAGTTTTAATATCATGTTCCTTCCAGAGTTCCACAACTTTCTTTACCCAATCTGTATATTGCGCATTCCTTTTCTCCACAAATACCGTCTGCGCGTACCATTGCATCAATGTCATGCGATCAGGAAAAGAATAGCAAGTCGCATCATTTTGCCTCAATATTTCCAAAGCCTCATATGCCAGCCCGCGCACACCTTGCATTTGTGAAAGATTCATTACACTCTGCCAATCCACATTATTTATCATATCACACGCTCGTCCATTTATGGCAATATCCAACAAGCGCAATAATGTTTCAGCAGACTTATCCATTGTGGTCCTATTCATTGTCTCTTTACATACCACATCTTCTTCCAGCCATTACCAACGACATTCACCAATGTCCAAAATGTTGCCATCACAGGATTCATCTCTTCTGCCACATGAAACAAAGGATAATGTGCCCAAATACGTTTCCATAATGGCTTAGGGGTAATGCTCACCTGACGGCGACGATACTTTGCCAAGTTCTCCTTCAACAAATAGCAAGGAGCTCTTCTGACAACTTTCAGCCACAGAGCTGTATCGTTATTCTTTCTTACATCCTTAATCTGCACCAGTCCTATACGCTCTCTGTCATACATCACAGCCAGACATCCTGGCCAGCAGCACATAAACATAGCCAACTTGCTCACTTTCTTGATGCCCGACACATACACGCCCAAGTCCTTGCCGTCCTCACTCATCTCCGTATATTCATGATAAGAGAAGGCATAGCCATTCTCCACCATAAACTCCAGTTGATGCTCCAATTTCTCAGGCAACCACAAGTCATCCGAATCAAGAAAGGCAATCCACCTTCCCTTTGCCCTACGCAAAGCATTGTTGCGGGTTATGGCAGCACCAGAGTTCTCAGGATTACATTCATACTTTATACGCTTGTCAGCCTCCATAAACGGCTTTACAACTTCCAACGTATTGTCCTTAGAACAGTCGTCTTGAATAAGAAGTTCCCAGTTTTGGTAAGTTTGACATTGAATACTCTTGATTGTTTCAGCAATAAAGTCTGCACACGCCCAAGTGGGAGTGATGATAGATACTAATCCGTAGTCTTGCATAACTAATACACTTTAATCCAAGAATCATCATATACATCCAATTCACAATCTCTATTTAGCCATGGGAATGGAGCATATACACGATTTACATATTTATTTAAAAAAGCTCCCCACCAACTGAAAGAGCTATTCGCTATTATCAAGTCCTTACAGTAAGTCATCAAGAACATATCCCAGCAGCTGTTTTTACCAGTATTGCCAGTAACAAAAATCAACTCATGACCTTGCATCAGTGGAGCTAAGTTCTCACGACACCATCGAATATCATTAGAGAAAATATAGAAACAATGCTTTTTCCCATCTGACAGAACATCCTTGATTGCTTTCTTATAATAATTCACACCACAAATGCCACGGAATTCTGGTTCATTCAAATAATCTCCCCTGCGCACATGAATACCGACAGACTCCGTCTCCTTGATTTTTTTTATAAGTTCATTATTATATGCATTAGGCTCTGGATGTCCATATATTATTCTTAATTCATCTCTTATATCTGTGAAATGATGAGCAGATTGCCAATATCCTTCATAATAGCAATCGTCTTCACGTTCTATGGCATATTTGTCATAGGTGTAATTCATACTATATGGTGGGATATATTCTGTTTTACGTATTGGCAAATATTTCCTACCAAGACGAGACAACACATAATTTGGAATCCAATAAGATATCTTCACCAATTCTCTAAAACCTGCAACGGGAAGAATTGCTTTAGGAAAGACCTTATCAATCTCATATCCGTTATGCAGATTTATACCTTTATACTTCTTAAAGAAAATGGTATTGTAGTGTTGTTTGTCTATATACACTTCCTCTTGGGGATGCTTGTGTTTCAAAGCAAGCGCAAATGCATATTGAAACATTTGATTACCAAGACCTCCTGTTATGTTAACTATTTTCATACTTTTCCAAGTAATAATTTTGCTGTAATATCAGAACGTAAAAGAATCTCAACAATAGAAATTGCAATACAACTTGTTAGTGTGAAACTGATTACTATTATTATAGGCAATGGATATGGAGACAGCACAATGGCAAGCCACTTTGACAAACTAATAATTAGTACTAAATGCACGACATACAAACCCAATGAGATTTGACCAATATGAGCTATTCGAGCATTAAAAGCCACACTTGTATTTAGAAATCTATGTCCTATGTTCAACACAACATATATTCCAATAAACGCAGTCACAAATCTATAGGCATACAACAATATTGTTTCTGGAACATAAGGAATACATTGAAGAAAGAAAGGAAGATGATGCATGTTCCAAAAACTTGCCATAAGCAACCAAACCAAACTACCTAATACCAGGTGCCATATATTGTTAGTTATAAATAGCTTATTATATTTGTTACAATAATAGCCAATTATATAAAAGACAAAGTAATACGATATATACTGAAAACCAAATATACGTACATCCCCCAAAACCATCACCATAATTAAAGCCAACATTATCGCGACATCAGTTATTTGCTGTTTAATGCCAAGAAATTTTGACAACATATTTCCTAGTATAAAGATTATACTGATAACCCAAAGTGCCCAAAGAAACCAAAAGAAGCCACCGGAACTAAACGCTATATGGACTAATTTAACCAAACAAAAAGAACCATCAATAAGCCACTTGATTACTGACCATAAAAAGAATGGCACCAAGAGTTGTCTTGTTCTTCGCTTACAAAGAGTTATATATGAATCGTATCTGGGGGGGTATTTGCCCTATAATTAACAAAACCACTTAATGCCATGAAAGCAGGCATGTGAAAAGAGTAAATTAAGTTCCAGAAGTAATTAGAATCACATTCGCCATCATTCATACAATATTGAATAGCATGTCCCATAACAACTAACAACATTAGCCAGCCTTTGAGTGAATCCACCCACACCAATCGAGTTTTATTCATATATTCAAATATTTGTCTACTACGGCTCTATTTACTCGCACAAAATCAAGCCGTTCTCTAAGTGTTTCCCTTGTATTGTCAACATAAGGCTTTTGCAAAATGTTCACAATTCTATCTGCGGCTTTAATTGGCTCACGACTGATTATTGCACTATTATGCAACCCTTCCAACTGCTTGGCAGCATCACCAACTTGAACACTAAATACCGATTTGTTTAGTGACAATGCTTCACGAATTATATTAGGCGACCCTTCTTCGTCGCTGGTAAGCAATAGAAAATCAGAAGCATTTATATAGTAAGGCACCTCTTGGGGTTTTACCCCACACATTACGAGCAAGGTGTAATCTTCTCCCAAACGACTTACAATATCTTCTGCTATATCACGGCGCTTTATACTTGTATTGCTCACATCTGAAAACAATACATACCTCTTGCGCGCATCTAATCCAAGATGCCTAATGGCTTCCTCACTTTCTATCGGTTTAAACACCTCATAGTTAACACCAAGTGTTTGTATGAATCCTTTCTTTTGTAATGTGAACGATAAGCACTTGGGTACATAATCCATCATTTCAGCAGCAACAAAGCCACACGAGTCAAAAAAACGAATACTCAAGAAAGAGGCCTTCTGGTTCAATTTTATTTTCAATCGTTCTTTCCATCCTTTAGCCGTTTTCAGTGCTTTGGCATGAATGTCGGTTCCATGAAAAGTGATTATCTTCTTTGCTTTGACGCCCAACAATGCAATTCTAATAGCTAACGCATACATTCCGCCAAAATGAATATGGACAATATCATACTTTTTTGCACAAATTCTTATATTGACTAAAGATGACAAACTATTCGTAAACGGCAGAAATAACACCTCATCAATACGTTTGTCTTTAGCCAAGGCATCTCGCATCCTATACATGATAGGATTTCCTACCCCTTGCTCATTTTGTCGTTGGTTTGATACTAAAAGAACCTTCATCACTCCAATATTTTTTGTATCGACTTTCTTAAAAACGCCAATCCTTTACATAAAGGATTCTTTTGCTGTCGTGTCCACAGCGTTGCATAATCATCGAAAATTCGTTCTCCCGTAAGTTGATACATAGCTTGCATCTGAGCTATATGAAGATTATGATAAAATGGGCTGGCTATCAATCCATCAAGACTATACATGCTCCAATAACCACACTTGAACTTTGGCAGGATTTTTACAAGTGTTCTCAAAGTATTATCCAAAGCCCGCTTATACTTTTCCTCTTTATAGGTAGCTAATACATAATCATACAATCCCCACCAAGAGAAAATAAAACCATTCATCACCACATTCTTAAAGGTATATTCCATAAGAAAGCTATCTTCACCTTCATATTTGGTTGTTCCTCCCTCTTCCAATGGCAAAAGCATGAAGTCTATCGCTTTCTTTGCAGCATCCATATAATCTTTCTTGCCTGTATGAACAAAGGCCCTAACCAGTAGTGAGGTAGCTTCTCCTTGTGCCATCGCTCCGTATGGAGTTTTGGGGCAATAATGTGAGAAATTATTCCAACGTCCTTTGTCGTCTTGATGCTCCAACGTCCATTCTACACATTGCAGAAATTTTATTTCATACCTCTTTTCCTTAGTAAAAAGAAACAAGTCATAGCATCCAAGACCATATTGAAAGATTGCTACGGGGAAATAAGTAAACTTGCCATTCTCCAAATTAAGTTTTGGGAGTTCTGTATTATTCAACAGTTCCGGCATTTTTGTCACTTTTTCCATCATATTGTTATAGTACCCACATATTTCATCTTTCGCAAAGCACTTACCAATATCTTGATTAACATGCCACACACTTTTGCCTGTGAGCATCAGATACCAACGCTTAATTTGATACATCGATAAAGCCATTATAATAGTTTCATATATGTGAGACCATCCTCACCTCTTGTCCTGTAGATTTCGAAGCCATTGCGTTCGTAATAGCGTCGTGCCCGCAAGTTGTCAGTCCTTACAGATAGTAGACACAGCTTACGCCCATATACCTTCATCGCTGCAAGATATGCCTCCATCATAGATTGTGCATAACCTTTGCCACGCCCCTCAGGTATAACGCAGACAGAGAGAAGATCGCCTCGCAAGTTATTTAATATGTGTTCATATTTGTCATTTACTATTGTCCAGTCACTCTGCGATGGCTTATGCTTGAAACGCGCTAACATTTTGTTCCATGTCTGCTTATTACCACATAGCATCAGTAGTAAAGTCTTCCACAACACCTTAAATCTGTTGTGTTTCATAAAATTCTGCATTTGGTCATCCTTATCCATATAGTAACCCATGCAAAACCCTACAATTCCTTTGTCTTCATCATCAGCCACCCAGAACAATTCCGGATTGTCGTTTAAATACTCTCGGTAGAAAGAAACCAATAAATTACCCCCCCCATTACATTTTTCAACTTGCACAATTGCGATGAATAGCTATCTGGAAAACATATACTATGCACCTTTGCAATGGCAGGTAAGTCATGTATTGTTGCTCGTCTTATCATAATTGTTCGTATATTTTAGTATAACCATTAAACATATTAGTCGAAGAAAAATCATTTGATTTTGTAAGAGCATTTAGCCCAATACTCTTTCGTAGTCCGTCATCGACCATAACACGTTGCATCGCATTCACCAAACTATCAACATTTGGCTCAATAAGAATTCCAGACGCTTCATTCTCTATCATATCAGGCACACCACCTACAGCAGAAGCTATTACAGGCATTCCACACCCCATTGCCTCTACCAATGTTACTGGCATACCTTCATAAAGAGACGGTAATATGAAACAATCAGACTCACTCAAAAAAGGAAATATATCGCTTTGTAATCCACTAAAATTAATAACGTCATTCAAACCTTTCTTAGTGACTTCATCCATTCTTTCTTTTTCATTTCCAGCCCCTCCTATAAGGTTTATTACAAATTTATACCTATCAGCTTTAAGCCTTTCTGCGGCAGAAATAATAACACCATGATTTTTTTGTAAACTAAACCTTCCTATATGTATAAATCTAAAGGGGTTATGAGCTTTATAATTCTGTCTTACAAAACACTTACTTAAATCTGTTCCATTATAAACAATTGGCGATTGCCATGGTTTTAATGAATAACGCGCAATCACAGAATCTCGAATAAGTGGACTTATACTTACTGGGGTCACATGACAAAAATGATAGAAAAAGAAAGCTATTTTTTGTCGAAATGAATCAACCTCCTTTTCTGCAATATTATGAACCGTATGAACTCGTGTTTTTACTCTGGCCATAATAGCTGCCGGAATAGCATACTGCATCACATATCTATGTGTATGTACTATATCTATACGCAAGTCTTTCATAAGTTTATATAGTTTAAATATTGCTTTTAGATCTATTCCCCTACCTTTCCCTATATAAAAAATTTTTATACCTTTTTCCTCCATACGTTCAGTAATAGGCGAATGGAAATCAAAAAGACTCGCAACATAGACATTATATCGATTCGATTTTTTAAGTTCATAACACAATGTCTCACACATAGTCTCTGCTCCAGCAAGACCAAATTCTGGCATAACTTGTAATATATTTTTAGCTACCATAAACTAAGGGTATTTAGCATTTCTTAAACATGTTAGAATAGCAGACGCATGCTATCATCAGTTGAATATTCCATACAGGTTTGAGAAAAAGTATCGATGTTGAAAGTGATAAGACTATTGTACCTATAAAAACAGACATACAAAAAACATCAATTTGGGATTTTTTATATAATGTCCATAATTGCATAAGATAAAGACCAGCTCCTATTATTCCAAGTCCTATAAGATTCTCTAGAAAGACATTATGCATAACATTAACACGTTGAAAATGATATAAGAAAGCCACAGTCCGCGAAGCATTAACACCTTTACCGAAAACAAAAGAGAAAAAATCATATGAACCAAATGCCTTAATAGCATCTTCCCATATTTCGTAACGTCCAGAACCATCAGATTCTGATATGGCTTCTTCTGAAAATCTATCCATAACATCAGGATTTACCAAACTTGCAATCAAGGGTATAAGCAAAAAAAGCACTCCTACAAGCGCAAATCTTGAAATAAAAGCAGATATCGATTTAATATTAGTAGCTTTGATAAAAACAATGGCAGCTACAACAAGGCCGCCAAACAATCCACCTCGAGACCCTGTACAAAATATAGTAAACAGATACAACAATAGTTCCCCTATACATATGATTTTTCGCCATTTCTTTTCATTAATTAAAAAGTTTTGTACACAAAAAGCAATTCCGAAAAAAAAGTATGCACACAAATAATTCGGATCTTCCTTCATTATTGCTTCTCGAATAATTAATCTTCCTTCAGAAAAAGTAGCAAAAAGCCATGTACAAACAAGAGATAACCGGCTAGACCAAACCAGCATCTTTTTTAGAAAATATATCTCCCCTTTATTATATACCTGAGTAGGCATACATGATATGAGTAAAAAAAAACTTGCAAATGCAAATATTGCATTTATTGATAGTTCATAATCAATAGTCCATAATATCGATAAAATTGCGAACGAGTAGTATATTTTAACATTTATCCAGGATTTATCTAATCCGATTCTATTTACATTGCCGATGCATGAAAAAAAAGGAATCAGAGCAATATACTTTAAGATAGAGCCTATACCCATCAAGTCAACAACGCCTAAAATCACTACAAGAAAATAAAAACCTAATGCTATTACAAATTTTGAAATATTATATCCACGATATATCATAACTTTTATATTTTTCAAATACATTTATTTATTAATAGAACCCACTTGAATAAAACTCCAACAATCTTTAACCTCTTTGACAATTTAGTTATTTTGGTACTCTATTGTCTCCCGATAAAATACCAAGATTTTTCAAGAAGATCGGCTATATCTTTTATTAGATTTTTCTAAATATTGGACATAATATCTTTTGTATACTATATTTTATAGCTATTTTCAAAGGAAATAGTTTGTAAAATGAATAAATACTGACATAACCAGAAATTGCATATTTTTGGATATATTTGTGTAAAAACTTTCTGTCATATCCTTTAGCATACAACTGAACAATAGATTTAACAAGAAATTGTTGCGCATTTTTCCTTAAACAATCATATTTACTTGCGATTAAGAATTGTTCCTTACAAGTAAAAAAGTAACTATTCATCTGCAATTCCGTAAACCTCTTTTGAGAAGAAGATGCTTTATTTTGCCAATACTCATACACAACATCTTTGACGAGAGCTATTGAAGAACAATTCGCAACTATTTGATAAAACAACAATCCATCTTCACCATTACGCATATTTTCATAATTCTTATAAGAAAAATCTTGTAGTATAGAGCGTTTAAATAATCGACTACAAAGATTATGTTTAAATTGATTTGTCAACATAGACTTATATATACTTTCAATGTCATTTCCATTGTCAATCTTATTGTCCCATTTAATCCTTTCTCCATTATCTCTTATATATTCAATTGTACCAGAAACTATATCTGCTCCACTACTTTCTGCTTTATCTAATAATTTTTCTATAGCATCAAAAGGTAAAGTGTCATCACTATCCATAAAAGTAATATAGTCTCCCTTGGCTGCAGAGTAGCCATTGTATCGTGCCATCATTGGCCCAATATTACTCTCATGATTTATAATTAATATTCTAGAATCGTGCTCCATATAATGTTCTATTATATCTACAGAATCATCAAGAGTACAATCATTAACACAAACAATTTCAATGTCAGAAATTGTTTGTTTCTGCAATGATTCTAAACACCTTCCAATATAATTTCGACATCCATAAACAGGTATTATTATACTTACTTTTGGCATATACTATTTAACTAATTCTAACAATTTAATTCTTTCGTCTTTATTAAATACCACAAATGAAACCATTAAAAACATCATTATAGCAGTAGAAATCAAGAGAACTCCTAACATTAGCAAACTATTTATTTGCAACCATGATGTTATAGCAAAACCACAGACAAAACACATCCAAAAAGACATCGTTATTTTAAAGGCGATTGGAATAAACTTAAGTCTGCAATCCTTATATATTTTGCATATGACAACAATGTTCAACACGAAACATTGAATTATCGAAAAAAATGCACTAACCACCAAAATGGGCATTGCATCAGACGGTTTAAACAACTCACATATACCAACAAGAATTATAATATCCATAACTCCCAATATTATTGTCGCTATAGCAGGATAACGCATTTTATTCCATGCCCTATAAACAAATGCGAGAATACCTCCAGCTGCATAGTAAGGAAGAACTACCATCTTCATTACAAGCCACCAGGCATATTGTCCCATACCATTGCCAAGCCACGTGTCAAGTATAGTATTTGAACATCCAGAAATTGTACCAGCCAAAATAGCTGATAAGCACCCAACAATTGTTGATTGTTCCAAAAAGAGTGATTTAACTTTATCATGTTCCCCCTTTGCAAATGAAGCCAATATCAAAGGACCAAATAACGAGCCTATAACACTAACAACAACACTGACATAACCTCCGATTTCACTTATAGCTCCTAAAGCACCCGATGCCTCAGTACCCCAATAATGATTTACAATAAGATTATCTGTACGATAAAGAAGCGTATCTCCACATAATTGTACTAACACCCAAATAGACATTCCCAATATAGAGAATAGCACTACCCTGTCAAACATCCCTATTGAGATTTTCACCTCAGAAGGCTTAAATCTAAAAAACAAGAATATGCTTGCCACCATTATAATACTCTCTGTCAGAAGATTTGCTAAACCAACATAAGAAATATCTTTTGTAAATATCTCAAAAGCCAAAATAACAAACAACAACTTGAATAATGCACGTACAATCTTTAAAACGTTCATTAAATCAAGTCTGTTTGTTGCATATAACGTGACATTTAGCAAACTTGAAATAAGCGATACTACAAAACTAATTAATGTATAGCCAAACAACAATCGCGAACTATCCAACAAACTGGAAGGTATCTGAAATAATAATTCAACATTAAAAACAATACCAATACCAATTGGTACGAGAATAAGACTTATTAACAGGACTACTACAAGAGAAGTAGAAATATCTTTGGATGCCTCTATATAATCCCCTTTCTGCAATGCAACGCTATAAAAACGTGTATAAGCATGAGTTAGTGTTTGAGTAGCAACTCCTATATATTGGTTTATAATTAAAGCCAAAGGCAATACGCCATAAGCGGCAAGTCCCAGGCTATTTACCAAATATGGGGTATAGTAGATTCCAACTAATATATTAGACAAAAGTGCTATTATATTAGTATAAAGATTAATTGTTATCTGTTTCTTCTCATCCATTTATTTCTTTATAATTATTGTTTCTTACTTTAATTGCTGAAAGTATTATCTTAAATATAGGGTGAATTACCAAAGCGAATACTACTGTCAACATGACCGATATCAATGCAAAAAGAATATCATTATTCAAATTCCAGATACTGTTCCTCAATAGCAAAAAAGCTGCACCCTGCATAACATATATTTCGAGATAAATAGTTGACAGCTTATTAACAACTTTTCCTTCCCTATTAACATATCTCCCAAACATCATCAATAACACAACTACAAGAAAGCAAGCCAATAACCCGTGGATTACTGATAAGGAAAGTGTAATTATTGAAATTATATAATGCATGCACATACCATTATCAACATCTTCAATTCTCAACCAATATATCGATAAAAAACAAATAATGAATAATACTGCACTCATGACCATGAAAAATGTCTTATTTTTACGAACATGTTTATCAACATCTAATTTGTAAGAACCAAACAAAACGCCACAAGGAAATGCCAAACTTGAAATATACCACCAAACTGACATTCCCAAACATACGGCTATCGACATATAGGCAATTGTCAATGTAAATATGCACTTACATATATGTGTTGAGCTAAACCTGGCACTTAAATAAAATAGTTCATAGAATATTATAATACATAATAAATACCATCCGTTTTCAACGATATCTCCTCCATAGGTTAACGACATCAATACATTATTAAATGTTACCTCTACACCAAAAAGAAATTTCTCTATGACATATACTATTACTAATATAGCATTAATCACAAATATTGGCAACACCCGATTCCTTTGGTATGTTTGTAAATACCCCCCCCGATTAGCAGACATTATCAGACCGAAACCAGAAATAAAGAAAAAGAGACTCACACAATAATAACCTAAAGACTGCATAAAAAAACCAAGAAGTGAATCATGGCCTACTATATTCGTCTTTTGATATAAATGATGAAGTAGAACGGCCAAGGCAAGGCCTCCTTTTAAACGTTCAGTATTATTTCTACAAAAATAATCAGAAGAATAACTTTTCAAGAATATTTTCATTTTATCTCCTTATTGGTGTATCATTTATATATGTAACAATTACAGAATTTATATATCCTATAACATACAATTCCATACAGATTGGTAATAATGTTTGCAACAATGTTAAATAGAATATCTCTGCCAAACTCAGTAGGGCTATATAAAGATTGATTAGGATATCTTACTTCTGCATATTGATCATGCAAATCAATAACCTCCTTAATTTGCTCATCTATTGTCATCATATTATTTTGTAATAATTAAATAGTTTGCCGAGGTTCATAATGTCACAACACACTTATTTAGCGCATATGTTTGACTTACTGATGATCATAATATTTTGCATACCACTCAGCAAATCTTCTCAAGCCTTCTCTCAAGCTGGTATTGGGCTTGAAGCCGAAGTCCTGTTCCAGGGGCGTCGTGTCGGCGTAGGTCACGGGCACGTCACCAGGCTGCATGGCCACGAGTTCCTTGTGAGCCTCGAAGTCATAATCCTTGGGGAGCACGCCGGCACGGACCAGCTCTTCCTGAAGGATGGTCACGAAGTCGAGGAGGTTTTCGGGAGAGTTGTTACCTATATTATATACTTTATATGGATGGATTGGCAGCCCGTCCTCGCCGTTCTGCTTCTCAGGGGCGTGCTGCATGATGCGCACCACTCCCTCCACGATGTCGTCGACATAGGTGAAGTCGCGCTTGCAGTTGCCATA
>OOBJ01000601.1_pt1 | contig 27765 bp, 16 predicted proteins | sample 1671331 | NCBI WGS metagenome assembly OOBJ01 (sample SAMN06348145, study PRJEB24527) | human gut metagenome | biome: human gut; feature: ankylosing spondylitis patient; material: feces | host: Homo sapiens | place: China | collected 2015-10 | reverse complement strand
CTAATAATAGCTGCATATTTTTCCGACGCGAGACGCGTCGCCCCCATTAGAGGTAGCGTTGAGTGGTAGCGCTGGGTGATTGCGTTGGGCGCTTGAAGAAACGCAAGCACTAATGGGGGCGACGCGTCTCGCGTCGGGGAAAAATGCAGCTATTATTAGTAGAGTTCGTAACGAATAAGGGCTGACACCTCGCGTGAGAAGTGCCAGCCCTTACTTGCTGTTGTTTGGGTGCGTGCACGTTACTTAATAACGCGCTTGCCAGTATTGGTAATGAACACGCCCTTTACGGGGTTTGCCACACGGCGGCCCATCAAGTCGTAATAGATGGTAGCCTTGCCTGGCTTGACAGCGGGAGTGGCTATAATGCCGGTAGCAGTGCCCTGCAATGCACGGAGGTAGGCGTCATAAGCCTCCTCGAACGCGGCAATGTCATTGTCGGTAGCCTGTTGCTTTGCGGCCTCGGCTGCAGCAATGGCGTCCTTCATGGTGGCGTAGGCGTCGGGGTGCAACACATTGGGGCTGTTGGCATCGAGGCTGTCGGGCTTGCTCAGCATGAACTCTGCCAAGTGCCAATAGCCGCGGTTGTTGCTCGTGGCTGTGACATTGAAACGCAGATACTTGTAGCTTGCTCCCTCGGGAATGGTGAACTGCATGGTTGACTGTTGGCCGGCAGCGGCATTGGGCACTGTGACTTTTGCTATATACACAGAGTCGTTCTTTGCCTCGCTGTTGAAGCCCGAGATGGTAAACTCTTTCACAAAATCGGCATTGGCACCTTTACGCTGTGTAACGTTCACTACTATGGTATTGGCAAACTTGCCCTCGGCGGGTGCTGTCACATCAAACCAATGCACGCCATTTTTCAGATTACCCTTGCTGTAATCGGTGTGGAAGTAGGTGTCAGCATTGCCGTCAATCAAATTGCTGATAGGCTGGTTGTCGCCCTGGCCTGCGGTGCCACCCGAATAGCGGAACTTGCACTCCAACTGGCTGGCATCGGTTATGAGTTTATCGCCAAAAATGTATTTGGTGTTAGCCTCGACAGCTGGCTTGATAGAGTCGATCAAGGCGCCCATCTTTTTTATGCGGTTGGCCAAAGTCCAGTCTATTTGCTGGCGCTCGAAGGTGCGGGTTGCGTCGAAGTCGTACTTGCCACCTGTGAGCGTGGGTATGTCGATGCGCTTGTACACAATGTCGTAACCGCCATTGCCGCCACCTTCTTCGTAGATGAAGGCTAAAGCGTTATCCTTTTGCCAGCTCCAAGTGCTGTAAGCCGATGAGGTGTTGCTTACAACATAGCGGCCGTCCCAATTCTTGGCAAAGTTGGCAGGACTGGCATAGGTTTCCTTGTCGGTGAGATCCTTGTAGAATATTGACACATAGTTGCGCCCTGAGGTGGGCAGCGACTGCAGGGCTATGAAGGTTTTCACACCATCGGCCTTGCGCACTACTGGCACTACCTGCACCTCGCCGTTGCAGCCATTGTTGGCTATCAAGCCATTATTGGCAGAACTTGACAATGCCTTTTCGCCCCAGCTGCCGCTTATGCCATCGTTGCCGCTGAAGGTGTAAATGTTGTAATAGCGGCCATTTACATCGCGGCTTGAGAGCAATACGCTACCATCGGGCAGCTCCTCGGCCTTGGGCTCATCGGCTGTGTTGACAATGGGGGCGTGCTTGAGGCCACCAAGGAAGTCCCAGCTCTCGCCAAAGTCGTCGGAGTAAAGCACCCAGTTCTTCTTGTTACCACCATTCTCCTGTGTTGAACCTACGCAGTAAAGACGGTAATACTTATCTTTCTTAATATAGCGGCTCTGGTGTATCTTGCCCGAACCTACAAAGAAACCGTTGACGGGGGTACCTGCCGCAGCCAATGGCTCGTAAATGTATTTCATATCGATGTATTCTGGTCCTGTCCATGTTTGGCCATTGTCGTCAGAATACCAACGTGCCCAACCAAGGTGCTTTTCGTCCTTGCTGAAGAAGCCGGGGAAACCTGAGCACGACACTATCATCATACGCGAACTTTCGCGGTCGCCTACTATGCAGGGGTCGCCATAAGCGGCCTTGTCATGTCGCCATGTGGTCATTTGGCCATCGCCCTTAAAATTCTCGGGCATCATTACCTCGCCCCAGCTCTGGCCATTGTCCTTTGATATGCGCAGGTGCAAGTCTACTCGTCCGCTGCCTATGTCGGCCTTGCTGTAACGGTAGTCGGCCACTGCCACGAGGTCGCCATTGGCGGCGGTGCCGATGGCGGGAATGCGGTAAGGCACCGCACCACTGTTGTCGAACACGGTGTAACCTGGCAGTTCGGTGTTGGCAGTCGTGTCGGTTTCCCACGTTACTACGAAGTTTGACACATTGATGGCATGATTGGCATCGTTCATGGCAAAGGCTACCACCGATTTGTCATAAAGGCCCGTGGCCTTGATGTGCTGCACAGCACTGCTGCTGGTGAGTTTCTTGCCGTCGGGGCCCGTCACGCCACAGGGCTTTGCAGGATCAGCTGCGGTGAAGTCGAAACTGTAGCCGGTTATTACCCAGCCACTTTGGGCGGTGAGGGTGTATTTGCTGTCTGACTGGTTGCCACGCCAGCACTGCATGATGCCGTTGGTGCAGTTAGCCACGCTGATGTTTCTTACCCCGCAATCGAGCTTGATTTGCGGCGAATTCTGTGTACTTGTCCAGGCTGAGCAGAAACCACTATTGGCGTTAAGTGTACCTGTTGAGGTGTTGATGGCCAGTTGGCCCGAGGCAAAGGCTGGCTTTACCTTGCCATAAGTCACCTTGAGGTTGGTCAGAGCTATGGCTTTGTTTTCGCCACTGAGTTTGAAGGCTACTACGGTGTCGGCACTCAGTCCTTTTACCTCGACGTGTTGCCCTTCGGCTGTACTTTTTACGGCGGTGCCGCCAATGGGTGTTACCGTAACGGCACTGCTGCCTGAGGCTATGGCAAAGTCGAAACTGACGCCTGTTATGACGTAGCCTTTCTCTACAACCAGGGCATACTCGCTGTCAACACTACCACGATGGGCCACAATGGTTGTTGCATTGCTGCCAGCCACATCCATGTTGTTTTGAGCCTTTTGGTTGCTGGAACAGATGAGGCGGACAACTGGCACGTTTGACCAACCTTTGGTGCTTTGCCAGGTTGAGGCGTATAATTTATTGCCATTGAACGCTGTAAAATGCCCTGTGGACATGTTGATGCTCATCTCGCCAGTATACTCGTAGTCGGCAGCAACTGCCTCGGTCTGGCCTGCGGGGGCAGGGATCGGGGCACTGCTATGGGCTGTAGCATAAAGGCCGGAGCTGCATAGTAGTGCTGTGATTAGTAGATTTCTTTTCATGTAGTAACAGTAATAGTAAAGTGATTATATGTTTTTCGGTTGCAAAGTTACGCAACTTGCTCTTTTTATAACACATTTGTGAATATGTTGTATAACACATGGTTACACGTAGTAAGCTGTTTGCGCACTATGATATTATATATGGTTGAACGTAAAAATGCAAATGGACGCAAGCACTAAATGCAAGCATTAAACCCAAGCACTAAACGCAAGCATTAAACCCAAGCACATAACTCAAGCACTAACGCTACCTCCCAACGCAAGCACTAAACGCAAGCACACAACTCAAGCACTAACGCAAGCACTAATGGGGGCGACGCGTCTCGCGTCGGGAAAAGATGCAGCTATTATTAAGTAGAATTCATATTTTCCTCTTTTCTCTACCCCGACGCGAGACGCGTCGCCCCCATTAGAGTTTGAGTTGCGTGGTAACGTTGGGCGGTTGAGTACGTTCGCATATTTGCGTTTCACCAGACTGCTATATATAAAAGTTGACAGGCTGGCAAGCAAAGTATGCTTGTCAACCTGTCAACAATGTATGTTATGCGGCGACCCCGAATGTTATCTGCGGCCGAAGAAATAGGTGCGGCGTGGCTGTGGTGCCGGCTCGGCGGGCTTGGCATTGAGCTCGGGGTAGGCTATACGGGTGTGGTAGATGGTTTTAAGGCTCTCGGCCAACACGCGCTTGGCATCGGCTATGTCGCGGAAGGTGATGGGGCACTCGCGGAAATAGCCTGCCTGCACCTGGCCGTCGATGATGCGGTTGACCAACTCCTTGATGCTTTCCTCTGTAAACTCTTTGAGCGAGCGCGACGAGGCTTCTACCGCATCGCACATCATGAGTATGGCTTGCTCACGCGTAAAGGGGTTGGGGCCGGGATAGGTAAAGAGCTTGGCGTCGGGCTCCTCGCCCTGGTGCTTGTTCTTCCACTGAATGTAGAAGTACTTTACTTGTGAACGGCCGTGATGGGTGCTTATGAAGTCGCGTATGACCTTGGGCAGGTGGTACTTGTCGGCCAGCTTGAGGCCCTCGGTCACGTGGCTGATGATGATTTGTGCCGAACGCTCCTCGGTAAGCTCGTCGTGGGGGTTGACGCCTGTCTGGTTCTCGGTAAAGAAGGCGGGGTTGAGCATTTTGCCTATGTCGTGATACAGGGCGCCGGTACGCACGAGCTGGGGTTTGGCACCTATTTTGTCGGCTACCTCGGCTGCCAGATTGGCCACTTGCAACGAGTGTACAAAGGTGCCTTGTGCCACCTTGGACATGCGGCGCAACACGCTGTTGTTGGTGTTGGACAGCTCGACGAGTGTGACGCTCGAGGTGAAGCCGAACAGCTTTTCAATCATGTAAAGCAGCGGATAGGCAAAGAGCAGCAGCACGCCGTTAACGGCATTGTACACGTACATTGAGCGGTCGAGGTGTGAGAACTCGATGCCTTGCGACAGGTCGTAGCCTAACATGATGGCGCTGCTCGTGACAAACACGGCAAGGGCCACACGCAGCAGTTGCGAGCGCTCGGTAAGGTCGCGCAGGGCGTAGATGGCGGTCATGCCCGACATGAATTGCACAATCACGAACTCGTAGTTGGAGTGGAGGGCTAACGATGAGAGTATGACGGAGCACACCATGGTCATGAAGGCTGTGCGCGAGTCCATGAATATGCGCACAAATATGGGCACCATGGCATACGGTACCATGTAGACGTTGAGGAACTTTTGGTCGACCATGGCATAGGTGATGAGGGGGAATATGGCAATGAGCGACGACAGCAGCAGTATGCTGTGCGGCGAACGCAGATATTCGCGGCGGAACAGGCGCAGGTAGAACACAAAGGCTACTATGACGCAGAGCACAAATATTACTTGGCCTGTCACTACCTGCCACATGCCCTTTGAGGGGTCGTTGCGGCGCACGGTTTCGCGTTCGAATGATTGCAGTATTTTGTACTGCTCGGCCGATATTATCTCGCCACGGTCGATGATGCGCTGTCCGCTCTGTACCATGCCCGATGCTGGCGACACGGCGGCAAGCAGGTCTTCGCGCACGGCAGAGGTTTTGGCACTGTCGATGCTGAGGTTGGGCGACAGATATTCGTTGATGTTGCAACGGGCTAATAGCTCGCGCGGAAAGTTTATAGTGTCGGCATACACTATATACTCGTAGGCCGAACGGGTGGAGTAGAGTTCGGTAATGGGGCGCGTCACGGCCTCGGTTCCCTCAACCACCCGCACACCGGGGGTGCGCTCCTTGGCCATTTGCGACAGGTCGGCCGATGGCACTATGCCGGCCTCGTAGACACCACGCAGCATTTTGTCGACATGGTTGAGGCAGTGGGCCGGCACATCGCCAAAACGGCCTGCGCGCCATGCTGTTTCGAAGGCGGCTATCTGGCGTTGCGCTATCTGTACGTCTTCGGTGTAGAAGGGCTGAAACTGTGAGAGCGCGCTGTCGCGTTCGGCTTTTACCTCGTCGGGGGTTTTGTACACGGGGAAGTCGAAGGTGGCTATCAGTGAGTTGTAGCGCCAGGGGCGCCCTTGCTCATACTCGTAGCCGAACTTGGTTTCGCGTGGCAAGAAGTATACCAACAACAGCACCACCACAATGACGGTGCCTGTCAGCGTGAATGCGCCTTTTAGCTTTGACTTGGCTATGTTGCTATTATTTGGCATAGGGTTTTGAGGTTATGAGTTTTTAGTTTTGAGTTTTGAGGTTATAAGGTTATAAAGTTACCTTTGCGTGTTTGGGCAAGCAAGGGGGAGGGGGAGGGGGATAAGGTTAGGGGGTTAGGGGGTTATGAGGTTATAAAGTAACCTTTGTGTATTAGGCAAGCAATGGTAATCTTTTAACCCTCTAACCCAATAACCCTCTAACCTCCTACCCCCTTGCCTAACACACAAAGGTTACTTTATAACCTTATAACCTCAAAACTCATAACCCTACTTGGGCACCATCGCGCAGGGTGAAGGTGTCGAAAGTAAAGGTGCGCCCTGCCTGGCCCAGCACGATGGGGGCCGCCTGCAAGGGCTCATTTACGTAAGCCTTGTCATAGGCTGTGCCTTGTAATTGGCCGTCGACATATACCTTCACCATGCCGTTGCGCTCGCGGCAGCACACAATGTGGTGGGCTTTGCCATCGTGCACGCTGACGGGGGTTGTGTAGGCCACATGGCCCGCTTTGAAACAAAGTTTGCCACCCTTGAGCGCCAAGCTCCATGCTTCGCCCTGGCTGGCCAACTGCACATCGGCATCGGTGGTGGTCAGCGTAAAGTCGATGCTGAAATCGCCCTTGCCCACAACAGCCTTGTGCGAGCCAAGGCGCACTGCCTCGTTCAACGTGACGGGCTTTTCGATACACTCAAGCACACTGTCGGGAGCAAAGTAGAACTGTGGCGACTCGGCCGCAGTGGCAGCACCTTGCCAGTTTTTCAGTCCTTTGATACGTATGCTGTATGGTTTGGTCTCGCCCAAGGTGCTGCCAAAGGTGAGGTGCAGTGTGCGGTAGTCGGCATCGGTGGTGACAGCTGTGGCAGGCTTTCCGGTACGCTTGCCGCCCGCAAGCAGTTCGAAGGTGGCCCCGTCGGTGCATACGGGCTGGTCCATCACGAGTGTGACTTCGTGCTGCTTGTTGGCACGTGCCATGACGGGTTGCGCAGCCACCGCACTGTCGGCAGCAAAGCGCAGCACCCTTATTTCACCCGGTTTGAGCTTGATGCTGAGGGTTGAGCCATAGGCCAGCCCCTTGGCATTGGCTGCAGCGGCATAAGCCTCAGCCTCGGCCGTCTGCTGCTCAGGATTGCCCGTATACTCCATCACCAGCGAGGCACACAAACCAGCAGCCTGTTCGGGCACTCCCACGCTCTTGTCGAGGGTGTAGGTGTAGGTTTGCTCACTATTTGAGGGGTTGCGGAACGACGCGATGCCATCAGCCGCACCATTGCTGCCCTGACGCCAGCACGAGTAGCCGTAGATGCCGCCCTTGAGGGGTGACTGGCCAAAGTATATGGCGTTGCGCAAGGTTTCGTAATGACTGTCTACAAAGTTGAGGGCCTCGGCGTTGATGAGCCACTTGTTGCCCTCGTTCATGAGGTTGTAGCTGTAAAGCATCTCCCAAAAGGCCGTGCCGCGGGTTGCCATCATATACAAATAGGCGCGGAACTCTGCATCGGTCATGGCATTGGGGGCCACGGCACCGGTTTTGCCATACACGGGGTCGTGGTTGAAGATGTGGGCCTGCGGGAACTGCAGCTGCTGACTGTTGATAAACACCCAATAGCGGTCGTCGCGGTAGGAGAGTTGTTGGTCCATTTCGCGTTCGCGGCCGTCCACCACGGCATGCCACATGTCGCGTGAGTTCTGTATCCACACCGAATTGCTCCACTGCAATATCCAGGGTGAGGGGTTGACATAGCAGGTCAGGTTAATCCACAAGTCCTGGTTGCGGCTCTTGGCATCGGCATACATGGCATCGAGGTTGCGGTACCAGCGTTCCCAGTGTTCGGTAAAGTAATAATTGCCGTTTTTGCCGCCCGTAATGTAGCGTCCGTTGGTAGATGCCTGCGGCTGTTGGGTGGCAAATCCGTCGAGTTTCCAATAGTTCACACCGTAGTCGCGCTGCTGCTTGATAAAGAAGTCGCGCAGCTTGGCCACATACACCGAGTCGCCTGTCACCACATCGTAGGTGGTGGTACTGTAGGTGCCGTTGCCGTGTTGCTCAAGGAATTTGCCCCACTGCTGGTTGAAGTTGTAGCCGCCGCGCGGACCGAGCCATATACCAAAGCCCGAACCATAGCGGTGGGCAATGTCGCTGGCGCCCTTCAAGCCGTTGGGGAACTTTGAGTTGAACTCCCAAAATCCGGTAGTGTTGTGCGTGGTGCCCGACTCGACGGTGCCCACCTGGTCGTAGTTGTTCCAGCCGTCGTCCACCACATACGAGTCCATGGGGCGCAGCCCGTACTGCGTGAAACCGCGCTCCATCTCGCGGAACGAGGCATTGATGCGGTCCTCGGTGATGTCCATCATCCAGTCGTACCACGAGTTGTACTGCATGCGTGCCTTGATGGGGCGGGCTATGGTGTTGATGTATTTGAAGAAGTCGGTGCGTATGACGTTGTGGTCGGTGGCCGAACGTGTGGCGCCCGTCACATTAGGCCATGTGCGGAACTGGACGTTGGCATTGACGCGATGCTCGTTAAGGTCGAGCGTTTTGAGCGACTTGCCGCTGTAATAGCGGGTGTGGTACATGCCCTGGTCGTCAATCTCGTTTTCGGCCTGCGGAAACTCTGAACCGAAGAACATGCCGTCCACATACACGGGCTGCCCCAGCGTAATGGTGTAGGCCGACATGCCGCCCTCGCCGCCGGCAGCCTGCTGGCGGGTCCACTTGCTGTTGGCTGGCACCTGCTGTGTGCCAAGGTTTTCCATTTCAATGTAGTCGATGGGCAGGGCGCGGGTAGCCTCATCGGCAGCCTTTACGAGCAAGTATTTGCGCATAAAGTGGTCGTTGTCGTTCATCTCCACCACCATGTCGATGTCCCATGTTGATGTCACGCCGTCGACGGGGTTGGTATAGGCCGTTGGGGCCAGGTCGAAGGTGACGCGTTTGCCATTGCCCGTGCTGGCCACATGCACACCCTTTACTTTCATGGCCGAGGCTTTCAAGCCTGTGGCGGGTGCTGCGGCAGACTTTACCACATCGGTGGTGAGGTAGAACTCGGCACAGGCACCGAATGCGCCGCCGTTGGTTGACGAGGTTTCGGTGAGCTTTACATACTTGGCTTTGTACTCCTTGTCGAGGGCCACCCAAATGGTTTGCACGCTGTTATAGTTGAACTTGCCTTTCTTTACGAGCGTCCATTTCTTTTTGTCGTTCGATATGTAGAATTCGTACCCCTTGATGTTGCCGTTCGACATGGCGCCATAGGCTCCCTGGCGCGGCAGATAGCCAAAAGCGCGGAATGCGGTGCGCTTGCCCAACGATATGATGAGGCTGTGCGGCAATTTGTCGTTGCCCTTTTGCCCGCCCGGTGTGGGGGTGGCGTACCATGTGTGCCACATGGTGCCGTTGTCGCCATCGATGGCCAGGTTGGGGTTGCCCACTGTTGCCGACTCGTTACACCACGAGTCGGCCTCGGCCTTCCACCCCTTGCGACTGACAAGGGTGTGTTGACGGGCCTGCGGATTGAGTGCAAACTCCTCACTGCCCTGGCCAGGTGTGAAGGTGGCTCCTGCGGCACGCTTGTTTACAAGCACGCCTGGCGTAAGGCGGTTGCCGGTTATATTAAAGGTGCGCGACAAATACTGGTTCTCAATGGTCACTTGTGTGGCCGTCTGACTCACCTTTACTTGTGCCTGTGCCATACTTGGGGCATAGGCTAATAACAGAGATAATATGACAGCTTGTTTCATGAGAATATAGGGAGGGGAGAAGGGGGTATGAGGGGGATAAGGTTATGAGTTTTGAGGTTATAAGGTTATAAAGTAACCTTTGTGTGTTAGGCAAGCAAGGAGGGAGATGAGGTAGGGGGGTAAGAGGGGTAAGAGGGTTAAGAGGTTAAGAGGTTAAAAGATTACCATAACCGACCTAACACACAAAGGTTACTTTATAACCTCATAACCTTATAACCTCATAACCCCCTCATAACCTTTACTTAAAGAGGAAGAACTGCGGACGGCCGTAGACACGGAAGTCCTTAACACACCCCGGCATATTGGGGTTGCGCTGTTGCAGCTCGATGCCTTTCACAGTTTGAATTTCGCCAAGGTCGATAATGACACGGTGAGGGAACTCATCGGGGTCTACGCCCTTCCACTTTGAGTGCCAGTATTGACGCTTGTTTTCATCGAAGAGGTATTCAGCCGGTCCTTCGTCAGCCTGTTCTGTGCTTACATACACTACAGACCAAGCGTCCTTAGGCAGCGGCTTGCCGTCCTCGCCGATAAGGTTGATCTCGGCCAGACAAGAGTGTTTGCCGTCGTACGAGCTTTCCACCTCAATACAGAGGTGGCGCATGGTGGCAGGTGCCTTAAAGTCGAAGTGCTGCACGCCATCAGCCTTCTGCATGGTGGCGCTTAACACACAGTCGCCATCTTCAATGATAGGCTTGCCTGTGGGCTGAACGCGACCGCCAGCCTTGGGAGCATTGTGGTCGTGGCCCAACTTGTCGAGCACGGGGTCGGCCAAACCAGCCACACCATAGTGGCCAGTAGGCTCCATGTCGAACACAATCACCTCGTTGCGGCCCTTCTTTACCCACGGACCCGGCACATAAAGCGTTTGCTGCGGACCAATTTGCCAGAACTTGCCTATGCTGCGGCCATTAACCCACACGGCACCCTTGCCCCAACCACTCATGTCGAGGAATACGTCGCCACGCTTGTCGAGTTTGAAGGTACCGCGGTGGAAAGCCACGCCCTCCATGTCGTGGTCACCCTTTTCGGGAGCCTGGCAGCGCGGCATTTTGGTGAGTTGATAGAGCGGAAGCGGTGTGGTAGTCCAGCCCTTCAGTTCCCTGCCACAGAAATTTACGCTCTCGGTGATGCCCTTATGGTTGTCGAGCAAGTCGGGACCATAGTTTATGCGGCCCACGTTCTCCACCAATATTTCGAGTTTGGCACCATCGGGTATGTCTACCATCATGCCCGTCTGGCTGAAACGGCGGTCGAGCGACCCTACACGCTTGCCATTGACAAAGACGATGGCATAATCGCGCAACTTGCGCAGAACGAGTCGGCCCTTGCCACCCTTTTCCACGGTAGTTTGATAGTGAATGTAGCCAAAGTCCTGTCCGGCCTCTTCCATTGTGAGCGGACGTTCAGACTGCATGCTGCGTCCGAAGGCGGCACGCAGGGGCACACTGTCGAGCAGCTGCACCTGTGCAAAGGTGGCCACAGGGTTGGCAGCAGGCACATCGGGCAGCGTTTCGCCGGCGGGCAAGTGCTTCTGTATCACCTCACGGAAAGCATAATACTTGGGTGTGGCCACACCCGACTCGCTGAGCGGTGCATCGTAGTCGTAGCTGGTGGGCTGTGGCTCATAGCCACTACCTATGGTGTTGGCACCATTGGTATAGGCAAAGTTCGTACCACCGTGGAACATGTACATATTAACCGACACGCCATGACCGAGCATCCAGTCAATTTGCTGTGCCGGCGAGCGGTAGTCGCGGCGTGAGTGTCCTTGTCCCCACACGTCGAACCATGCGGGATAGAATTCTGCCACAAAGTAGGGGCCGCCGGGATAGAAGCGGTCGATGGCGCGCTTTACTTCCTCGCCCACCGAACCATTAACTGTGGGCAGCACACCCTTCATGTAGCCGTTGGGCATTTGTCCTGCACCGTCGCAGGTGATGAAGGGGGCATTAAAGCCGGCCTTCTCCAACATGTCGCGTATTTTGCCCATATACACGCGGTCGTTGCTGTATGAGCCATACTCGTTTTCTACCTGCACAAGCAGCACATTGCCGCCATTGCCCACGCAGTACTTGCTCACTTCTTTGCCCAATCGCGTGATGTAGCGCTGGCAAGCGGCCAAAAAGTCAGGGTCGTCGCTGCGCCACTTCATGTGCTTGTTGTTCTGCAACCAATAGGGGAAGCCGCCGAAGTCCCATTCGGCACATACATAGGGGCCGGGACGGAGCACCACATAGAGGCCCAGTTCCTGCGCAGTACGTATAAACTTTGCCAGGTCGGCTTCGCCAGTAAAGTCGAACTTGCCCGGCTGGCGCTCGTGAATGTTCCAGAACACGTAGGTTGATATGCAGTTAAGGCCCATGGCTTTGGCACGCAACAGTCGGTCGCGCCAGTACTCCTGTGGTATGCGCGGATAGTGCATTTCACCACACACCAGAGTGATGGGTTTGCCATCGAGCACAAATTGCCCCTTTTCTATCTTGAAATCGTGGGCAGAGACTGTACCGCAGCCAAGGGCAAGCAGTAACAAAAGGGATAAGAGTTTCTTCATATATAGGAGGAGGTTATGGGGTTATGAGGTTATGAGGTTATAAAGTAACCTTTGTGTGTTAGGCAAGCAAGGAGGAGGGAGATGAGGTAAGGGGGGTATGAGGTTTAGAGGGAGGTTAAGGGGTTATGAGGTTAGAGGGTTAAAAGATTACCATAACCTACCTAACACACAAAGGTTACTTTATAACCTTATAACCTCATAACCTCATAACCCTCTAACCTACCCTCCCCCTCTAATCCAATTTCGGACCGAAAGACAAGTCACCGGCATCGCCAAGGCCCGGCACGATGTAAGCCTGGTCGTTAAGGATAGGGTCGACGGCCGACACCCAGAGTGTGACATCGTCGGGGAACACGCGGCACAAGTGGTCAATGCCCTCTTGTGCGGCAATGGCACAGCAAATGTGCAGTTTGGCCGGTGTGCCGTGCGTAAGGAAAGCCTTGTAAGAGAGTTCGAGCGAACCACCAGTGGCAAGCATGGGGTCCACCATCAAAAAGGTACAGCCGTCCAACTGCGGAGCGGCTATGTAGTCAACGTGTATTTTAATGTCCTCGCGCTTGCCCTCGTCACGGTGAGCGGCCACAAAGGCCGAGTCGGCTTGGTCAAACGTGTCGAGAAATCCCTCGTGAAATGCCACACCGGCACGCAGCACCGTGCCTACCACAATGCGGTCGTCGTAGGTGGGCACTTGTTTCACGCCCAGCGGTGTGGTGATGGCCTTTTCAGAATATTGCAGCGTGCGGCTCACCTCATAGGCTGTGGCGCGGGCTATACGCTGCATGTTACGGCGAAAGAGGGTGCGGTTCTTCTGCACTTCCACATCGCGCAACTGCGCCATGTATGAGTTTATAACCGAACTCCGTTCGCCCAGGTTTATTACTTTCATTTGTTGTTACTATTATAAGTTGTGGTATTAAATAAAAGGTGGTTATTAACCGCAAATATACTGCTTTCTGCGCAATTACGCTTGCTTTCCCCACTAATATGCTTGCAAATGGCTATGAACCAATGGGCTAATATGGCAATTATCGCTGCCCGGGGAAACTCCAAAGCGTATCGTAATGCTTTTGCCCTTACAGGGCGCGACTGCTCCAACACGGGGGACCCAGGGTGTCGCTTCGCTTGCCCTGGGCTGGGTGCTCCATTGGGCTTTCAGCCCGTACTTGCAAATACGACCTATTGCACCACAGTTGGCAACGAAGTCGTATTTAGGTTCTACAATGGTCTCTCTATCACGAGCATAGAAATGGCCACTATTATTTTAGCAAGTGCGGCCTGAAAGGCCAATGGAGCACCCAGCCCAGGGCAAGCGAAGCGACACCCTGGGTCCCCCCGTGTTGGAGCAGTCGCGCCCTGTAAGGGCAAAAGCATTACGATACGCCTTGGACGTTTCACCCTACAGCAATATATAACAATGTGCCAATATGCTAACAAGCAACGCTACGGCGTCAGCTCATTAACATATTGGCACATTGCCATATTAACTCATTAGCACATTATCCTACAACGGGAACGACATGCCAATGGCGATGTTGCTGTTGGCACGGTTGAGGGGAATGCCCTGCTTGCTCAATTTGCCAAAGAAGCGGTCGGTACCGATGGTAAAGTTGAAGTGCTTGGCGTGGAGACTGGCCACAAGACCACCTTGCACACCCGTGCTGGTAAAGCCCATGCTCAACGAGGCATCGAACCACTTAACAGGTGCCACGTTGGCCGAGAAACGACCCTGGTGGTAGCTGTGGCGACCCGCCATGCGGCTCTGATAGAGGAAACCGAAACGCAGGTTGCGATAAGCCGGCAGCGTATACTCGGCACCGAGGCTGAGGGTAGCAGCCAAGGCACGGGTGGCCGACTTCACACCATCGTCGTACACGGCAAAGGCATCGCCAAGGTCGTCGCCAAGGTCCTTAAACTGGTCGCCAAGGTCGCGGCCGTCCTGGTTGATGGGTATTTCCTCACCGTAGTTACCATTGCCAAAGCCCTCAAATTCCCAATGGCCGGCCGATGAGGCGTGCTGCGCATTGCTCCAGTTTATAAAGCCCAGGTCGGTAAGGGCTGCGCTCACCGTGAGGTCTTCCATCACCTTGTAGGTGGCACCCAAGTCTACGGCCATACCAAAACCTGCCAAACCGCCCTTAAAGTCGCCAAGCTCCTTGATGCGGTGGCGTGGCAGTTCGCCGGGCTGCACATTCTCAACAGGCTCCGTCTTGTCTGACTGCTTGAACTCGGTTTTCATGATCGAGGCCACAGCCTGCACATCGCCGCTCACCTGCCACTTGTCTTCGGCCAGCTGGAAACGCACGTCCTTGCCCGACACATCGGCATAAGCCAAACCAAAGAGGAACTTGAGCTTGCCGCCCACAGTCCATTTGTCGTCAATTTTGTGCGAGTGGCCCAAGCCCAACTCGGCATAGTTTTCGGTGCGCACACCCAGGTTGGTAATGTCGTACTCCTGGCTGCCGATGTTCTTCATAAACTCAAACAGCGTTTTGGGCAGACACAGATTGGTGTTGGAGCGCACATTGAGCTCAACCGAGTTGATGCCGCCAAAAGCCTTGAAGCCAAAGCCGAACAACTGATATTTGAGGTTAACCGAAAGGCGGTTCTTGTCCTTCAGTCCGCCAAGGAACTCACCAGCGTCCACATTGGGGTGCATAAAGGTGGTAAGGGTGTTGCCGTTCTCGCCGTAGCCCTGCCAGTCGGGCCCCATTTTATAAACAAACTTTTTCAGTCCGATGTTACCCGTTGTCCCCACGCTGAAGTCGCCCAGTGGCAGTAGCGGCATCGACACATACGGCTTGTCGAGCAAGGCGGGGTTAATGTCGTGGCGTGAGGTCGAAGAGTTCATGAAGTAAGTTGTGCTCACTTCGGTCTGTGCCGCAGCAGGCAGTGCCAGCATGGCGGCCAGTGAGAGTATATGACGTAGTTTCATATTGGTCAGAGTATTGTATTAGACTATGAAAGGATTTAGTTGAAATCGGCAATCACACCCGCATGGAGCTTGATCTTGATATTGTTAAGCTTGAGGTACTGGGTAGACACCAACTTGTTGCTGCCAGTAGCGTCGGCATGTATGTTGAAACACAGTTTGTCGATGCGGCTGAGCAAGTCCTTGTCATCAAGTTTGGCAGTAATCTTAATAGGTGTCATCACCTCTGAGCCACTGCGCTGCTTCACCTCGCCATTCATGGTGTAAGTACTGCCGTCGCCCGGAGCCACATGGGCCTCGGCGGTGTTGAACTCAACAGGCACCTCATTGCCGTCCACATCTACAGCCTTCAAGCCCACAAGCAGTTCGAGCGGAATGGTGTTGTAAGCGTCGGCCATCACCTCGAGTGTACCAGTGGCGCTGAGGTCCTTGAGGTCGCTGTGCATGCTCTCGGTAGAGTCGTTGTACACCACCTTCAGGCCGCGGTCAAACTCAAATGGCACAAACACGCTGTAGTCGGCATCAACATGATAGTCGCGGCCAAGCTGCACGGTGTAGTACTCATTCTTTACGTTGATTTGATTGTTCTTAAGGTCTACCTCCAGATAATCGGGCAATTCGGTAATGAGATCGCCAATGTTAGCCGTGTTCTTCACCGTGGCAGCACCGGCCTTGGCCCCTTCGGGGTCGTAGGGGGTGTTACCCTGATTGCAGTAGTACACATAGTTATCGCGGCCCATTTCCATCACGCCCTTGTCAAGCTTTACTACCTTGGTGGTGGCACCGTTTTCAAAGGCGCCATTCTCCTTCACAGCCGTGAGCGTACCTCTCATGTCAATGCCCACGGGCAGTGTGCTCATGTTGGCATGGAAACGTATGGTGGGGTTGGTGGCCACAATGCGCACTTCCTTGTCCTGCAGGAAGTCGGGCAGGTCGTTGCTCACGTCGATACGCTCGTTGTCAGGGTCGATGGCAGGATTGAATATACCCGTCACCTGGCTGATGTTGAGCTTATTGTTGGGCACCTTTATGTCGAGGCGCACCGAAGCCTGGTCGCCTACGTTCATGCTGAGCTCGCGGCCGGCACGGTTTTCAAAGAACACTTGCTCGGCCGTCATTCTCACATTGAGTTCGTTGGGGGTCAGTTCTATGCCGCCATTCTCCACCTTGCCTTTATTTTCGGTTTTGTCGAGCGCCACCTTGTTGAGGTAGACTGAACAAATTTCAGGATTGTTGCGGTTGTAGTTATATGTGCCGCCGTTAAGAGTGTACACAAGCACATTGCCTTCTTTCAGTTCCCAGCCCGGAGCCACGTCGGTCACACCGAGGAATTTGGGCAGATAGAGGCGGACATTTTTAAGGCGTGTCACACCCAGGTTGAGTGAGGCGGGTTGATTGGCCTCGGTCAGTGTCAAGGCCACTTTCGACTTTTGCAGGTCAATGGTCTTAACCTGCTTCACGTCGCTCACATCCGTAATTTTGAAGTCAACCTCCTGGTCACCCTCGGCGCTGCCGTGCATCTCAAAATTGGCCGGTATGGGCAGTGTGCTGCCATGTGTTACGGGTATGCCGGCATCTCTCAGCTGCTCGTATACGTCGTTGTATTGAAGTACAGGCGTATTCATGTCGAGCTTGGTGTCGTTAAAACTGGTGGTCATGTTGTCCACCTTGACGTTGAAGTTTGAGGTGCCGTCCTTCACCAGGTAGTAAAGTCCGTTAGCCTCGGTTTTCACTGTTTCGTCTTCGTCAAGTATGTCGGCCAGCGCAATGAGGTCGGTATTGCCAAGTTTCACACCGAGTCCGTCGGTGTTGAGTTTCATGGTAAGGTCTACTTTATCGAGATCGTAGGAATCGTCAATGCAACCAGTGAACAACAGGGTTGTTCCGGCACAGAGCATTCCCGTTACCAATAGGTGCTTGAATAGTGGGTTTGCCATAATCTGTAGAGGGGTTAGTAGGTTTAAGTAATGTGTTTAATTGTCGCTATAAGTTCCGCAAACTAACTTGTATCATACTGGCAAGCGTATGCCTTTAGATGTAAATAAGTGTTTGCCTTATGCCACAAAGGTATGAATATTTATTGTTATTAGCACGTCTTAATCTGCTTTTTCTTAAAAATAATTTAGTTGGTGTGCATAAGTGGTCGAAAACACGGCATAGGTGGTAAAATATGGAAGTAGAGCGATGTGCATTCACGCCGTGTGCCACCACCTGGCAGCCGTTGCCCAATGGCCTTTGCCCCCCTGCCGCGTCACGGCACTGGCTGTGCCGATTTCCGGTTACGGGCGAGCGGCATTTCTGTTACGGGGGAGCGGCATTCGGTTTGCTCCGACAGAAATACCGCCCTCCCGTAACAGAAAACCCGCTCGCCCCATGCCGTAACCGCGCGGTGCGGCACGGGGCGGACACTCAGGTATGACCACACTGCCAACAAGGGGGCGAACGATTTTTCCACACACCGGCTCATTCCCTCATATACTCACTATTCTATTTTCTTTTTTATTCTATAGATTAAAATTAAAGATACCTATGTTGGGTATATATGGCTGTGGAAAGTGTGCATAGTTTTTTAGCCCAAAATTTGGCCAGTAAGTTATCCCCGTTTTGCACGGGGTTACTCACATTTTTATCCACAGCCTGTGGTTGGGGCAAAAAGCCTATTTATAAAGGTGGGTTGGCGGCATGGGGTGTGACTATTCCACACCCTGTTGAAAACTTTTAGGTGTACAAAAAAAGTTTGTGGAAAGTGGCCGAAAACTGTGGACTATGATGGTGAAATACTGCGTAAAACGTTGTGAACTCGTGGATAACCATATTGGGCCATACGGCCATGCGGGGGCATAGGTTATCCCCACCCCTCTCCACAGCTTTTCCACAGTTTATGCACGGGGTTATCCACGGGGTTTTCGTAACTTTGCAGGCAAGACGGGTACGGACTGAAAGGCCTCAAGCAACAAACGCAAGCACTAATGGGGGCGACGCGTCTCGCGTCGGGAAAATATGCAGCTATTATTTAGTAGCGTTCGTATTTACCTCCTTTCTCTATCCCGACGCGGGACGCGTCGCCCCCATTAGTGCTTGCGTTTGTTCGCAGCGCGTTTTATTGACATCATCGGCTGCGGCTCAGCAATTCAAGCAAACTTGATTGCATTCGCCTTGCACGATGATTCAGACCGTGCGAACCTAAATCGGAAACTTCAATAATATACAAGCAATGCGAAAACTTACTGTTGAGGATCTTAACCGCATAGACGTTGACACTTTTAAGCAGGCCCCCAAGGTGCCGCTTGTGATGGTGCTCGACAACATACGCTCGGTGCACAATGTGGGCAGTGTGTTGCGCACGGCCGATGCCATGCGCATTGAGGCGGTGTATATGTGTGGCATTACGGCCACACCGCCTTCGGCCGAGATGCACAAAACGGCTCTCGGGGCCGAGGACTCTGTGACATGGCGCTACTACAACGACACGCTGCAGGCTGTAAGCGAACTCAAGGCGGCGGGCTACGTGGTGCTGGCGGTGGAGCAGGTGGAGGGCAGTCTTAAACTGGGTGCCTTCAAGTTCGACCCTTCAAAGCGCTATGCCCTGGTGATGGGTAATGAGGTGAAGGGGGTACGGCAGGACGTGGTGGACGCTTGCGATCAGGCTCTCGAAATTCCGCAGTATGGCACAAAGCATAGCATGAATGTGAGCGTGACGGCTGGCATTGTGATGTGGGAGGCGGCGAGCGCATATCGTTAATGTGGCAATGTGGTAATTTCTCAATTATTGCAGTCCGGTAAAACGTAAGCATGTGAACGGACTCAAGCACCAAACGCTACCACCCAACGCTACCTCTAATGAGCGACGCGTCTCGCGTCGGGGTAGAGAAAGGAAGAAAATACGAACTCTATTATTTTCCCGACGCGAGACGCGTCGCCCCCATTAGTGCTTGCGTTTTGTGCTGCCTAATGATGCCATTCTGTGATAAACTCAAGCACCCAACGCTACCACGCGTCGCCCCCATTAGTGTTTGCGATTTTTGGCAGCGCGTTTTTAAGCAACTTAAATTGTTCCAAGAAACGGCCTCGCTTTTGATGCCAATTTCTACAATAATTCAACACCTTTTTCATGATAATCAGTTTAGACCTTGATGGTACGCTTACCAATAGCGAAAAGAAAGTAACACCGCGCACACGCCAGGCACTGCTCGATGCTGAGGCCAATGGGGCTGTGCTGGTGCTGGCTTCGGGACGCCCCACTTATGGCATTGCGCCGGTGGCCGAATGCCTCGAAATGGAAAAACGCGGCGGCTATATTCTGTCGTACAACGGCGGACAAATTGTGGACTGGAAAAGCAAAGAGCTTATCTATGCCAAACACCTGCCGGCACAGGTCATTCCGGTGCTGCACCAGTATGCGCGCCAACACCACTATGCCCTGCTGGGGTATGTGGGACACGACATTGTGACGGAAATGCCTGACGATGAATATGTGCACGAGGAGAGCCGTATTAACAATATGGCTATACGGGGTGTGGATAACTTGCTCGAGGCCATTGAGCCGCAACCTACCAAACTGCTCATGACGGGACACCCCGACGACATGGTGCGTGCCGAGGCAGAACTGGCCGATGTGGTGGGAAATGACATGGAGGTGTTCCGCTCGGCTCCTTTCTTTCTCGAACTGGTGCCCAAGGGCATTGATAAGGCGCAGTCGCTCATGCGCTTGCTGAGCCTCATTGGGCAGCAGCCGGCCGACATGATAGCTTTTGGTGATGGTTATAACGACTTGTCAATGTTGCGACTGGCCGGCATTGGGGTGGCAATGGCTAACGCTGCCCCCGAGGTGCGCGCCGAAGCTGACTTTGTAACGCTCTCGAATGATGAGGACGGAATAGCACATTATTTGGAGAACCAGGCGGACGCTGCTTGCTGATGTACACAAATGTGCAGATACGAAGATGTGCAGATGATATACAATTACATCATCTGCACATCTTTGTATCTGCACATTTGCTCGCAGTGCGAGCGTGGCTTACTTAAATATCACGCCATAGGGGTGAATGCCTGTGGCAATGCGCTTGCTGAATGCACCATTGCTGGTGTATACGTTGATGTAGCCGGGCTTGGCATAACCATTAGAGCCGTTGTCAGAGCAAACATAGATGTCGCCGTTGGCCGGGTTCACGTCCATACAGATGGGGGCAAAGGTGTACTCGGTGGTGTTGGCGGGAGTTTGCAGGAAATTGTTGCTCAACTGTGCGCCAGTGGCCGCATTGTACACACTGCTGCTGATGGTGGTGGTGTAAGTGCTCCAGTCGGTCACGGCATGGATAAAATAAAGCAAGTCTTGCTTGCCCGTAGCGCGCGATGTGCGGTTTTGGGTGTTGGTGGCAATATAAGTACCGTCGCACAGTGCCGACACATTGTCGTTGGCATCAATCTTCCACACCTTGTTGGCGGTGTAGGGCGTGGTAACGTACACATTGCCCGAGTTGTCGGCAGCCATCTCCCAAGGGTCGGTAATGCCCTCGTTGGTGATGGACTTCACCTTGCTGAATGTAGCCTCGTCAATTACGGCAATGGCCGAGTTGGCATATTTTGCGCCATAATTGTTGGCATCGCTACAAGCCACGTACACCTTGCCATTGGCGGCAGCCATGCCATAAGGGTTGGGGCCTACGGCAAGCGGGGCCGACTTGGTGTAGGTAGTGGTGTCGATGCGGGTGACAAAGCCGTCGTTGTTGCTGATGTACACATGACCGTTGCTGGCGCATACTGCTTCGGGTTGGTTGGTCTGTACACTGGCTATTACAGTAGCCGTGTTGGCGTCGAGCACCCATACGAGGTTCGAAGCGAACACGGGCACATACATCTTTGAGCCGTAGATGATGGGCTTTTGCGGTGCGTCGCCAATCAACTGGCCGTTGGCCTTGAAGAAAACGCTGTCGGTTTTGGTGCCGTTCTGTGCAATGAAGTCGAGCGCACCGGCCACGTTGCCATAAGAGTTGCCTTGGTTGATAACGTACATGCCGGCCTCACCGCGCAGGGGAGCGGGAGCGGGAGTGGGTTCATCGTCCGAACAAGCGGTGAAACCTACCGCTACGAGCAGCGCAATGGCTGCAAACTTGAGTTGTTTAAGCATAATTGATTTAATATAATAGTTGTGTTATTATTGTATTGTTGATATATGCGTTGTAGAATTTAGTAAACAAGTTGTCGGGTTTGCAGGTAAGTATGCCAAATATATTAGGCTCCTTACCATTCAGTAAGTAGTGTTGAACATACTTACTTGTCAACCTGTTAACCTGTCAACTTGTTAACTCTTCAACTTGTCAACTTGTTAACTCTTCACCTTATAATTGGTATTTGATGCTGAGTCTGTAGGAGCGTCCGGGCATGGGGTAGCGCCCGATTACCTCATAGCGTTTGTCAAAGGCATTTACCAAGTCGGCACGCAAAGTGAGTTGTGAATGACGCAGTTGCAGTGTGCGGTAGAGGGCAAATCCGCACTCTGCGTAGGCCGGCAAATTGGTGTTGGCTATATGCTCATTGTTACACCAGCGTAGTGAAGCGTACGACACACTGCCCACCACAGCCACCCACGGACTCTGCCAGGTGAGCGAGGCCGCCCCGCTGTGCACCGGGGTGTAGGCCAGTTGTTTGTGCCAGGTGGAGAGTTTGTCCGACGTGTGGTCGGTGCTGTGCTGAAGGGTGTAGTTGGCAGCCAGCAGCAAGGTGTGGCGTGGCACAGGTTGCCATGTGCTCTGCAGCGTGACGTCGAGTCCGGCGGTGCGCACATCGCCCATGTTGACCGTGCGCCACACAAACAGGTTGTAGGGCACCGACACGATGCGGTCGGCCACGCGGTTGTAGTAGCCGTCGGCCGTAAAGGCCACCAGTGGCCACCACTTGCGGTTGGGAGCGGCCTGCATGGTAAGCCCTGCCGAGAGTTGGCGCGTGAGTTCGGGCTTGAGGGTGGCGGAGCCCAGGTGGTAGTAATAGTTCTCGGTGAAGGTGGGCATGCGGAAACTCTCCTTGTAGCCCGCTCTGAGGTAGAGCCATAGCGGTGCGCGCACAGCCAGATACGAGGCCGTAAGGCTCGGGGTGAGGCGTTGTGCGTTGGCCGCAGCCGTGCCGTGGCGCATGTGGTTCCAGTAGCAGTGCAGTATGCCGCGTGCCATCAGTTGCCAGCGCGCGGTGTGCAGTTGCAGCGCGAGGGCTTGCAGCCAGGTGTCGCGGCTCACGGCGTGGTCGGTGGGCAGGTTGTTGTTCTGTGAGGCGTGTGAATAGTCGGTGGTGTAGGCTGCTTGCAGCCATGCCGTGAGGTGCAGTGCCGCCCCGGCTGTGGCGTATGCCTCGCGCTGCCAATAGTTTTGGTGCAGTGCGCCGCCGGGATATTGCCCCCCTATGTCGGTGTATTGGCTTGTTTGCCAGTTGTATTTAGCTGCCGCAAACACACTCAGCCGTTGCCACTGCTGCTGCCAGCGTGCCTGGCCAAAAGCCGTTTGCTCGAGCAGGCGCTCCGTGCCATTGTTCACATAGTAGTGCACCATGCCGGGCAGGTGGCGGTAGTTGTGGTAAAAATAAGCTTTGGCGGTGACCATGCCCCCGTGGCTGAGTGTTTGCCTCACATTGGCCTCGGTGGTGACGCGCTGCATGCGGCTGTTGTTACGAGTGAGGTGCGAGGTGGTAAGTCCGTTTTTCAGCGTAAAGGGATAGTTGTTGTCGGCAAAGAAGTAGTTGCTGCTCACATTCATGGCTGTGCCGCTGCGCCACGCCTTGTTGAGCGTGAGGGCGGGTGCCCAGGTGTTGAACGAGGCATGTTGCAGTGTGGCTGTGGCGTGCCATCGGTGGTCGGGGTTGAGGCTCCAGGGAGTGTGCATGTTCACTACGGCAGAGGCCATGTTGCGCACAGGCACGAGCAGTTGTGCGTTGTCGAGCGTTTGCAGTTCGATGTCCGCCAGATTGTCAATGCAGAACTGTCCCATGTCAATTTGTCCCTGTCGCGTGTCGGTCACGGCCAGTCCGTCGTAGCTCACGGCCGTGTGTCCGGCTCCCAGTCCGCGTACGCTCACCGTTTTAAGTCCGCCGGCCCCGCCGTAGTCGCGCAGGTTGACGCCCGCCATGCGCCGCAGCGCGTCAGCGGTGCTTGTGATGCCACGTCGCATGATGTCGGCCGAGTCGATGCGTTGCACGGTAACGGCAGTGGCCAGTCCGGCCACGCGCCGTTGGGCGGTGACTTCGGCCGTGCGCAGCGTGTCAGGCTTCGCCAGGGTGATACATGCGGATACAATAAGGGCTATCAATGCTTGATGTGTGTAGTGTGTTGGGTGATGTGTTGTAGCCAGCCCCTCCTCGGGGGCTCGGTCATACGTCACCGGCAAGTGTGCTTGCCAGGGCCGGCGGCAGGTATTCTGGCTTATCCCCCGGCAGCTCCGCCTTCCCACTTTGGTCGTGTCGACACAAAGCAGTGGCCACATTGGAGCGCCGGAACAAAGGGCATACAGCAGCGGGACTGCACGGGATTCACACCCGTTTCCCTAATCCGTCGGACTTATTGTGTGCAAAAGTAATAAAAATAAGTCAATGTGCTGGTGTGTTGATGTGGTAATGTGCTGACACCGTAGCGTTGCTTGGCAGTCGCTAACGCGGAAAACAGAAGAACATAAGTTGTGGAGTGTGTTAGCCGCTAACGCGGGAAACAGAAGAACATAAGGACAAAAGAACATAAGGCCGCTGCGCGGCTGAAGGCCACGGACTGACGTCTGCGTGGCTCAAGAACATAAGGGCTGACGCCGAGGTGGAGACTTTTGTAGCGCTTACCGCGGGAACATAAGAACATAAGCTACATAAGAGACATAATTTGGAAGTCTGGGAACTGCGTTCCAGACTTTAAGAGACATAAGGGCTGACGCCGTAGCGTTAACTACTTGAGTAGTACTTGGTACGCTACGGCGTTAGCCCTTATGTTCTTGAGCCACGCAGACGTCAGTCCGTGGCTGTCAGCCGCGCAGCGGCCTTATGTCCTTATGTCCTTATGTTCTTTTGTTTTCCGCGTTAGCGGTTGCCAAGGCACGCTAAGGCGTCAGCCCTTATGTCCTTATGTTCTTTTGTTCTTATGTCTCCCGCGTTAGCGGTTGCCAAGCAACGCTAAGGCGTCAGCCCATTAGCCCATTAGCATATTCCCCCATTACTTCACTCTGCGGTTGAGTTGGTTATTAGCCTTTTCGCGTTTCGACTTGCCCACGCGTTTGCCCGTGGACTTCTTTTTGCTACCCGCCTTAAAGGCAAAAGGGTTGTGCGAGTTCTTTTTACGTTGCAGTACCATATATATAAGCGTTTTGGCGGCAAAATTAAAACATTTATTTGGTCATATAGAAAGTATAGCCTACTTTTGTCCGTAGTAATTCACACACAACCTTAACTCACAGTAATCTTATATCCATGGAAACCTTACAAACTGTAGGCACATGGTTTGCCTCACCTTCGGGCCAGGTGGCCATCGTAATAGCCGTGTTTGCCCTTACCATTGTGGCCTTTATAGCCGACAAGGTGAGGTCGGACATTGTGGCGCTCAGCTCGCTCGCCCTGCTGCTCGTAACCAATGTGCTCACCCCAGGCGAGGCCCTGGCGGGCTTTTCAAACTCTGCTGTGGTCATGATGATAGGCCTGTTTGTGGTGGGCGGAGCCGTGTTTCAAACGGGTTTGGCGCGCACCATATCGGGACGCCTGCTCAAACTTGCCGGCACGAGCGAGGTGAAGCTTTTCTTCCTTGTAATGATAGTGACCAGCGTGGTGGCGGCCTTTGTGAGCAACACCGGCACGGTGGCCCTGCTGCTGCCCATCATTCTGGCCATGGCAAAAAGTGCCGGCACCAGTCCGGCCAAACTCATGATGCCGCTGGCCTTTGCCAGCTCGATGGGTGGCATACTCACCCTGATAGGTACACCGCCCAACCTGATTGTCGACGGCTATTTGCGCGACAACGGACGCGAGGGTTTTGCCTTCTTCGACTTTCTGCCAATCGGCATCATTTGCTGTGCGGTAGGCTTTGCCCTGCTCTACCCCCTTTGCCGCTTTATGCTTGGCAAAAAGGCGCGTGAGGGAGCCGACAGCCGCACCGACAACTCGCTGGCCGACCTGCTGCACGAGTATCACATTGCCGACCTCGTGTTCAGGCTCAAGGCTCAAAGCGGCAGCATGCACCTTGAGGGCATGACCGTGGGCGAGCTCGACATACGCCATCAGTATGGCATCACCATACTCGAGGTGCGACGTGCCAACCACACCATATTCAGCTCGAGCATTCAGGAGGCGGTGACGGCCAACACCGTGCTGCAGGCCGACGACACCTTTTATGTGCTGGGGCATCGCGAACAGGTGGAGGCTTTTGCCGCCGACCACAACCTGTCGGTGTTTGAGGACGAGGAACGCGAGGGCAAGGCCAAGCTCGACTTTTACGAAATTGGGCTGGCCGAGGTGCTTATATCGCCCGACTCGTCGCTTATCAACCGCACACTGCGCACAGCCAACTTCAGGGAGCGCTTTGGTGTGAACGTGCTGGCTGTAAAGCGCCAGGGCAACTACTTGTTTGAGAATGTGCTCGACGCGCCCGTTAAAAATGGCGACATGCTGCTTGTGCATGGCGAGTGGAAGGGCATTGAGAGCATGGCTAAAAAGAACCGAGAGTGGATTGTGATAGGCTCGCCGGCCGAGGAGGCCGAGAGCGTGGCACTCGACCACAAAGCACCCGTGGCCGCTGTGATAATGGCACTGATGGTGGGCTGCATGGTATTTGCCGACCAACTGGGGGTGAAACCCGTGGCGGTGGTTATCATAGCGGGGCTGCTCATGGTGCTGACACGTTGTGTGCGCAGTGTGGACGCGGCCTATAAAATGATAGGTTGGGAGAGCATCGTGCTCATTGCGGCCATGATGCCCATGAGCACCGCGCTCTCAAAAACCGGCATTTCGGAGTGGATTGCCACCACACTGGTGGAGGGGCTGCATGCCTATGGCCCGATAGCCGCCATGGCGGGTGTGTATGTGGTAACATCGGTGTTGAGCACCTTTATCAGCAATTCGGCCACGGCCATATTGGTGGCACCCATAGCCTGGGCTGCTGCCGAACAACTCGGCGTGTCGCCCACACCATTCATGATGACGGCTGCCGTGGCGGCAAGTGCCTGCTTTGCCACACCTATATGCACACCGCCTAACGCCATGGTGATGAATGCAGGACATTACAACTTTATGGACTACGTAAAGGTGGGATTGCCGCTGCAAATCGTAATGGGCATTGTGGCCATACTGGTCATTCCGCTCTTCTTCCCATTCTGATTACAACACAATAAACAATTATAACAACTACAACATGAAAAAGTTTTCAGCACTCTGCCTTTCACTGCTCGTGGCCTTTGCAGGCCTTACAGCCAAGGCGCAGAAGTTCAGCTACGGTATTGTGGCTGGTTATGACCTGACCAAGGTAAAGTATTCGGGCGACATGAAGAATAACTTCAGTTCCGACAACAAGTCGGGCTGGTATGTGGGTCCTAAAATTGTGTTCAGCACGGTCATGGGACTTGGCGTAGATGCCTCGTTGCAGTACTCGCAGCGCAAGCTCAACATTACGCAGGATGGCTACTATAACAATGAAACTGGTGAGATGTTTGGTTCCGCATCGCAGAGTCAGACATACCGCACCATCGAAATACCCATTAACCTGCGCTACAGCATAGGGCTTGGCAGCTCGGCCAGCGTGTTTGCCTACACCGGTCCGCAGTTTGGCTTTGCCTTGCAAAACATGAAGTTCAATAATCTTGGCACAGGCTACAACTTTAGTCGCGAAAACCTCAACACCACATGGAACATTGGTGCCGGTGTGCGTTTGTTCAAGCACCTCGAGGCCAGCGTGGGTTACAACTTTGCCATTGGCAAGGCCGGCAAGGCCATTCTTCACGGCGTTGGCATTTACGAGGGTGAGAGCCAGGATTTGGAATTGAAGTACAAGACCAACACCTTCCAGGTGCAGCTGGCATATATGTTCTAAACTCTCTAAACTCATAAACTTATGCTTAGATTAAACTGTTTTTTCCAGGCCAACGAGGGCAAGTATGACGAGGCCCTGCAGGCCGCTATTGCCTTGACCGCCGCTTCGTTGAAGGACGAGGGCAACATTGCTTACGACACCTTTGAGAGCGCTACCCGCCCCGACGTGTTCATGATTTGCGAAACATGGCAGGACGAGGCTTCGCTTAAAAAGCACATGGCCGCCGACCACTTCAAACTCTATGTAGGCCAACTCGAAAAGCTCGGCACACTCAAGCTCGAGCAATTCACTTTTGCCTAAACACCATAGCACGTCACACGCGCTAATGGGCACAGCACACCGTAAGGACACGCTGCCCCGTTAGCGCGTTTTTCAAAATTGGCATCAAAAGCGCGACCGTTTTTGTTGCATTATAAGTTGCCTGAAACGCGCTACAAAAAACGCAAGCACTAATGGGGGCGACGCGTCTCGCGTCGGGATAATTAAAAG
>OOBJ01000600.1_pt1 | contig 27777 bp, 19 predicted proteins | sample 1671331 | NCBI WGS metagenome assembly OOBJ01 (sample SAMN06348145, study PRJEB24527) | human gut metagenome | biome: human gut; feature: ankylosing spondylitis patient; material: feces | host: Homo sapiens | place: China | collected 2015-10 | reverse complement strand
GTGCAGGGAAGTGGATGTGCTTGCAGAGGTTTGGCTCTTCGGCAATGGCGTGGAGAATGTCCTCGGTCATATCCTCTGGATTAGAGGTGGTGAAGCGTACACGCATATCCGGCACAGCCTGGGCTACCATGTGAAGGAGTTCGGCAAAGGAAAGGCTGCCTTCCTCACGCTTGCCCGATGGAGAGAGACCGTAGCTGTTCACGTTCTGTCCCAGCAGGGTAACTTCCTTGAAGCCACGCTGTTGCAAATCGCGAACCTCACGCAGGATGCTCTCGGCATCGCGGCTGCGTTCACGTCCACGGGTATAAGGCACGATGCAGTAGTGACAGAAGTTGTTGCAGCCACGCATGATGCTTACGAAACCGCTCACTCTGTTGCCACCGATGCGCTGAGGCACGATGTCACGGTAGGTCTCGGTCTTGGAAAGTTCGATGTTGATGGCGTTGGTTCCCATCTCGCACTGCGCAATCATATCCGGCAGGTTGAGATAGCTGTCTGGTCCACAGACCAGGTTGGCATAGTGGTTCTGGATGAGGTCATCCTTCACGCGCTCAGCCATGCAGCCCAATACGCCGAGAATCACCTTTCTTCCCTTCTTCTGCTCAGCATGGAGGGTGTCGAGGCGATGGTAAATCTTGTTCTCCGCATTCTCGCGGATACTGCAGGTGTTCAGGAAGATGGCATCAGCCTCTTCTTCTTTCTCACAAATCTCGTAGCCTGCCATCTGCATCACAGAGGCAACTACCTCACTGTCTGCCACGTTCATCTGGCAGCCATAAGTTTCAATAAACAGTTTCTTCATTGTTCTAGATGAATTCTAATTTATGTTTGATGTATTAATATGATTTCTTTCCTGTATCTTCCATGCCGCATCATTTCATGTTCTTTGAAACTGCCATCAGCATGAAGTAGATGACTACGGCAGAGATCCATCCGGCGATGGCATCGATGAGATAATGTGCCTGGATATACACGGTAGCCATACACAGGAAGATGTAGAATGGCAGCATGGTGAAGAGTAGCTTGCGGTTTCTGCTGTGCCAGGCAAGGAGCATGCAGATGGTGCTTACGCCCACGTGCGAACTCGGAAAGGCGGCGGTAGGTCGCTCTCCTGCTTCCTTGGCATCCTCTACGAGCTGGTAGAAGATTCCGTCGGTATAGCCTGGGGTTGGCAGACAGTTGGTATGGGTACTGAAGTAATCGCCCATTGCCGGGAAGATGCCCTTGGCAATATCCTGCACTCCCACGGCATCGAAGTAGAACGTTGGTCCTACCACCGGCACGTAAATGTAGATGAGATAGTAGATGAAGAAGCTGGCAAGCAGTACAAAGCTAACCCGTTCTGCCTCATAGTATCTGCAGAAGAAATAGTAGAGTACTACCGCTGCTATCATCGGATAATACATGAAGTAGCCCATCGACATCAGTTCGCTCACCACCGCCCATGGCAGTGCCTTGGCAAAGAGCAGGGCGGGCTGGCATCCAAAGAAATCCTGTTCCCATCCCGCAAAGATATGGTCGAGGTTGGGGAACATGCGGTTGATCTCGTAAGTATCTGGATACCACCAGGCAAGCAGGGCAATCTGCGCTAGGATGCGCACCATCTTCGTTATCCTGCATGGAATCATACGATATACGCCCCAAAGGGCGAGGGTCATGACCAGAATTCTCAATCTGCCCCAAAGCATCGACTCCGGATTCACTACCTTGGTAAAGGTAAAGAGCATAGTGATGACTGTTATCGCCATATAGCCCAGCATCACCCATTCCAGTGGAAGGAGTCCCTTCTTGGGGTTCTTTTCTATCTTAAAATAATCTTTTATCACGGTGTTACTTTGAACTTTGAGATTTGAACATTGAACTTTATGATATGCTTTTACAGCCATCCGTTATCCTTGTACCACTTGATGGCAAGCTTTACACCTCTTGACAGAGGGTAGTGGGGATGATAGCCCAGCTCGTCCATGGCTGGCTCGATGTCACAACGCCAGTTGCGCTGCTTCAGGATGTTATACTTGTCATTGTTCAGTGCCGACATCCTACCGGTCATTCTGCCGAGATACTCGCCAAAGAAGGTTACGATGCGGAGCACCCAGATAGGAGCCTTGATGCGCAACATCCATGGATTGCCCAATTCCTTATGAATCAGGTCGCTGAAAGCTTCCGACTGGTAAACTTCGCCATCGCTGAGGAAGTATTTCCTGCCGTTCATACCATGGTCTAGGGCAAGGAAAACTGCCTGCACCACATCCTGAACATACACGAAGGTGATGTCCTGACGCTTGAATCCTACAGCAAAATCCACGTGCTGCCTGATGCTCTGCGCCATGAGGAAATAGTCTTTTTCTCTTGGACCATATACGCCGGTAGGACGCAGGATGATATAAGGGAAATTGTTGCCGATGCTGTCGAGATAGCGCTCTGCGGCAAGCTTGCTCTTGCCGTATGCCGTGTTAGGCTTAGGCACATCGTTCTCACAGATTTCCTGATAAGGCTGCTCCTCGCGGATGGCTCCGAAGATGCTGAGCGAACTGACAAAGACAAATCGCTTGATAGGCATCCCCAGATGCAGGATGGCATTCACCAGGTGCTTGGTGCCCTCGGTGTTAACCTTATAGAAATCCTCTGCATGCAAACACTTGGTAGCGCCAGCTGCATGCACAATATAGTCGAACTCGTGCGGAGCGAGTTCCTTCTCCAACTCTTCCTCTGAAGAAAGATTGAGGTTGATGAAATGGATGCGCTCGTCTTGCAGATATTTTCTGGAACTGGTAGGGCGAACTGCCGCCCAGGTTTCCATGCCTTGTCGCAAGGCTTCTTCTACGATATAACTGCCGATAAAACCCGACGCACCCGTTACTAGAATCTTCATTAATTATATATAAAATTGCAATTTCGGCTGCAAAGATACGACTTTTTGATGATTTATCACCATGATTCTGTTCAAAAAGGAGATAAAATTTGAAAAAATAGTGTAGGTTTCTATAAAATGTTGTATCTTTGCATGCATGGAGCAAGTATCGGGTTTTTATTTCCCTCCCTCAGAAACGACTTCTGCGCAGTTCAGCAACATGACAGAAATCTCGGCTAGTGGCTTTAATATCCTTATCCGTGCCAAGCGTGATGGCAGGTGGTGGATCTTGAAGGCGCTCGCTCCCGCTGTGCGCAATAGCGAGGTGTATCAGAGCTTGCTTCAGAAGGAATTCGATATTATGAAGCATGTCCAGCATCCCGGAGTTGCCGAGGTAATGGGTATCGAAGAAGTGGATGGATATGGCAAATGCCTCGTGATGGAATGGATAGATGGAGTGACTCTGGAAGAGTGGCTCCTGCAACATCATTCCAAGGCGGAAAGGGTGCATATCGCCAACCAGCTGCTCGTGGTGCTTGAGTTTGTACACGATATGCAGGTGGTGCATCGCGACCTGAAACCTTCCAACATAATGGTTACCCGCAATGGAAGCGTGCTGAAGCTGATAGATTTCGGATTGGCTGATGCCGACAGCTATGCCGTACTGAAGGAACCGGCGGGAACAGATGGATATGTTTCTCCCGAACAGCAGAAGGGCGGACCTACCGATGTGCGCAATGATATCTACAGCGTGGGCGTTATCCTGGATAAGATGAGGCTGAATTTCTCTTATCGCCTGGGATTGAAGCGTTGCCTCCGTCCGTTGGAGGAGCGATATCCCAACATGACCGCCATGCGCCAGCATATTCATTCTCTGCATCGCAATCTGCTTGCCTTCTGGATTTCTTCGGGAATATTGGCTGCATGTACTACGGGTGTGGTTATATATAATAAGGTGAACGAGCCTCCTCGTGGATACGATGTGGTGGCAGAGTTTAAGATAGGAAACCTGGCTTATAAGTCGTGGGGTGGTGGAGTCGTATCGGTCAGGGCTGCCAATTCCAAGGATTCCTGCATCGAGGTACCTAAAACGGTGAACTTCCAGGGAATGACCTATAAGATAGATGAAATAGAAAAGAAGGCGTTTGCCAATCAGCCTGATCTGAGGAAACTGGTGTTCCCGGATACCAAGTTCCATGTGATGAAGCAGATGGTGGAGAACAGTCCGAATCTGCACAGCATCTGTTTCCGAAGCGCCTTGCCGCCAGTCATCGGCAATGCCATCTGGAAGACCAGGATTCAGGATGTCTTCAGTGAATCTGATTTCAAGCGTGTCATCCTGTATGTTCCCAAAGGCAGCTTCGATGCTTATCGCAATTCTGCATGGAATCAGTTTGAGAATATCATTGAATATGAATAATAATGCAAATAGCCGCATCTCACATGAGATGCGGCTATTTGCATTATTATATGTATCAATACCATACTTCTATCTGAGGTGATTCCTTGGCATAGCTAGGCATACACTTACCGATCTTGGCTCCGATGTAGGTTGGGTCGCAGATGTAGAACTTCTTGCCCTTGTACTCGTATGAGGTTCCGTTCTCTACCGGCTCATGGAAGGCTACGGCTGTACATTCGTGTCCTGGGAACTGGATGAGATGTACATCGAGTCCGAGTATCTCGTGTACCAGATAGGCATAGAAGATGGCGCGGTCTTCGCAGTCATTCTTAGGATAGTAGAGACTTTCCTCGAAGTAGAAATACTTCTCGCGATGGAACTGCTCATCATCGGTAGCGTATGGGAATCCCATCTGTATGAATCGCAGGATGCGGTTGGCTGCTTCCTGTTCGCCGAGATCCTGTACCTGTGCTCTGATCTGCTTCACCACATCGTCGCGCAGACTCTTATCTACTACAGATGCGGCTACGGTAGGAATATCTATGATAGGATATTCATCGAGCAGCGGCATGACGCCGGTTGGTACTTCGCCCTGCAGGGTGATGCCCGCAGCTTCGTATCTGAACGGCTTGGCTTCATCGCCAATCACGGTCTTGCCGGTGAATCTCAGTCCCATATCCTTACCCAGCTCTGCGCCCTTAGGCAGTTCACAGGAACGGAAGGATCCTTCATCCTCTACGTTCGGATAGATGTAGTAGCGCTTGCCGTCAATATTGAGGTACGACTTCTCGAATACGTGCTCCACGTAAGGGATGAGCATCACCACGTGGTTGCCGCACAGGGCAAGGCGTACGTTGTAGCCGCAGTTGGCAAGCACATACTGCGAAGCGATGATCTTCTCATTCTGGCTGGCGTTTGGCATGGCGGTATCGATGTATTTCTCTACGAGCATGGCAGAACCCCAGTCGCTGAGTCCCATCTTGCGTGATTCGGTGGCGAAAGCCTGGGTTACTTCCTTGAGGTCTGATTGCTTGAGATTCTTCCAGTAGTTCACCACATCGTCTGTAGAGCTGATGCTCATGGAAGCGAGTCGGGTTGCCTTTTGCATCTGCAGGGTTGCACCATAGAAGTTGACATCAATGGTCTGCTTGCTTGCCGGAATGCTGACGTGAGGCACGTTTGGCAGGGCAGGCATGACTGGCACGGCTGCTACGGCAGGCATCAGCGGCAGTTCGATACCCGAACCGGTGTATTCGATGTCTGGAATATCAGGCTTTACCTCTGGCAGTTTCGGCTTCTTCACCGGCTCTATTTTTGGTCGGAGGGTAGGAGCCTTTGGATCTGGCTTCTTCGGAGTCTCCGGTTCTGCAGGAGTTTCCGGAGTTACCGGAACGGCAGGAACCTTAGCCAGCGGATCGTCTGGCAGGGCTGGTACCTTCGAGAGGTCGGGTCTGTTTACGAGATCTCCGAATCCGCCTTCCGGAATCAGGATCGGGCTTACCGGCATCTTAGGCTTCACGGTAACCGGTTTCTCCGGTTGTTTCGGAGCTGTATATGTTGGAGGCGTCTTAGGCTTAGGCACCTGCGAGCGCACATCTCCCTTAAACTTCTTGTATTCTTTCCATACGCCTTGCATATACTTATCGTAGTCGGTAAGTATGGTGTTGCGGAACTTGTTGTAATCATCCAGCATCGCCTGTCTTGACTGCTGGAACTGTTTCACAAAGTCATCGTTCTGCGAAAAGCTTGGTGTTGCATGCAAACCGAGCAGCAATATGAAACTGAGAGTAGGATAAATTCTATTCATAATCTGTAATTTTAAGATTTCCACTTTCTGTGTTGATAGATTCGGGGCAAAGATACGATTTTTTTCTTAATCGCCCAACTTTTTTTAAGGAAAAAGGCTCTCCTACCTTAAAATATTGGGAGGAGAGCCTATCTTTATTTTTATGTTGGTTCCTAGAAATTACCTGGACCGATGATTCCCCAGTCTCTGTTCGAACGAGGTAAGTTCGAATTGATGTTAGGGTTTCTGTCAGGCTGCCAGGTTCGTACCTTGATAGATGGATTGTCTGGATCATTGAAATCTACCATCAGGAACAGGTAACCATGGTCACCATAGTTCGTAGAATAGTAGTCTTGCTTTATCTGTATGCCATAAGTCTCGCCTCCGGCTCCCATCTTCACCACGTCGTTGTCGGCGAAGCGGATATTGATAAACTGGTTGCTCTGGAAGCACATCTTCAACTTTCTCATATACTCGCTCTTGGTCTGTCGGGTATATTTTATCAGCTTGTTATTGCTGTTGATGAAGCTTTCTCCCTCCATGGCTACTTTCGGAGCCTTCTTGATGATGTGACCCGTAATGATGGTTGCGTTGTCATCGAAAACGCTCTCCAGATAGTCGAGTCGCTTCAGGGCGAAGGCGGTCTTGTAGTTTTCCAGGAAGGTGGCAATCACCATTTTGGCGTAGTCGCTCCAGGCTCCCACACCCTTATTGAAGATGTCGGTCTTGGCTTGGCTGCCAAGTCCGAATGCCACACATTCTATTTTCTTGTTTTCATCGAAGGTGAAGGTTACGTCCTCCACAAACTTACGTCTGTTGTTCTTGAACGAGAATGCCATCGGGATGCTTCGGCATACGACTCGCTTTCCCATTGTATAGAATGAGAACTGAGGATCTCCCAGCAGTCGTGCCTGTCCGTAGTTGAGCAGTTTCTTGTACATCTCCAGTCCGTCCTCCGAGAAGCAGTCGCTTACGCTGTCGTAGTCCTTTGCCTTGATGGCGTTGATGACTCTTGTCATGATGCCGGCGAGTTCCTTTTCGTTTTCCACCTTGCTCAGGGTTTCCAGGTTGGCTGCCGATTCAGTCTTGACCGATTTCTCGAACTCCTTTTTGGCTTCGCTGGAAACAGCCGACTTCTTGTCGAGGTTGTTGATATAGACGGATGCATTCTTGAAAGAGGTTCCCTTGAAGAGCTGCATCACGCTTTCCAACTCCTTGTCTATCTGGCATTGGTCAGCGTATTCGTATTCGTATTTCAGCTGTAGGCTGTTGATCTCCACTCCTGGTCTCAGTTCTACGATACCCATACCATCCTTAGCGCTGTAGAGGTTGCTCCAGGTCTGTCCGTCGAAGTAGGTGTAGTCGAGGCTCGTAACCGGTTCACCCTTGTACTTGATGAAGAGATTGATTTCGTTGCCGTCTTTGCTGGCTATTTTTGTTGATAGATTACTCATGATCTCTTCTATCTGTTGTGGAATCCAGGTAACGAGCAGGCGCTGTACACCATCGATAGTCATCTTCACGCTGTTTGGATACTGCAGACTGCGCACCATGGCGAAAGCCCAGTAGTAGTTGCGCAGGGCATCGTCTATCTTTGCCTTCTCTTCGGCTCTCATGGCAGAGCGCACGTAGTCGAACACCTTTTCCTTTCGCTCATCGAAGATCTTGTTTACTTCGCTTTTTCTGATGTATCTCAGCACGTGGGTCTGAGGAGTATTGCTGATCACGAGGTTGAAGGTGTTGGTCAGCGTAGCCTGTGCATAGCTGTTCATCACCGATGTTATCGCCGTCTTCGAGTCGAAGCTACTGTTTGTATTAAACTCCTCTTCCTTAATCTCGAAGGAATTGGAGATGTTGAGAGAGATTTTGCTGATGAGGTCAGCCAGTGCGGCTTGGTCAGCAGAGTTGTATGTGTCTCCCCATCCCTCTCCGCAGATGTATTCCGCGTTAGCTTTCATCTGCTCCGCCCTTTCCTCTGCCGTTTGTGCCAGAGAGGTGAGAGGCAGAAGGAGCATCAAGATCATCCAAATCGTCTTATGCATAAATCTTGTCTTTGCTTTTATCTTCTGTTATGAATTATCAATCATTTACTTTTTTAATTCCGGTTTACTGGGCAGCGAAGCCTTCCTTGATGAATTCTCCTACCTTGGAAGCATACTTCTGGGCTACCGCAGATTCCTTGGCTGCGATTTCGAAGGCGCGCATGCGAGCCTTGCTGGCTTTGGCTTCGTTTACGATGAAGAAGCTCTGCATCTCGAAGCTTCCATCCTTGTAAGGACGGATGAGGCTGAAGCTCTCTTGCATCTCGCCCTTGATTTCCTTCTCTACGAGCGACTGATAAGCTCCATAGAAGTGGTCGAACTCGTTGACGATGCTGTCGCTGTTGGCACCCATATCGCTCACTACTCTTCCCTTCACATGGCTTCCAGCCTGGCGGGCATAGATGTTGCAGGCATTGTTGATGGCTGTCTGGTGTCCGATGTTCTTTGACTTGAACTTGGTGGCTGTTCCGATGATCTCATGTGCATCCTCCCCGCCTTTGGCGAGTTTGTCGTAATGAGAGAGCAAAGCCACTTCGAGGGTACGTGAAGAACCATAGATCTGCCATTTTTCCTTCTTCAGCTCCTTGAGCTTGTTCTTGTATTGCTTCTTGAGCTGTTTTGCCAGGAGCTGACTATACTGCGAATCAGCGTTTTGTGCCTGAGCTACGGTGCAGTTGGTTGAGAGAGCCAGGACTGCAGCCATGATCATTATTATCTTTTTCATTGTCTTTACTTGATAAAATTCCATTGAACCTATTATCATTTCTAACTTTGGGGCAAAGGTACGAAAAGTTTTTGAAATCCGGTTGGTTCAAAACGGTTCAATTTTTATTTTCCTTCATTTTTCAGCTTATTTATTTGTCATCTAAACAAATCGTCCAGTGTTACTACTTGCTGAAAGTCACCACAATACTCATTATATTTCAGTCCATAAGTGGTAATGAGCGTAGAATGGATAGCTTTCTTTTTAGATATATGCTCTGCCAATGAGTTTTGGCGATGCATCAAGACAGAGTGGTATGTCTTGCTAACCGAGAATTCCTCATTGTAGAATTTCATCTCACACATATTTATAATGTTGTCTTTTCTATCTATCAACATATCTATCTGCAGTCCTTCCTTGTTCTCGTTGCCCTTATCGGTCCATGCCGATTGTGCCGAGGCGACACCTGCTATTCCCAAGGCCTCTTTTATTTGATTGATGTGCAGAAAGCAGACTTCTTCAAATGCTATTCCTCGCCAGCCATTGATGGCTGAGGAGTCTATGTTGTGCATCCAGAAATTGTCGTCTAGGGCATCGCGACCATTTACAAACTTTTGGTAGAATAGGCAGAAAGGATCAGTTAATCGATAATACTCTTGTTTCTTGGTATATCCGAAAGGCACGTAAATCTCGATGAAGTCACTTGCGATAAGAGCTCCTAGCATTTTAGAGAGATTTCCACCTGCTGGGATATGCAGGGCATCTGATATTTCTACTCTTGTATAACCCATGTGTTTCGTGCCAAGGAAGTTTACAATCCTTTTCATTTCTTCTGGATTACTGAACACTGAAGCAAAGAGCCTGTCGTATTCTATTTTCAATTTAGCGTTGTTGGTGAAGAACAGTTGGTCTATGTTTTGAGCCAAACTGAGACCTTTTTTCATATAACCCAAATAGTAAGGTATACCTCCAAGAATCATATATCCTTGGGTGATGTCATATCTAGACATTTTGATGCCTTTGGATTGGTAATATGTCTCACATTCATTGAGTGTGAATGGAGCCAGCTTGATTTCGTATGTTGTTCTTCCGTATAAGCCTCCATGGTTGTTTACTAGATTGTTGAGCATCCAAGAGTTGGCACTACCGCAGCAAACGAGCATGATATTGCTTCTGTGGCAAGCCCATGTGTTCCAAAAACCTTCGAATGCAGTGATGAAGCCAGAACGAGGAGTGTCTAGCCAAGGCAATTCATCTAAGAATATGACTTGTCTGCTACCATTGTCTTTCTCTTCTAGATATTTTGAGAGCAGGAAGAAGGCTTCTAACCAATTTGTTGGGCACTTGCTTTTCTTCATGCCTTGCAGTTGAAGGGAAAGATAGAAGTGCTTGAGCTGATTTTTCAAGTTGTTCTTTTCCGTTGCCTCATCAACAGGTGATAAACCAGCATGTCGGAATGTGATTTTTCCTTTCAAAGCTTCATCTACCAGAAAGGTTTTACCTATACGGCGACGACCATAGATAGCGACAAATTCTGCTTTGCCGCTGTGATAGAGGTCTTTAAGCTCTTTTATTTCCTTTTTCCTTCCAATGATATTTTCCATAAAAAGTCGTTTTATTCGTCCGCAAAGATACAAAAATGTTTGGTTCCGGACAAATAAAACGACTTTTTTAAGATTAGTTAAGGGATTGGCACTAGCTTGAATGTGCTATACTACCGCCATAACTATGCTAAAAAAGATAGTTATGGCGGTGTTATCCGTTATTTTCTAACATCTATCTGACCGCTACTTTCTTGTTGTTTACGATATAGATGCCAGAAGGCAGGTTGGTGATGGTAAGGGTTTCACCAGCCTCTACATTCTCGCTTCTTACCAGCATACCCATGGTGCTGAATACCATTACCTTGCGTGCCTTGTCGCTCTGGATGAAGAGGGTAGAACCGTTGGTCCAAGCCTTCACGCCTTCCACGTTCTTGACAGGCAGGTTGTCGATGCCGGTAACACCACCACCAAACTGCAAGCTGAATGCCTGTGCTGCCTGTGCAGTAGTGAGATAAGCCTCGAATGGCTTCACATCCCTGTAGTTGTCTGCAAAGATACTACCCGGTCTGTATCCCTGATACTCCTCACCTACGTTGAGGGCATAGATACCATCTCCCTTGGCAATCTGCTCGAAGGTAGTGATGAACTCACGGTAATCATTCTTTATACTGCTTCCTGCAGTAGCATTTATTGCTGCGTTGGTAGCAGAGAATGTTACGTTGCCTTTTAAGATGTATTCATCAGAGTACGACATGGAGTTAGGCATACTTATTATATAAGGTGTATTCGCCTTCAAGGTAGCAGTAGCTTGGAATCCGCCGTTTGGCGCCAACTCATAGAGCCAGAATGGTCGGGCTTCCTTGTCTCCTTTTGCGAAAGGAGCAATTGCGCCATTTGTCTCGTGAGTGATAGTCTGAGCCTCAAAAGGTAAAGCTATGGTCTCCCAACCCTGGCAAACACCAATCTCAGTTTCCTGCTTGAAGTTTCTTGTATAAGAAATCTTCTTGGCAGTGAAGGCCTGTGGAACATAGAAATTGCCAGCCGAAGTTAGTTCGGCACTAGGTTCTGATAGTACGATATTATCAGCTATTCCACCCGCAACTACATTGTTGATGGATGCTGGTGCATAACTCTTCGTATTTACGTATAGCAGCAGATTAGGATTGTCGATTCCTGAAAGTACTTCAGCTGGCATATTGCAGTTGGCATTCCAAATGACTGCGCCTAGTTGCTTGTTGCCTGTAAATAGCTCGCTTCCACAAGTGGTGAGCGAAGCTGGAAGGCTAGCAAAATGCAAATTCATGTTGGCAAAAGCCTGTTTTGAGAATGTATCACCATCTACGCTAACTTTATATAGGTCGAGATACTTAATGCCCGACATTGTTTTGAGTGATACCACATCGGTATTATTGATGTGACCGAGTACCTGTAAGGTATCCGTAACCACATTACCATTGTTCCACTCAAAAGCCTTGCTGAGGCTACCTGCTGTCTGAACTTCTACTTGTCTCTTACCGTCATAGTAAGCAGGTATCTTATAGGAAGTCACTTCAGAATTGTTCATCAAGTCCTTTGTAGCAATTGCCTTTATAGAGCCGAGTCCCTTTATCTCTATGCCTTCGTCTTTATACATAATGGCATTTTCTGAATTAGGGTTGCTTCCATCCTCTGTATAGTAGATGCTTGTATTAGGCTCTTCAGAAACTAGCTTAATCTTTCTTCCGTCATACATAATCTTTGGTTGAGGACAAGTTCGCGTCTCGAAGTCGTTAACATCAAAACTCTTAATGAAAGAGTCTGCCATTCCATCATGGAGGGCGATAGCTTTAACTCTTGCATTATAGGTCATTGGGATTGGCCCTGTGTATATAGGACTCTCGCTTGTTGGCATAGAACCATCCGTTGTGTAATGTATAGTAGCGTCAGCGTTATCGCAAGTTATGGTTAGCTGATGGTTGACGTAACTAAAGATAGGGTCTGCAACCCAATTATTGTTATTGGATATGCGTAAGCTTCCGTCTTGTTCCGAATCGTATATGACAGCAAAATATGTTCCAGGACTTAATAATATGGTACTATTTGCTAATAGCTCTTCTGAGGCTTCTTTAGTCAAGAGACTATTATCCTTGTATAGTAGAGCTTTGCAACTTGTTGATGTTCCAAAATAATAACTCTTGCTCTCTGGTATATTAAACTTGCAAATTTTGAAATCGCCATATCCAAGTTTCTTATATCCTAAGGTGCGTTGAAGTTCTATTTCTGTTGCTGTTTGGTCCATCGTTTCAATGATTGTTGAATCTTCTACAGACGGATCACTCCAATTATTTTGTTTGTTTTTGAATTGTACAAAGAAAAACCACTTCAGATTTCTTTTTACGCCGACTTCGTTGGAATTGTTGTCAAACGTAAATTGATAATCTTCTACATTGGTTATATCCTTGAGGTTTGGCAATGGAATTTCAATATCAAGAGATGGTATTTTGTCTACTTCTGCAATCTCTTTGGTATAGATTTGTCCGTTTGTACCATATCTGTATCCAATGATAGGTTGTTTGGTTTCCTTTTCTTGTGTTTCTTCTTTTTCAAGGAAGTAAAAACCTATTTCTTGGGTGTTACTCCATAACCCACCATCTTTTTTCATACGAAAATGCATCATATGCAATCCTTGTGCAAGGTTATTCTGCTTGAACGTTAAATTTATTTCTTTGCCAGAATAAGGTTCGGTTACCATAGAACTAATATCATCATCTATCCAGTACTGATAGGTAGTGATATTGGATGCTTCTTGGGCAGAATTGACCTGAGATGCGTAAATAGGAGAGAATAATCCTCCTATAATAAATAAAAAAATAATATATTTTTTCAACATAATGCGATTCTTTTATTTTGCAGTTACACTTACGTTTATAGAAGCTTTTTTATTATTCTGGTCTATCGAAAAATTATTCTTGGTAACGATAGGAATATGCATATCTAGATTAAAAGGTCTTGCACCTCCACTTTTACCTATAATAGTTCCGTCTGTCCCAAGATAATTATTTTGGCGCAATTGCTCTTCTGTAATGATTAATTTATTATTGCTGCCCCACTCGTCCACGTTTGAGGCAATGGCCTCTTCTGTAGCATAGCAGTCTTGTTGTATACAATTTTTTGTAGGATCATAATTTTCTATTTTATGATACAGAGTGTTAATTAGAATATGCCCTGTTTCCAGATAATCTGTTACTCCTTTTCCAACTTGACCAATAATGCAGTTGATGCATAATGCTTTATCACCTTTGTAGTTTACGATGTCGCAATTTAAATATTTTGGCAAGGTTGTTTTAGACCCTGCAGAGCTAATATACGATATATCGCAGTTCCTAAAGATCAGGTTTTTGAGGGTATATACATTTGTGCTTCCTATAAGTTTACTTGACTCAAATGTTAAATTTCCAAGATCATCATGGCCTCCTGCCGACAAACCTCGTCTTAATATTGATTTTTTTATGTTTATATTTTCTATTTTTCCAATATCTTCGGAAGAATAATTGGGGCCAACAGAAACATCGTCAAGACTTATGCCTTCTAGGTTGATTTGTGAAATGGTACTATTTGTTTTTGCTTGGATTTTAATGGGTTCTCTGAGTGCAAAATTTTCCCTTATTGCACATTCTGAAGCACCAACACCTATAATAGTTATAGCTTTATCAATTATGGGAAGATAATAATCTCCTTGGCTTAAAAATAAAGTATCACCTTCTTCTGCATGTTCAAAAGCTTCTGTTAAACATGTTCCGTCAGAATTGCTGAAGAAGCCTACAATCTTGCCATTGTGTTGTAATGTAACTTTTTGACCATAACAAGTCAATGCAATGGTAAAGATACATAATATGGTAAAAATAATACGTCTCATATTTTGTCTATTTAGAATTGATATTTATATTTACTTCTATTTGCTCTTGCTCTTTGTTAAAATGAACCTTTTTAGAAATTGGAAAATCAGGCAAGTCTGGGTTCTTAAAAGAATAAGTGGTGCTTCCACCATAGTATCCTACCGCTGTACCATCATTACCTAAGTATTTATTATCTTCCAATTCCTCTTTTGTAAGATTTGTAATCCTTGTGTCTTCTGAAGAGTTTGTATAGCAAGACTCTAATGTACAGTTCTTGGTAACATCTATGTTCGGAGTATAGTCGTCATATAATGTATTTTTTATAACAGATATTATATTTTTATCTCTATCGTTATATGGATAATTCAGGTATGCATATTTGTTACGGATAATGCAATTCTCAAAGTATCCTCCCATTGGGCAATAATATTCTTCATGGTCATTCTTGTTTGATAGAATCCACATGCACGCATCAATGGTGCAATTATAAAAATAATTTTTTGAATCTTTTGTACATAAATTGTAAATGTTGCAATTCTTGGCTATAAGATTTTGGTTAATGGTAGGCCAACTTGCACCAAGATAGAAATGACAATCACATCGGTCTAACAGTAATGTTTCGATACTGCAGTTTTCAAAGTCGAAATATGTAGACCACAAACATCTTCTTAATGTAATATCTCCAAATGTAGAAGTAAATGTTACCTTTTGATTGAATAGTATGCCATCGAACAGGAGATTTGTTTTTTTACTACTATTGGGAATATTAATATTGATATTTCCTTCCAATATGGTACAGTTTCCCGATCTTTCTTTTTCGTCCGTACCGATTCCAATTAGAGTAACGGCTTTGTTTAAGATAAAATCACCAGGAAAGTTACCTTGACTGAAGGTGATGGTATCTCCATTTTCGGCTGCGTTTATTACTTCCGTTATCTTATTGTAGGCAAAGTAAGATTCGTTGCCGTTGTGAACCAACGTGATAACTCCTTTCAAGTTTTGCGCAGCCATATTTAAGATGGCGATACTCATAAATGCGATAAATAAATATAATCTTTTCATATGCATCTTAATTTATTAATAGTTTCTTTATTTGTTTGATAAAAGCTATTTTTTTTTGCACGAAATTATTTTCCTCCTCATCAGAGAAGTTTAAGTTCAGTAGTCCTATCGAATGTTGACTATTCGTTAGTTGGTGAACATCCGGAGGAATACCTTTTTGTAGGGTAGGCGCAACAAATAATCCCATGACTTTGTCATCAGCTCTGGCATAATGGTAGAGATATGTCATCATCTGATATAAGTCGTTTCTATTGACACCCCCTTGGCAGTCTGTCGCTCCAAATTCTTTGTACCTTTTCCATTTTGCATCAATGATGATGGCTATTTTGTTTTCTTTCTTGATGATAATGTCTGGTCGAACTTGGCGATAGCCGTCTGTTGTGAGGTATTCTCCACCAGTTTGATTTGGAGAATAGACGTCAATGAATGGTTCGTCTGCCAATCCTTCTTTTAGTATATTTAGAAGGGCTTGCTCCCATAGCTCGGCTATGTCTATGAAGAAAGAAAATCCACAGAGTAGATTGTCTTTACACTTCTTGCCTTGCTGCTCAATAAGCATTTTGCAGAGCGAAATGAATGGTTTATAGCAGAGACTCATTTGGGTATAAGTGATGCTATCAAGCATTGATGGTTGCAATTGCTTTATGGGACAGACCTTTAACTCATATAGCTTATTGATGTGTGCTGATAGGGCTTTTGTGACGTTTGCCACGTTTTTTTCCTGTTTCAGCATTTCGTAAGTATACAAGACAGTTTTGTTGATGAGATTATCAAATGTAATATGGCGGTAGGAGCAATAGAATTTGCTCTTGTTTGCGATGTTATATTTGACTTGCTTTTTCACATCGAGTCTTCCCTTGAAATTTCTGATATTCTTTATTTCAGAGATATAGCTTCTTGGGATGTTTCCATTTTGAATCGCTCTTTGCAGAAGTACCCTCCACATCAATGCAATTATATTTGGTGTATCGTTCTCTTTTTCTATGAGCATATCTTTTTCTGGAAGATAAATATGAAGAGCATACGAAAGCAAGCGAGATATTATGCCAAAGCGAGGGATAATGTTGATAAGTACATTATTAACTTTCCAGCTACCAACATAGTGGGAAGTATAGAAATATGTTTTTCCGCCTTTTATCTCGTACCAAACCGGACAGTCTTTTACCTCTCGTGCATTTTCTTCATCTGTCAGATGGAGGCAATTCACGAATCCATTCTCGTATTGGCAACGAAGAGCGTCTACGGCATTCATTTCTTTGCTAGCCTTTGAGGTCTCTTTAGGCTCGTTGTCATAGAGTGTACTGTCTTGTAATGTTAATTTTGTCATTATTCTGCCTGATTGATAAACTTATTCTTTTCTTGTGTCAGAGTTTTTTGGACTTCTGTATATATAGCTTGCACTCCAAGATATTCCTCTGTAATGAGTGGCTCAATATAGAACTCCCAAACTTTTTGCAATGCTCTTTTGGAAATAGTAGATATCTTTTTGTCTTTTACAGACTCAAATTCCTTAATTTTTCCGAAGTATGCCTGACCTATTTGATATTCTGCATCAAGTTTAAGTCCTTTTGCCAGTGCTGAGTTCAGTTGCGAACAAATTGTAATATATCTTTCAATAGCTTCAGGAGTGTATATGGCCGGAAGTATGTCGTATAAGCTGTTTAAGTTAACTTCCAACTTTTTGAATCGGAATCGTCTTCTCAATGCCAAATCAAAGTTTACGAGACTCTTGTCCAGATTGTTCATAGTTCCGATGATACACACGTTGCTTGGTACAATGAATGTCTCTTCTGAGTTGCCCAAATGGATGGGCTTGTCTCGATATTCCAAAGCATAAAGCAATTCTCCAAATACAGCGGATAGGTCAGCTCTGTTGATTTCGTCTATCAGCAAGTAAAAGTTTTTGTTTTTGTCTTCTAGTGCTTTTTTGCAAATCTCAGAGAAGACTCCATCTCTGTATTCGTATGATATATTATGTGCAGCTTTGTCTAGCACAGGAGAAATCCCTCCGATGAAATCCTCGTATGTGTAGTTTGGATGAAACTGTACCACATTATAATATTTGGAATGCTCTATATCTTCTGTTTTCATCTCTGGATGCTCCTCATGTATGAGTGCCTTAATGGTGTTTTGAGCCATATAGGTTTTGCCTGTTCCTGGCACACCATATAAGATGATAGCCTTGTTGCCATTTGTAAAGGCATCTTTAAGGTCGTGCCTGTTCTTGAGCCAATCGTATAGGTGCCATGAATAGTCGCCAATATCAGCTTTTAGCTCATTCAGGAAACCTCTTAGATAATAGCTTTTTGCATACCATGATGCGCCCTTCCCATATTGATTATCAAACTCCTCTTTGATAGAGAGTAATTCTAGCAAATCGTTAAGACTTCCATCGGTAAGTGTGTTGCAAAACTTATCAGGAAACAATGCATAAGCGATTCTATGTAAGAGAGCAGGATGACGATTTTGGAAATCTTCTTCTTTTTTGAAAGCTTCATCGAAAGAGTCCTTTTTTATTTCTGTATTGAGAGTCTCTTTACTGAATCCGAGCCATATATTTAAGAATTCTGTAAATGCCTTTTTATTCCTGCTCAGGTTTGCTATTTCATCTTTTGATAGCCATCCTTGGCCTATAGAACCGACCTCATTATCTTTGATTAGCCATTTTGAGTCCTTAACGCTATTGCTGTCAAGGCTTCTTTTTAGCTCTTCTATGCTTTTTCGCCACTCTTCTTTATGGGATGGTTTAGCTTGTGGAGTATATTGGTATATATCCACAAGTGATTTTATCTTATTTGTAATGGTCTTTTCCATAATGAAAAATATTTTAATAACCTGGTGTCGGGTTGTCGTTCGAACTTGGTGCTCCACCCGATGTTACGAAAGTTACAACAGGACTATATTCTGTTCCAAGAGGACCTTTCGTATAGATTCTAGCATAGTTTTTCGAACCTGCTTTCAACCCCTTGATGGTTGCACTCACAATATCCTGTGATACCGGAGTTTTTCCAACTGCTACTTGGTGGGAATTATCATCGTCTATTGTTGGTACAGATGAGGTAGCAGAATAGACCACACCATATTCTGTAACATCAAACTCGGAATTGAAGATACCTGTAATATCTGCTTGGTAACGTCCGATGTTATTGGCTTGTGTCTTCTCGAATTTTGTAGCAGATGCAGCCTCTTGGCTTATGGTTATGGTCTGTTTTCCTGTACCATAATTGAAGATGACTTTGCCTTGGCGAGAACTCAATGATTTATTGTCGTCTACCTTGATGATAAAGCGACCATTCACTTCTCCTTCTGCATCTTCTATATGTATCCACGAATTCTCTGCTTCTGCCGACCATACTGTATTGGATGTTACCTTTATAGTATGTGAAGATGACTTTGCTGTAAATGAGGCACTTTGATCCGAAAGAGTTGCTGTTGCTGGCTCTTGGGTAACATCGATGGTCATCTTGCCGTTTCCATACGCTACAGTAACAGTTCCTTGGCGATTTTGGGTATTTAAATTGTTGTCAAGGGTAACGGTGAACTTGCCATCGCCATCGCCCTTCTCATTCAAAATGTGAATCCAAGTGTCGAAAGTGGAAACTGTCCAGGTTGAGTTGGTGGTAATGCCAATCTCTTGGGATGCATCTCTAGCAGGGAGTGTTACCGATGTGGTGGATAGGGCGGCATTGAGGGCTGCCTGATTGATGGTAACGGTCTGCTGGGTGCTACCATATGAGAATGTAATGGTAGCAGTGCGTGGCTCGGTAGAGGTGTTGTCTTCGAGCAATACGCTCAGGGTGCTGTTGCCAACTCCGAGGGAAGCGCTCAGCTTCGCCCAAGTTACGTCGCTCACGGCTCCCCATGCCGTATTCGAGGTGATGGTGATGTCTTGCGAGGCATTTCTCGCTGGCAGGTCTACGATCGTTGGGGTCAAAGTCATGTTGAGGCTCAGCTCCTCCGAGGCGAAGACATCCGTCTCCTCCTTGTCGGAACAGGAGGTGAGAGAGCCTAGAGGCAAAACCAGGAGGCTTGCCAGGGCTAGGCTGTATATCGATAATTGTTTCTTCTTCATATACCTTATTATATTATATAATGTGAGGTTTGATGATTATATAATCAATCTTAGAAATTCACGATGATGCCGGCGTGAGCGTAGAAACCGCCCTCGGCAAAGCCACCTACATCCGCAATGCTCTTGTAAGTTTCGCTCTTCTTGTTAGGAATGGCGAACTCCGGATTCAGCATCAGACAGAGATGAGGTACAGGAGCTATCAACAACTTGGCTCCAACCGTGAACGAACCGCAGTTGGCTCCGTCACCATACTGACCGCTGCTGGATAAGGTCTGAGTCATATAACCAATCTGTGGGGTGAGTCCCACACGCATGCTGAGAGCAAACTGGTAACCCAGCTTTACGCTGATGGTATTGAGCTTGTAGGTATCTACCTCCTGTTCTACGTTGGTCTCTTTAGCATACCAGTGTACCGGGTCGCTTTCTGCCAGTCCCATGGTGTAAGATGCCTGCACGTCAAAGTTGGAGATGCTGAAACCCAGGGTTCCTGTTACACCCATGGTGCTTCCTCCGTAGGTGAAGGCAACGCCTGCATAGATGCCGCTCTTCTTGATGTAGGTGAGCGGCTTGAGCTTGATGGTATCGTTGAGCTCGCCGTCGCGAGGAATATCATAAGTGCGGGTGATGCTTCGGTAACCTTCGTGCTTATAGGTGATTTCGTTCTTGCCGATAGGCAGTTTGGCGAAACCGTTCTCCGAGAGCAGCTTGGTGTCGCTGTACATTCCTACCTGCTTAGGAGTGGTGAGTACGGTGAGGGAACCGGTGTATGGGATAGGGGCTTTCACCTCTACGGTCTTGTCGCTCTTGCCTTCCACTTCGAAAGAGGTGGTCTGGCTCTCGCAGTTCTGCTTGCGGGTTTCCACAACGTAGGTACCTGCCTTCAGGCGCTGGTACCAGGAACCGATACCCACCTTCTTGCCATCAAAATAGATGTCTGCACCATCTGCCACGGTTACGTTTACGGTACCATAAAGCTCATCCTCATCTTTCATCTGCAGGGAGAGAAGCTTGTCTCCATCCTTGGTGATGTTGATGTTCTCATCATAGTACATGTTACCGTTGCGGGCGGTGATGTGGTGGATTCCGTAGGTAAGATAGACGGTTTGAGGGGACTTGCCCACATTCTCGTCATCTACGAAGATGCTCGAACCGGCTACGGAAGTCTCGATGGCAACATCCATACCCTCCAGGGTGAGCTGCATGGAGTAAGTGCGTGCGGCTTTGATTTCAGAAGGATAATAAAACTCGCAGGCACCGAACTTAGGATGGCGGATGGTGATTTTCTGAGCACGCTCAGGAACATAGACCCACCACTGACCCGTCTTATGCTCGGTGGTTACAATACCGTAGGAACCACCATCGAAGGCGAGATCATCGAGATTGGTCTCGATTTTCAGCAAGGCTGCTGTCCTGCCGTTGTTGTCTTTCTTCAGAGTACCTTTGAGGTTGGCGGTCTGGTCGTACTGCTGATACTTGAAATCTCGTATCACCAGATTGTTTTGAGCCGACATTGCCACCGCTACAAAGGCGAAGAAGCAAAAGAGTAGAAGTCTTCTCATCATATAATCTGTGTTAGTTATTATTTCCATTTACTTTTGGGGACAAAATTACCTAAAAAATATGAAAATGCATTGGTTCAAATTGGTTCAATTTAAAAAGATTGTGAAGAAATGAGGAAAAAAGAGAATAAGAACCGAAAAAATGTGTATCTTTGCTGCATTAAATAAGTTAAAGATATGAGATATGATAGATAATTATAATTCTGATATTTTCGAGCAACTGAAGCTGGAGGTGGAAACCCTGGTGGGAAGGCCTATCAAGACCCCTAAAGACTTTGAGTTTCTTTCTTGTCAGATAGAGGGCTATACCCGGGAGACCATCTCGGTGAGTACCCTGAAGCGTATGTGGGGCTATGTGGCTTCCAACTGCAATCCGAGCAAGTATAATCTCAATTTGCTTTCCCGCATGGTGGGCTATCCTGATTGGGCTTCCTTTGTAGGTGGACAGGAGGGCTTGTCTTCCAGCCGCTTCTTCGTGAAGAGTAAGCTCATTGCGGATGCCTTGCAGAAGGGGGAACTGGTGAGATTGACCTGGTGTCCTGGCAGAGTACTTACCATCATGTACAAGGGCAATGATACCTTCGAGGTTGTGGATAGCATCAACAGCAAGCTGGCAAAGGGGGATACCTTCACCTGTCCGCAGTTTGTTGAGGACCAGCCGCTTTATCTTTCCAACCTCAGCCATCCCGGCATCCCGCTCTGCAACTATGTAGCAGGTCAGAATGGAGGAATCAAGTGGAATCTGGGGGGGGTGATTCTGGACCTTCCTGAAACATAAAGACAAAAAACAAAAAGCTTGGAATCACGAATGCGATTCCAAGCTTTTTTCATTAATTTCATTGGGGGTTAGCCTCATGCAGCTAATTTCATTGGGGCTTAAGCCTCATGTTGTCTTACGCCCATACGAGCCTCTACTACGTTTACCACGTAGTCGCCGAGCTTCTCGCATTCCTGGATGATATCCATGTACATAGTACCGATGGCGTAGGTGTAGAGATGGTTGTTTACATCGTTGATGTTCTGGCTCTTCAACTGGTTGCGATAGTTGTTGATCTCGTTCTCGATGTTGAAAGAGAGGTTGGCATCATTATCTACCTTATGACCCACCAGGGTGATGTTCATCTGGGTGAGGGCATTATCTGTAAGCTCCATCATCTGGTGCATGTGCTCATACTGAGAAGGAATGAAGTCTTCCTTGCCACGGATGCGGCGGTTGAGGGTGCGGGCAATGTTGAAACAGCTGTCACCGATACTCTCAATCTCTGAAATCTCACGCAGCATGGCGCGGATCTTCGCCTTGGTCTCATCAGAAAGATGAGAATCGCTCACCTGGTCGAGATACTTCGCAATCTCAATCTCCATGTTGTCGGAGATTCCCTCGTATTTCTCGATGCGGGTATAGAGCTTGATGAACTTGTCGTCGTTGGTCTCGCCCAGGAGTTCCTTCACCATACCGAACATACGCTGGATGCGCTCGGCGAAACAGTGAATCTCCTTCTGAGCCTCCAATACTGAGATTTCCGGAGTCTTCATGATACCACTCTGGATGAAACGCAGACGGAAATCATCCTCGTCGGCATTCTTCTTAGGACGGATAATCTTGCATACCAGCTTCTCTATCTGAGGGATAAACCATACCAGGATAAAGGTGTTGGAGAGGTTGAACGTGGTATGGAAGGCGGCGAGCACGAACGACAGCTTCGCTGCATTGGCAACGAAGTGAGGATCATTCTTTTCCATGGCATCGTCGAAACCTACCCAGCCGCAAACCAGATGGATGAACGGACGGAATACGCAGAGTATCCACAGCACACCGAAGATGTTGAATACCATGTGCGCCATCGCCGCTCTTCGCGCCTGCGTGTTGGCGGTGAGTGCTGCCACGTTGGAAGTTACGGTGGTACCTATGTTCTCACCCATCACGAGCGCAATACCCTGATAGATAGGCAGTACGCCGGTAGAACAGAGAATCATCGTAATCGCCATGACGGCAGCCGAACTCTGCACACACATGGTCAGAATACTACCAATGATCAGAAAGGTGATGGTGGTCTGGAAGCTGTGGGGGTCGAAGCTGGAGAAGAACTCCAGAACCGGCTGGTTATGAGCCAGATCCATGTCGATACCGGTTTGGCGAAGTGTACCCAGACCGAGGAACATAAAGGAGATACCGAAGATGAAGTCACCTATGATCTTGCGCTTCTTGCTATAGATGAGGATGATGGCGATGAAGAACGCCAGCCACACAAAGTCGGTGATGTTGAATGAGAATCCTGCACTCATGATCCAGGCGGTGAGCGTGGTACCGATATTGGCACCCATGATAACCGAAATAGCCTGGGCAAGGGTGAGGAGACCGGCATTTACGAATGATACCGTCATCACTGTCGTAGCAGTAGAAGACTGTACGGCAGCCGTGATGAGCGTACCCGAGAGTATGCCCGTCAAACGATTGGTGGTCATAGTTCCTAACACATGGCGGAGCTGTGGTCCGGCCATCTTCTGTAAACTGTCGCTCATGGTCTTCATACCAAACATAAGTAAGGCGAGTGCTCCGATAAGCCTAAAAAATATCCAAATCGACATATTATAACTTAATTAATGTTGTCAAAATCATCAAGTTTACGTTTTTTTTCGTAACTTTACGCTCTGTAAGCAATGCTCCGCTTGAGGGCTTGCTCAGGCCCGGTGAACGTCCTCCAGGGAGGTCTTCGTTAGGCTGTAGATTATAAACTTTGTAACATAGTCTTAATAGAAATGAAACAGAAGATACAAATCCGTTGCAAAAATAATAAAAAAACTCAGAAAGTAGAAATCGGAAGCACACTTTTTGATGTTTTTTCTTCATTTGACCTCAAAATGACCCATGGACCGGTGTCTGCGAGGGTAAATAACAAGGTGGAAGGCATGCATTACCGTGTGTATAACTCCAAGGATGTGGAATTCCTGGATATGACTTCTGCGTCGGGTTCGCGTGCCTATACCCGGACGCTTTTCTTTGTATTGTGCAAGGCGGTGCAGGATATTTATCCGAATACGGATGTGGTCATCGATATTCCGGTATCCAACGGATTCTATGTGGATATCCGTCTGGGGCGCCCGGTAGTAGATGAGGATGTGAACATCCTCCGCCGCCGCATGCAGGAGATCATCGATTCCAAGATGCCGATACGACGCTTCACGGTGCCTACCGAGGAGGCTATCGCCCTCTTCCAGGAAAAGGGCGATGTGGAGAAGGTGAAGCTTCTCAGGACTTCGGGTTCCATCTATACCACTTATTATAAAATAGGTGAATATGTGGATTATTATTATGGCACCCTACTCACCAATACCTCCCAGCTCTATCTCTTCGGGTTGGAGAAGTACTATGATGGCATGTTGCTGCGCATTCCTTCGGTCAGCAACCCGGATGTGCTGGGCGAAATGACCCGGCAGGACAAGATGTTTGATATCTTCAAGGAACATCATCGCTGGCAGGAAATCCTGGGTATCAGAACCGTGGGCGACTTCAACCAGGCTATCGACGTGGGGCATACTACGGATATCATCAATATCAGCGAGGCACTGCAGGAGAAGAAGCTGGCGAAGATTGCCGAGGAGATTGCCAGCCGGGAAGGGGTGAAGCTGGTGCTGCTGGCGGGTCCGTCTTCTTCGGGCAAGACTACTTCCTGCAAGCGTCTGAGCATCCAGCTTGCCGTAAACGGACTGAAGCCTCTGCAGATTTCGCTCGATGATTACTTCGTGGATAGGGATAAGACACCGAAGGATGAAAATGGTGATTTTGATTTTGAGAGCATCTATGCCCTGAACCTCGATTTGCTCAACGAGCAGTTTAATGCGCTCTTCCGTGGCGAGGAGGTGGAACTGCCGAAATACGATTTCCCTTCGGGCAAGAGTGTGAAGAGTGGAAAGAAGTTGAAGCTGGAGCCTAACAATGTTCTGGTGGTAGAGGGAATCCACGCCCTGAATCCGGAGCTTACGGCGCATGTTCCTGAAGAGCAGATCTTCCGTGTGTATGCTTCTGCGCTGACCACCATTCTGCTGGATAATCACAATTATATCCCTACAACGGACAACCGTCTGCTGCGCCGCATCATCCGCGACTATAAATATAGAGGTGTATCTGCCCAGGAAACCATCCACCGCTGGCCATCGGTAAGAGCCGGAGAGAACAAGTGGATTTTCCCATTCCAGGAGAATGCCGATGCCATGCTGAATACGGCGATGCTCTATGAGTTGTCGGTTCTCAAGATGCAGGCAGAGCCGTTGCTCCAGCAGGTGCCGGAGAATTGTGAGGAGTTTGCTGAGGCTTACCGCCTGCTGAAGTTCCTGAAGTATTTCAAGGGAATCCCTTACAATAATCTGCCTCCAACCTCCCTCTTGCGAGAGTTTCTGGGCGGCAGCTCATTCCATTATTAAAGGGTAGCTTATCAAAAAAGTCCAAAGATAGTTTTCAAATCAGATTTCTTTCTTTGGACTTTTTCTTTAAAAACTATGGCTCTATTATTTGGTATTGTAATTTGATGTTTGGCTTATCCTCTCTGTCGATAAGATATGCGACATTCCATCTTTGCATCACATTTGTAAAGTTCTGTTCTATATGGATGGATAGAATTTTGCAACTTTCTGTTGACGCCAAGGAACTCTCTAGTTTGGCTATCCCATGTGTTGATTCTCCTTGTATGTAGATTAGCGTGTATTTTAGAAAGTTCACTTCTGGTAGTTCTATTTTTGTGTCAGGTTTTGCGCTACTTACACAATTCTTGAAATACTTTTCAAAGTCATCTTTCGTATTTATGGTAAGGATCTGATTGTCTGGAGTCTCTATCATCACATCGGTAGGAATCTCATACTTTCTATATGACGCAGTATTTCCATCGTTGTTAGAACAACTTGCCATTAATGTTAAAATGCAGCTTAATATTGCTGATATTATTGTACTTCTCATAATCTTTTTCATATGTTTGGCATTTTTGTTAATAATTAAATTATGGGTGCAAATATACAAAGTTAATTTAAAACGAACTTTGTCTTATGTAACAAAAACTTTTCCTATTTTATCGTCTGTGCGCTTGACGATACGATTTTTGTTCTAAAAGAGCGCATTTATAATAATCTGCCTCCAACCTCCCTCTTGCGAGAGTTTCTGGGCGGCAGCTCATTCCATTATTAGGTACTTGTGTTTTTTGCCTCACTATGGCACAATATTGCCCTTTACCAGGGCAATATCTTGCCGTGGTGAGGCAAGATTCGTTATGTCGTGAAGGAATTTTGAAGGCAAGCGCTATCGCATCGTATTCCTGCGAATAAAACGCTACTTTCGCTTTCACTCTTCACTCTTCACGTTTTGGGTGTAAACTACTGATATTCAATGAGTATTGTGGGTGAAGAGTAGGGGTTGACTCTTCACCACTCTTCACCACTCTTCACCCTGACTTTTTTTGAGTGCGAAATCATTTCAGGAACAACGTCTGGTCTTCAATGATGACCAGCTCCAGTCTTCAATGATGACCTGCTTCTGTCTTCAATGATGACCAGCTCCAGGCTTCAATGATGGCTGGGCTTACTGCGATAAGGTGAAGAGAGGTGAAGAGTGGTGAAGAGTGAAGCTTGACTCTTCACCTGTTTAATGTATTGATAATTAATGGATTAATGCCAAAGTGTGAAGAGTGAAGAGTAAAAGCGAAAGTGGCTCTCTATACAGCCGTTTTTCGCTTTAGAGCTTGCTTCCGTAGCAGAGGTCTCCGGCGTCGCCGAAGCCCGGAACGATGTATTTGTGCTCGTTCAGTCCCTCATCGATGGATGCACACCAGATGGTTGTCTTGTCTTCAGGGAATGTCTTCTTGACGTGCTCGATGCCCTGTGGAGCGGCAAGCACGCAGGCTACATGGATGTGCTTAGGGGTTCCCTTGGTAAGGAGCGCCTTCATACCCATCTCCATGCTGATGCCTGTGGCAAGCATAGGGTCGGCGATGATGAGCGTCTTGCCGGTAAGGTCTGGAGTAGCCAGATACTCGATATGAACCCCCACCTCGGTATGCTCCTTGTTGGTATATTCGCGATAGGCACTCACGAAAGCATTGCCGGAGTGGTCGAAGATATTGAGGAAACCCTCATGGAAAGGCAGGCCTGCACGGAAGATCGTACCGATGACAATCTTGTCGGTAGGGAAATTAACCTGGGCTACACCAAGAGGGGTAGTCACGTCTCTGTTCTCGTAATTGAGGGTCTTTGAAATCTCAAATGCCTCATACTCGCCGATTCTCTTGATGTTGTTGCGGAAGAGGAGTCGGTTCTTTTGATACTCGCAGTCGCGCATCTCAGCCAGATATCGGTTGATGATGCAGTTATGCTCGCTCAGATTATTAATTTTCATAAGTCGTAGTATTTATATTCTTGTTATTTCAATTGATGTTTATTCCTGCTGAAATCATCTGTCAAGATGCAGCAAAGGTGTTGCAAAGATAAGGCAAAATCCGGAAACCGCAAAATGTTTTCCGTTATTTTTTCCATCCGGCTTCTTCTGGTGCCATCCATGGGCTTTTATGTGCCTTCTGAACCCCTATATATATAAATAGGTGGAAAATGAATTTGGATGAAGCAGATTTGCGGTGAATATTTGCAAAGTCAATATGGCAAATTATAGATGAATGGGTCGATTTTTTAATTCTTTAACCTAAAAAGGTTTTAAAAAGCAAGAATATTATCTAAGAATCTTTGCTATAAAACATATTTTTTGTAACTTTGCGGCGGTTTTGGAGAATGATGATTTCTTCTGTCAACCAAAGTAAAGAGAAATTATTCACAACTTAAATACATTTAAAATAAAATGGCAAAGTTTGATAAGTCAGTTTTAGCAAAGTACGGAATCACAGGTACAA
>OOBJ01000599.1_pt1 | contig 27806 bp, 28 predicted proteins | sample 1671331 | NCBI WGS metagenome assembly OOBJ01 (sample SAMN06348145, study PRJEB24527) | human gut metagenome | biome: human gut; feature: ankylosing spondylitis patient; material: feces | host: Homo sapiens | place: China | collected 2015-10 | reverse complement strand
AAATTATTGAGATTACCAACTTTTACAAAGACTTTCTTATCCCGAACTCAGGTTACTACTATGCCGAGATACTCGAGGCCCTTGTCTATGGTCTCTGCTATACCATCTGGGCTGCTTTCGCCATCCCCAGATACCATAGAGAGCTGAAGCGACGCTTCTCCTACACCGAGAACATCAACCTCAACTGGCTGCGCGCCATCTTCCTCTCCTTTGTGCTCATGCTGGCGCTCTGGATAGCCGACAGTCTGCATGCGGGCTATTCGTTTGAGATACTCTATATGAGCTCTTCGCTGGTGCTATGGATGTTTATAGCTTATAATATGTATAAGCACGAGTCGGTGCTCGACGAGCTCTACGACGGTATGGACACCGACCCCACGCCCGCCGCCGACGCCACCGAGACCGAGATGTCCGAGATAGGCAGGCGCATCAGCCTGCTCTTCGACAAGGACCAGATTTTCCTCAACCCCAATCTCAAGGTGTCAGACATAGCCACCGCCATAGGCACCAACCGCACCTATGTCAGCGAGTTCTTCAACAAGGAAGAAGAGTGCAGCTTCTATGACTATGTCAACCGCGCCCGCATCGAGTACGCGTGTACCCTGCTCGACGGCTCCGATGCCAACATCATGAAGATAGCCGAGCTCTCGGGCTTCAACAGCTCACAATCGTTTATCCGAGTTTTCTCCAAGCTCAAAGGCATTTCACCCACCCGATATCGCAAGGACGGATGCAACTGAGCATCAGCCCTTTGTGAAATTGTTAATTATTTTTTTACGCATTGTTACCTCAGTTTATCCTTTGTGAACGATAAATTGAGAGATTGTTAACTGTCTTTGCTCCGCCATAGCTTATCTTTGCAACCGTAGAGACTACGCCGCTTACGACAACCATTACACATCACATAAATAACTAAACAGACTCAACACCTATGAAGAAACTTAAAACTATGGCTCTCATCGCCATGTGCATGCCCTTCCTGTCTGCATGTTCGGGAAGCGGCTCAGAAGACAACAGCCTGTATGGTGAGCTCCCCGACAGGTACGAACAGTTTGTAAAGGAGAAGGAGCAACTGAGGGAACAAGCCAAAGACATCAAGACCGAAGCCGAGAAGAAAGCCCTCATCGAGAAGTCTGAGAAGATGACGGAGACCTGGAAGGTCAAGATAGAGGAAAGCGCAAAGGCGCTCAACGGCAAGCCCATCAAGCTGGACGAATGTGGGTTCGACGTGACCACCCCGCTGTCGCTCGAGTTTACCGACTTCTTCAGCAAGTCAGACCTCGAGCCGACGTTCCAGGTCAACGGCGAAGCCGTGGCTGCCTCTGACATCAAGACCGACCTCAAGTACGTCCTCGGCAACGAGCAGGTATATCTCGTAGGCTACAACGCCGAAGGGCAGCAGGTCTACAAGGTCTCTGTGGGCAGCATCGAGGTCGAGAAGGCCGACGGATGCTCGCTCGTCAAGGCAGGCACACCCGTCAAGTTCAGCAAAATCCACTTCGGCAGTGCCGCCATCAAGAAAGGATGCCGCGATGCCAAGACCTTCAAGCTCGAGGTGATGCGCCAATAAAGAGTTGTCAACGGCGGGCATAGGCCCAGCCCTCCCGCCACAGTGTTACACATTAATAATATATATTATGGACAGTCTGGTCAAATTCACCAAGCAATACAAGGCATCCCTCATCATCGCCATCGCCATCATCATGTTCATCCTCTTCGGCTTCTGCTCGGCAGTAGATGTGGCGGGCAAAGCCAAGGTATGCGGACTGAAGATACTCTTCGAGGGCGACGGACTGGGGTTCTCCCGCTTCCTCTCCGTCCTCATCCTCCTGGCGCCCATGCTGGTGGTCCTCGACGAGTCGACCAACCTGAAGCTCACAGCGAAGATGAGCCGCATACCCGCATCCTTCTTCTTCGGCATATCCATCGTCCTCTGCCTCATCTTTGCCCACGTGCTGCCCTCGGGGTTTAAGCTCGCCTGGGCCAGCTGGCTCTACATGCTCGCAGGAGTCATCGGCATAGCCGTATGCAATATCGAGAAATTGTCAAACAACTAACTTTGCGGAATGATACTATCAGACAGGCGCTTCCTCGGTCTCATGGGATGGGGATGCGCCTTGTTTTTACTACTCGTCGCAGGCTGGGTTGGCGTGTGCCTGGTCAACCGCCCGCCATACCTGATGCCCGATACGACCTCGTTTGATACGGGCGACATCTTTTTCAGTGTGGGCGACTCGTGGGAATCGGTAGCCGTACGCGCGCTCTCGGGCACGTCATCGTGGGAGGTTACCGACTCCACTCCCTCGCATTGCGGGATAGTCGTCAGAGATGCCCGTGGTGTAAGGCTCGCCCATGCCTCGACGGCAGCGGGGAAGATAGTGGTCGAGACGCCCGAGGAGTATCTGCGCAACAATGGTTCCTACTGCATCTACGCCGTCAAGCCCCCATGCCCCGTGAGTGCAGAGGGCATCAGGCAGACGGTAGACTCGCTCGTGGCACGTGGCGTGAAATTCGATTTCGACTTCGACCACACCACCCCCGACGCCCTCTACTGCACAGAGATGGTCGTAACGGTCTTCGAAGCCAACTCCTGCCCCGTCTTCTCAAGCCTCCGCCAGCAGAGCTACATCTATCCCAACGACCTGCTGCTGCGGATAGGGAATTCGAGATAGGGCCCATTTGAGAGGACATCAGCAGCAGCAACTCTGTAGGAGTTGCGATTTCTCAGCCCAGGGTTGAGGGGCGAAGCACCTCTACCCTGGGTTAGGACATAAAAAGAGATAGCAATGCTGTAAGTATTGCGATTAGCCGAAGGCGTTACCCCAACGCAAACCCATCGCCACCTATATGTAGGGGAATTATCCAACTGAGTATAACGCCTACAGCTAAGCGCAACTCTTACAGAGTAGCTTTATTAGTGGGGGCATTACCCAGGGTAGCGGGCCATGCCCGCAACCCTGGGCTATGTAATCGCAACTCTGTCAGAGTTGCCGGGGGTGCGTACCAGCCAACTGGAGCCCCATCCCAGCCTTCCTCAAGGGGAAGGAGCGCCACTCAAACGCCCTAAAACACAGCAAGTATGGACTCCCGCCCCTTGGGGAGGGCTGGGGAGGGGCCTCCCGCAACAACTCTTTTTGTTCCGGCGAACAGCCGGACTTTTTTTACCGCCAACGGCGGCTTTTTGATTTTGTTCCTTTTCAACCTGCCAATGGGCAGGCGCGGCGGTGGGTGTTGGCAGATATCCGAGAGCGGGCTCTCGGGAATATCTGCCAACACACGCAGACGCATAGGGCGAAGCCCTGAAAAGGAGCAAAACTTTTTGTATTATTCTCGCGTCCTGCCATGATACCCTGGAAACTCCAATGCGCCTCTCCCCGCACCTCTTAATGAATGACAAGATTTTCACCGTTTACATGAGTTCCCGCCCCTTGGCTAATACTGCCTCGGGGCTTACATTGGCTGCTGCGGGGAGGGCATTGGCGGGCTCGTATCATGCGATACGAGGGCTCGTGACATTTGACACGTGGTCACGTTTCGTACGATACGTGGCCACGTGACTTCCGTCACGAGCCGCCATCTGTGGCTGCGGGGCGGCTGCCATGGGCTGCACGGACAAACGGAGTGACCATACCGCCCCTCTCTCTCACCACCCTACCCGCCAATGCCACTACACGGAGTGAGGACAGCACCACCCTCGCCACCGCCCGCTCCTGCACCGTCGCCGACAGCAGGGAAAGGGGCTTAAAAAAGCTCGCCGGACTTTGTGGGAAGTCCGGCGAGCTTTGCTCAATCCAAGATTAGCTGGCGAGCGAACTCCCACACCACTATGCCGGCGGTGACGCTCACGTTGAGCGAGTGCTTGGTGCCCAGCTGGGGTATCTCCAGACAGCCGTCGCTCATGTCTACTATCTGCTGCTGCACTCCCTTGACCTCGTTGCCGAAGACTACGGCATAGCCGGGATGGCTGTGGGCGGAGAGGTCCAGCCGTTGGAGCTTGGTGGAGTGCTCTACCTGCTCTATACTATATATATAATATCCGCGCGCATGAAGGTCTGCCACGGCGTCTTCGGTACGGCTGAAGTAGCGCCAGTCTACACTCTCCTCGCCACCCAGTGCGGTCTTGTGTATCTCGTTGTTGGGCGGACAGGCGGTGATGCCGCAGAGGTAAACAGCCTCAACACGGAAGGCATCGCAACTGCGGAAGACGGAACCCACATTGTAAAGAGAGCGGACATTGTCGAGGACCACCACAACGGGCAGTTTGTCGGCCTGTTTGAACTCCTGGACCGTGAGGCGGTCCATCTCTATGGTGCGTAGTTTTCTCATTGTCTTGCTGTTAGTGCTGTAAATGGATGGTCATGTTGACATTGTCGATGGTCACGCTGCTCCACTGGCGCATGAAGTCGATGCCCAGACGGCCGTAGCCCTGGGTAAGACGGTTGTGGAGCGAGAGCGCCGTCACCGGCACACGGTGAAGGGTGAAGGGAGTGTCGCCGATGCTGAGGGCGACGGCTGGCATGCGGAAGACGCTGTTGTAGCTGATGCCCCCGACGCCCATGGTCGCCGCCAGCTCCCACTTGCCCTCGCGCGCCACGTCGGCGGCGAACGCCTTGTAGTAGGCGTTGTCGAGCGAACTGGTCGCGGCGCCGGTGTCTAAAGCCATAGCCATGCGCAGGCTGTCGCGGGTGACGGCGACATAAGGCACCTTGTTGAAGAAGAGGTTGGGGGCTGCGCCAGAGCGATGGCTCTGATGCGTGAGGTGTATCTGCTGTGAGGCAAAGTCTATGGTGTAGCTGCCAAAGAGTTGCAGCAGCGGCTGACCTATGATGAGCGAAATCTGCTGTGCGGTACGGCGGGCGCGCTCGTTGCCGGCAGACATGTCGAGCACGGCAAAGACCACATTGCGCACGGTGAGCGAGCCGATGGTGAGCACGTCGGCCACAGCCATCTTGCCGCCCATGAGTCGCGTGCCGCTCACCTGGATGTCGGCGTCGATGATGCGCAGCCGGTAGCGGCGCGCCATCTCGGGGGTGATGACATTGTAGGCTGCGCCGGTATCGAATATCAGCCCCGCCTTGCGCCCGTTGACGCTGCCGCCGACCACCATGAGCTGCTGGGCGGTGTCGCCGAGCTCGGTATAGGTGAAGGGCAGCGTGTGGCTGGCGGTGTCGGTCTCGTTGACACGCAGCGCAGAGAGCGCAGAGTAGAGCCGCTCCTTGCCGCGCATCTGGACTACGGTGGCGCTGTCTGCCTTGCCTTCCATCTGGTCTGCCAGACTCCTGACGGTGGCTGCCGCACGTGCATTGTCGCCCATGCGGCTGTAGTTGTCGGCGAGCAAGAGCAGCATCGAACAGGCGTTGGCGCCACCCAGCTGCTGCTGATAGCCGCGCACAAGGGTGAGGATGTCGTCGCAGGCCTGCTGCGGACGGTTGAACATCTGGCTGACCATGGTGCGGGCAAACTGGCGGATGAAAGGCGACATCTGCGCGCTGTCGGCGGCATAGACATCATGCAGGTCGAACCACCGGCTCTTGCTTAAGCAGTCGGCCGCGCGGCTATCGGCACTCTGCGCCCAAGCCGAGAGGCTGCACACGATGCCGACGATGATGGCTGCCAGTCGGTGTGTCATCCCTCCTTGGTCTTGTAGGCCAGTGCGTAAGCCTTAATCTGCTTGACCATAGCCAGCAGACCATTGCTGCGCGTGGGCGACAGGTGTTCGCGCAAGCCGATGCGGTCTATAAAGTAGAGGTCGGTATCCAGAATTTCCTGAGGGGTATGGCCGCTGAGCACCTGCACCAGAAGAGCGATGATACCCTTGACGATAAGGGCGTCGCTATCGGCAGAGAGATAGAGGCGGCCATCGCGGTAGTCGCACTGCACCCATACACGGCTCTGGCATCCGTCTATCAGGTTCTGGGGGGTCTTATACTGTTCGTCGAGCGCATCCAGCTCGTTGCCCATATCGATGAGCAGCTGGTAGCGGTCCATCCAGTCGTCCATATCGACAAACTCGTCGATGATGGCATCTTGTTGTTGGTTGATGGTCATGTCTTATTTTATTTCCTTGATTTCGTTTACGGTGACGAGCTTGAACAGCTTGTCGTTGGGGCGCACTTTGCCACTCACGGGGATAGACACGCGCCATCCCTGCTGGGCAGTATCTACCGGGTGGAGGTCGTAGCGTATCTCTGTAGCGTCGAGATACATCACACCGGTGGTGGGACCGGTGATGAGCAGACGGTCGCCACGATCGAAGGTGGTCGCCTCGACAGCCACTTCGGCCACGCTGAGCTTGGAGAAATACTTCATCACCTTGCCCACGAGCACCTTCTTCTCGGTAGCAGCCGAACCGTAGTGCTTATTCCACTCTCCCAGAGTCTGTCCCTGGTAGTATCCGTCCCAGAAGCCACGGTTGAAGACGGTGGCGAGACGCTCGTCCCAGCCATCCTTGCGCTCCTCGGTGAAGGTGCCGTCTATCACGCTGCCGATGGCCTCGCGGTAGCAGCTCACCACGGTGTAGACATACTCTGGGCCACGGGCTCGGCCCTCAATCTTGAACACTCTCACTCCGCTCTCCATCATGCGGTCGATGAAGCGTATGGTCTTGAGGTCCTTGGGGCTCATGATGTACTTGTTGTCTATCTCGAGCTGGTTGCCGGTCTCGTTGTCGGTGACTGTATACGAACGGCGGCATATCTGTACACACTCGCCACGGTTGGCAGAGCGGTTGGCGTTGTGCAGACTCATGTAGCACTTGCCACTGACAGCCATGCAGAGGGCGCCGTGGCAGAACATCTCGATGCGTATGAGCTCACCCTTGGGTCCGCAGATGTGCTGCTCCTCTATCTGGCGATAGATGGCTGCCACCTGGTCCATATTGAGTTCGCGGGCAAGCACCACGACATCGGCAAACTGGGCATAGAAGCGCAGCGCCTCAATGTTGGAGATATTGAGTTGGGTGGAGAGATGCACCTCTACGCCGATGCGGTTGCAATAGGTCATCACCGCCACATCGGAGGCTATCACCGCCGAGATGTGGGCTTCCTTGGCGGCGTTGACTATCTCGTGCATCGTGTCTATATCGCCGTCGTAGATGATGGTATTGACGGTAAGATAGGTCTTGATGCCATGGCTGTTGCACGTAGATGCGATGTCGCGCAGGTCATCTATGGTGAAATGATTGGCAGAGTGGGACCGCATATTCAACTGTCCTATGCCGAAATACACCGAGTTGGCTCCGGCTTGTATGGCTGCGGCCAAACTTTCACGCGAGCCGACAGGTGCCATAATCTCAAAATCAGATAATTTTGCATTCATGGTTGCAAAGTTACTGAAAGTCGAGGGCAGAACAAAATAAGTTCACTTATTTTTTATGCAGAGACGATTGTAACCTGCCAAAAGGTTACAAAAAGGCGATAGCAGAACAAATAAGTAACTTATTTTTTATGAAGAGGCGCATCGTAACTTATCTAAAGTTACTGAAAGTCGAGGGCAGAACAAAATAAGTTCACTTATTTTTTATGAAGAGACACAATATAACCGCCAAAGTGACTGATGGACTTACTATATACGCCCCCACCACATCAGAACCTGATGTAGAGGCGGGCGGAGAGCACCAGATGGTCGCCCTCGTCGTTGGTGATATACTGCAGGGCGGGCTGCACATCGATGTGATGGTCAATGTGTCGGCGCCAAGTGGCCTCGACCGAATACTCGCGACCCTGATGGAAGCGGGCATACTGCGCAGAGAGTCCGCAGGCGCTGCTGCTGTCGGTGTAGACACATCCCACCTCGCCGTAACGGTAGCAGCCGCTGGTCTTACGGGTGTTGGCAGAGAGCTGGACCATGCAGGAGACATCGCCACCACCCTCACGCCACAGCGACTGTTCGCCATAAGCCCACCAGGCACAGCTCACCCCGCTGCGCGAACCGTCGGCATCGGCCATAGTGCCCTCGTCGTAGACGGGAAAGCGGCGGGTGTGGACGGCAGCACCCACATAATAGCGGCCGCCGCGCCAGGCATACTCCAGTTGGGAAATATTGAAGACGCCATCGTGGGCAGGACTGAGGCGGAAAGGGTTGTCGTGACGGTTCCAGCCATTGTGGCCCACACCATTGTATACGCTGTTGCGAAACAGCCACCCTGCTCTGCCCACATCCATATACAGCGTGAGGCCAGAGAAGGGATAGTTGGCTATGGGATAGCTCGCCGCGATGGTGGGGAAGAGGCCGCACGAGCTGTTGGTGAAGAGCGATGTAAGGGGAGAGGTGAAGAAGTCTTCGTTGACATTGCGCACGCCGACGAAGAGGCTCGCATTGCGCCACGCGTGCCTGTAGCCCAGCACGGCGATGGCTGCGGCGAGATTGGAGGTCTCGATATTGGAGAAGGTCTGCCAGTCGCCGACGATGGGGTCATGGGTCTTGAACGCATGGATGGTGGCAGCCTCGACCGAACCGGCTCCGTGGGCCAGCGGCATGCTGAAATCGAGTCTGAGGAGGTTGACCCAATTGGCAGAGCCCCTCACGGCGTACTGCCCCTCGGTGGTAAAACAGCCGCCAAAGCTCTGGGGCTGCGCGCCGACGCAGTATGCGACGGCAAGGATAAGGGTCACGATAGTCTTGTTCATCATTGTCATGTCTTAGGTTGTGACGACGCCCGGCAGAGACTCTCTGCGACCGTCATCGCCGTGGCGACGGTGCATGATGCGGCACCCTCGGCCCACTTTTCTGCTCCCGCCGTGCTGCTGTTGTGGCTCTCTGGGCACAGCCTATACCTCTATTTTATACACATTGGTCTCCTTGCTGCCGAAGCCCATGTGGCGGTAGAGCCTGTTGGCAGCCACGCGCGAGGGGCGCGAGGTGAGCATCACCGTGCAGGGCGACACCCTCCGCGCCTGGTCTATGGCACTCTCCACCAGGCGTGTGCCTATGCCGCGGCCACGCCATCGGGCATCGACCACCACATCCTCTATCCAGGCACGGCGGCCCGTGGGGATGGTGTAGATACACACCGACACCATGCCCACGATGCGCTCTCCGGCGCGAGCCACCAGCAGATGGCAGTGGGGCAAGGCAAGCATCTCGGAGATACGGGCAGAGTCGGCCGAAGCCTCATCGGTGAGTTGGGCCAGAAGCCGTGAGATGTCGGCTTCGGCATCGGGAGTAAGCTCGACGAGCCTACCCACCACGGGGGATATGTCGCTACTTGTGGTCATTGGCTTTGATTTTCATTGTTCTGAGCACAGCCTTCTGCCCAGCAGTGATACGGTAGCTCTCACAGGCTTTCTGGATGGTCTTGTTGTGTACCCAGACGCCGAGCCTGCGCTGCTGCAGATAGGGAATGGCGGCATCCCACTGCTTGGCAAGCGCCGTGGCAAAAAACCATGCCTCCATCATCCTCACGTAATACTCGTCACTCTCCACGGCGGCGGCGGTGTCGAGCACCGATGGGCTGAAACGGCTGTCGAGGAAGTGGGTCATCAGCATCGCCAGCCCGAAGCGGCAGGTGTAGACATGTGGCGAGCGGCTCCACTCCACGGCCTTGTCCATCAGCCTCGCGGGATGACGGCCGAAGACCTTGGGCGACATGATGTCGCACACCGCCCAGTTGTCTACATAGGGCAGAAACTCTTCGACCCTCGCCACACACTCGTCCATGTCCTTCAACTGCGACAGAAGCAGCGCATGCAGCATGTTCTCGTCATAATAGCGATGGGGCAGCAGGCTGAGGAAGCGGCTGCAGTCGGCCTCGCGGGCAAAGTCCTTGGCAAAGGCGCGCAGCAAGGGCACCCGTATGCCGATGATGCTGTCGGGAGCAACACCGGGTACCAGCCGGGCCTGAAACTCGGCATACTGCCGGTCGCGCAGGGCAAAGAGGCGGGGATATAATGGCGTCATAATCACTGTTTGGTGTACAAATGTACAACAAAAAATCAATTCGGGCAGAATGATGACCGAAAAAACGCATACCGTCACCACATATTTTGTGCCGGCACATACAGACGGGCTGGCGGAGGGTAGGCTGGCGGAGAGGGCGACTATGTCTATGGGCAGCGTATCCGGCACCAAATGCAGAGAGACGACCATGGCAGTCATTGCGTGGTGGGAAATAGTGGATGCGTGGCTGTATAGCATGATTTCAGAGCCCGATTTTTACATTTCACAGTTCGCAACCAGTCTATAGGTGATGACTGATAGGATATCGGCAGCAGAGGACAGGATAAGAGGCAACCGCCTGGAAACGAGGATGACGGCCACGGGCGCCGTCTGCAGCGGGCGGGGCTCTGAAGGGGGCTCGGTGGCTACGGCTGGTGCCTTCAGCCGTAGCCGATGCAAGGTCGGGGTGGGCGCAACGGACACTCCCGCCGCCTCGGAAAGCCAAAAAAATGTGTGATTTATAGACTCTTATGCGCCAAGTGTCGATATTTATTTGTACTTTTGCACCATTATTAATAATGTAATTACTATATTTATCCACATCATGAAGATAGAGAACCGCATAAACGAGTCGGTAAAGGCTGCCATCAATGCCCTTTACGGACAGGACGTACCCGAGACGATGATACAGTTGCAGAAAACCAAGGCCAACTTTGAGGGGCACCTCACACTGGTGGTCTTTCCCTTTCTGAAGCTGTCGAAGAAGAAGCCCGAAGACACTGCGCAGGAGATAGGCGAATATCTGGTTGACCACTGTGACGACGTGGCGCGTTTCAACGTGGTAAAGGGTTTCCTCAACCTGGTGGTAGCCCCCAAGGCTTGGGTGGCTCTGCTCAATGATATCAATGGCGACGAGCGCTTCGGCGAAAAGCCCGTGACCGAGAAGTCGCCTCTGGTGATGATAGAGTACTCTTCGCCCAATACCAACAAGCCTCTCCACCTGGGCCATGTGCGCAATAACCTGCTGGGATGGTCACTGGCACAGATTATGGAAGCCAACGGCAACCGCGTGGTGAAGACCAATATCGTAAACGACCGCGGTATACACATCTGCAAGAGCATGCTGGCATGGCTCAAGTGGGGCAACGGCGAGACTCCGGAGACCAGCGGCAAGAAGGGCGACCATCTGATAGGCGACTACTACGTGGCCTTCGACAAGCACTACCGCGAGGAGGTGGCCCAGCTCAAGGCACAGTATCTGGCAGAGGGCATGGACGACGAGGCAGCCACCGAGAAGGCCAAGGCCGAAGCTCCCCTCATCAAGGAAGCCCACGAGATGCTCGTGAAGTGGGAACAGGGCGACGCCGAGGTGCGCAGCCTGTGGAAGAAGATGAACGACTGGGTCTATGCCGGTTTCGACGAGACCTACAAGGCACTGGGCGTGGGCTTCGACAAGATATACTACGAGTCCAACACTTATCTCGTGGGCAAGAAGAAGGTGGAGGAAGGTCTGGCCAAGGGCCTCTTCTTCCGCAAGGACGACGGCAGCGTGTGGGCCGACCTCACCCAGGACGGCCTGGACCAGAAGCTGCTGCTCCGCTCCGACGGCACCAGCGTCTACATGACCCAGGACATCGGTACAGCCGAAATGCGCTTCAATGACTTCCCCATCGACAAGATGATCTACGTGGTGGGCAACGAGCAGAACTATCACTTCCAGGTGCTCTCGCTGCTGCTCGACCGCCTGGGCTTCAAGTGGGGCAAGGACCTCGTACACTTCTCTTACGGCATGGTAGAGCTGCCCAACGGCAAGATGAAGAGCCGCGAGGGAACGGTGGTCGACGCCGACGACCTGGTGGCCGAGATGATTAAGGACGCACGCCAGACCAGCGACGAGCTGGGCAAGTTTAAGGACATGACCGAAGAGGAGCGCCAGGAGATAGCCCGCATCGTGGGCATGGGCGCGCTCAAGTACTTCATCCTCAAAGTCGACGCCCGCAAGAACATGCTCTTCAACCCAGAAGAGAGTATTGACTTCAACGGCAATACCGGCCCCTTCATCCAGTACACCTATGCCCGTATACGCAGCATCATGCGCCGCGCCCAGGCCGAGGGCATCGCGCTGCCCGCAGCCCTCGACGCCGACACTGAGCTCAACGCCAAGGAGATAGAGCTGGTGCAGAAGATGAACGACTTCGGTGTGGCTGTCGCCGACGCCGGCAACAACTACAACCCCGCAGGTATAGCCAACTACTGTTATGAGCTGACCAAGGAGTTCAACCAGTTCTACCACGACTACAGCATCCTCAATGCCGATACCGCCGAGCAGAAGAGCGCCCGTCTGGTGCTCGCTGCCAACGTGGCCAAGATACTCAAGAACGGTATGGCGCTGCTGGGCATCGAAGTGCCCGAGCGCATGTAAACAGATATCACCGTCAGCTATGACCGCAGTAACCAACCCACCCGACTGGCGCCACGACACGGTGCTGCCGCTTCCGCCCGAAGTGGTGGCCAACGCGTGGGCGGTAGACGCCGCCTGCTCGGGCAACCCCGGACCCATGGAGTACCAGGCCATCGACCTCGCCACAGGCGCCCAGGTGTTCCACTTCGGTCCCATGCACGGCACCAACAACATCGGAGAGTTTCTCGCCATCGTACACGCCCTGGCGCTGATGGAGCAGCAGGGCATCCGCGACAGGGTAATCTACAGCGACTCCTACAACGCCATACTCTGGGTGCGCAAGAAGCAGTGCAAGACCAAGCTCGAGCGCAACGCGCAGACCGAGGGGCTCTACCGCATCATCCAGCGTGCCGAGAACTGGCTCCGCACCCACGCCGTAAGCGTGCCCATCATGCAGTGGGAGACCCGCAAGTGGGGCGACATTCCTGCCGATTTCGGCCGTAAGTAATACAATAACATCAATCACATACACAATCATGGACACTATAAAGAAAGACTTCGCTTCCAAACTCTTGGAGATTAAAGCCATCAAGTTGCAGCCACAGAACCCGTTCACATGGGCATCGGGATGGAAATCGCCCTTCTACTGTGACAACCGCAAGACACTGTCGTTTACCGACGTGCGCAGCTATGTAAAACTCGAGCTGGCCCACGCCATCCTCGCCCACTTCCCCCAGGCCACAGCAGTGGCTGGCGTGGCCACAGGAGCCATCGCCCAGGGCGCCATGGTAGCCGACGAGCTCAACATGCCTTTCTGCTACGTGCGCTCCAAGGCCAAGGACCACGGCATGGGCAACCTCATTGAGGGCGAACTGCCCGTAGGTGCCAAGGTGGTGGTCGTAGAAGACCTCATCTCTACCGGAGGCAGCTCGCTCAAGGCAGTAGAAGCGCTGCGACAGGCCGGATTTGAGGTAGTAGGCATGGTAGCCTCATACACCTATGGCTTCGCCGTAGCCGAGGAAGCCTTCGCCCAGGCCGGTGTCAAGCTCGTCACCCTCACCGACTACGAGCACGTGGTGGAGCGTGCCCTCGAGACAGGATACATCCAGGACAGCGACGTAGAGCTGCTGCACCGCTGGCGCAAAGACCCCGCCCACTATCAGGTATAGCCGCCCATAATCACGTCAAGACCTATGAGCAGCAAATTTGAAAGCAGCATACGCGAGATACCTTATGCCCAGCAGAAGGTATACGACGCCCTGAGCGACCTGTCCAACCTCGAGCGCATACGCGACCGCATCCCCCAAGACAAGCTCGAAGACTTCTCCTTCGACGCCGACCACATAGCCGTCAAGGCGCCTATGGTGGGCGAGATAAGACTGCACATCATCGAGCGCGAAGAGCCCAAGACCATCAAGTTTGAGACCGAGCAGAGCCCTGTGCCCTTCACCTTCTGGATACAGCTGCTGCCCGTGACAGACACCACGTGCAAGATGAAGCTCACCATCAAGGCCGAGCTCAACCCCTTTATCAAGGGAATGGTACAGAAGCCGCTGCAGGAAGGCATCGAGAAGATAGCCGACGCGCTGCAGGCAATCAGATATGAATAAGTGACCGCAATGAACAAACTCTGGGAAAAGGATTTTGAAGTAAACAAGGAGATAGAGCGCTTCACCGTGGGCCGCGACCGCGAGCTCGACCTCTATCTCGCCAAGTACGACGTGCTGGGCTCGATGGCCCACATCGCCATGTTGGAGTCGATAGGTCTGCTCGCCCACGACGAGCTCGTGGCGCTTACCGCCGAACTCAAGCACATCTACCACGTGGCCGACGAGGGCCGGTTTGTCATCGAAGACGGCGTGGAAGACGTACACTCGCAGGTGGAGCTGATGCTCACCCGCAAGCTCGGCGACATGGGCAAGAAGATACACTCGGGCCGCTCGCGCAACGACCAGGTGCTGGTAGACCTCAAGCTCTTCACCCGCCACCAGCTGATGGACGTGGTGGAGCTTACCCACAGCCTCTTCGACGAGCTGATACAGAAGAGCAACCAGTATCGCCACGTGCTGATGCCGGGCTATACCCATCTGCAGATAGCCATGCCGTCGAGCTTCGGTCTGTGGTTTGGAGCCTACGCCGAGTCGCTGGCCGACGACATGCTGTATCTGCAAGCCGCCTATCGCATGACCAACCGCAACCCATTGGGTTCGGCAGCGGGCTATGGCTCTTCATTCCCCCTGGACCGCTCGATGACCACGCGGCTGCTGGGTTTTGACTCGATGGACTACAACGTGGTCTATGCCCAGATGGGCCGAGGCAAGATGGAGCGCAACGTGGCCTTCGCCCTCGCCACAGTGGCGGGCACGGTGGCCAAGATGGCGTTCGACGCATGTATGTTCAACTGCCAGAACTTCAACTTCGTGAAACTCCCCAAGGAGTGTACCACAGGCTCGAGCATCATGCCGCACAAGAAGAATCCGGATGTGTTTGAGCTAATCCGTGCCAAGTGCAACAAGCTGCAGAGCCTGCCGCAGCAGATCATGATGATTATGAACAATCTGCCTGTGGGCTACTTCCGCGACCTGCAGATTATCAAGGAGGTGTTTATCCCCGCATTCGACGAACTCAAAGACTGTCTGCAGATGGCCGCCTATATCATCAACCGCATGGAGGTCAACGAGCATATACTCGACAACGCCATGTACGACCCCATGTTCTCGGTCGAGGAGGTCAACCGGCTGGCAGCCCAAGGCATGCCCTTCCGCGACGCCTACAAGAAGGTAGGACTGGAGATTGAGGCGGGCACTTTCAGCGCCGACCGCAACATACACCACACCCACGAGGGCTCGATGGGCAATCTCTGCAATGACCGGATAACCCAACTCATGGAAGATACGCTCAGCGGCTTCCACTTCGAGCGTGTCGCCGAAGCCGAACGATTACTCTTGGAAGAATGAAGCATATACATTATTATATAATAGCAATCGTGATGACGGTTGCCCTTGTGGCCTGTGGCGACGAGGGCAACCGTTTTAGCAGCTACCACTGCAATCTGACCATCGACAACAGCAAGCACCTCAACGCCGTGCTCGCCTCGGCGATGGACGCCAACAACGCCGGCACGTTCTGCATCATCGGCTTCACCCTCAAGGGCGGCGCCAAGCACTACACGTTCAGCAACAGCCAGGGTCTCACCAGTACCAGCATCTTCAACGCTATCGACGACAGGATGAAGATGCAGGAGCACATAGGCATGAACGGCCACCTCATCGTGGGATACAGCAATATGGAATACCCACCCGTCTTCTACGCCTACGACGGTGAGTGCCCCAACTGCTTTGACCTCAACGCGCTGCCCATGCGTTCCTACCCGCTCAGCATAGACAACAAGGGCACAGCCACCTGCGCCCACTGCCACCGCCAGTACCGCCTCAACCAGGGAGGCTTTGTGGCCAACAACACCGGCAACCATCTCACCGAATACCGCGCCGACCCTCCCCAGCCCCACGGCGTGCTCCGCGTCTACTGACGGCACCTCTGGGCGAAAGCCATCTATTTTGCCCAAAGTGTCAAAGAAAGTGGGAGAAATGTTTGATTATCCACCCACAAAAGCGTACCTTTGCGGAGTTAATGCACTTATTATGATGACACTTTCTCACATAACTGCTGCCGAAGCGGCGGCGATGATTAAGGACGGCGACAATCTCGCCCTGTCCGGATTTACCCCCAATGGCAACCCCAAGGCCATCTTCCGCGAACTGTCGCAGCGCGCCATCCGTGAGCACGAGGCCGGCAACCCCTTTGCCATAGGCATCTTCACCGGAGCCTCGTCGTGCCAGAGCGTGGAGGGCGACATGGCCAACGCCCATGCCATCAAGTTCAGGGCACCCTTCTCTACCAATGCCGACTTCCGCAACCACGTCAACCTCGAGGAGATTGACTACGAAGACATGCACCTGGGCCACATGGCAGAGCGCATGCGCCACGGCTTCTACGGCGGGATGGACTGGGCAGTCATCGAAGTGTCTCACTATGAAATCGTGGGCAACACCTGCCGCGCCTACCTCACCTCGGCAGGCGGCATCGTGACCACCGCCGCGAGATTAGCCAAGCGCGTGATACTCGAGCACAATACCTTCCACAACCCCAACTCACGTTTCCTCCACGACACCTACGAGCCAGCCGACTGCGGATTCGGGCGGAAGCCCATCCCCGTGCTCGCACCCTACGACCGCGTAGGCCACGACTATGTGGCCATCGACATCGACAAGATAGTGGGTGTCATAGACAGCTGCATACCCGAAGAGGCACGCGCCTTCAAGGACGTCGACGAGTTTACCTCAAAGATGGGTCACTATGTGGCCGAATTTCTGGTCGACGACATGAAGCACGGCCGCATACCGCCACAGTTCCTGCCCATACAGAGCGGCGTGGGAGCCACCGGCAACGCCGTGCTGGCAGCCCTCGGCGCCAACGAGCACATACCACGCTTCAATGTCTACTCGGAGGTGGTACAGGACGCCGCCATCAAGTGGATGCTCGAAGGCAAAATCATCGACGCCTCGGCCACAGCCATGACCGTCACCAACGAGTGTCTGCACACGGTCTACGACAATATGGACTACTTCTCCAAGCACCTCACCATACGCCAGAGCGAGGTGGCCAACAGCCCCGAAGTCATCAGGCGACTGGGCGTGATAGCCCTCAACACCGCCATCGAGTGCGACCTCTACGGCAACGAGAATTCCAGCCACATCTGCGGCTCCAAACTCATGAACGGCATAGGCGGAAGCTGCGACTACGAGCGCAACGGATACATAAGCGTATTCACCACACCATCGATAGCCAAGGGAGGCAGGATAAGTGCCATCGTGCCCATGTGCACCCACGTAGACTCGACCGAACACGACGTAGACGTCATCGTGACCGAACAGGGCGTGGCCGACCTGCGCGGCAAGGGACCCCGCCGCCGCGCCGAGGAAATCATCAACCACTGCGCCCACCCCGACTACCGCCCGCTGCTGCGCGAGTATCTGCGCATAGCCGACAAGGGCCACGAGCCACAGTCGATGACCGCCGCCTTCGCCATGCACGACACGCTGAGAAAGAAGGGCGACATGAGACTTACCGACTTCAGCGAATATCTCAAGTAGACTCCATTGGACAAGATAACCCAAGAGAAACAGACAGTAGAGCTCATGGTAAGGCTTTACTGTCTGCATTATGAAGGCCACGAGCAGCTCTGCCCCCGCTGCCGTGCGCTGATAGACTATGCCCACCAGCGCCTCGACCATTGTCCGTCTGGCAATGGCAAAGGCTCGTGCCGCCGCTGCCCCATCCACTGCTACCGCCCCGATATGCGTAGCCTCATGCGACAAGTGATGCGCTATTCGGGCCCGCGCATGCTGCTGCGCCACCCCTGGGCCACGCTGCGCCACTGGCTGTCGTGACTTCCGCCTCGGGCATCACTCTTCCCGCTGCCAGCACCACTCTCCCCGCTGTCAGCACCACTTTCCCCACTGTCAGCACCACTCTCCCCACTACAGGGGCAAGCCCATAGCGCCCCGCCGCCACCACAGTCGCTGCGCTGCCCACGGCCTTGGCCAGCTCGTATCATAAGTCACGAGCCCGCGTATCTTATGTCACGTGCCCACGTATCGTATGGCACGAGGACTCGTATCTTCCGTCACGAGCCGACGGCGATGCTCAGCGCGCCGCCACCCGCCATTGCCGCTGCCGTCGCGACGCCCTTTCTGCCAAGCCTCGATGCTCAGCGCAGCTGGCTTTCTACCCCCGCCCGCCACAGCGCCACACAGGAGCTCCACATATATTATAAATAAACCTTAATATATACCATAAGAACTCTAAAATTTGGATGAAACCTTTGCATATATCAATTATTTGGCTTATCTTTGCACCGTTTCTAAATGCGGCAATAGCTCAGTTGGTAGAGCACGACCTTGCCAAGGTCGGGGTCGCGAGTTCGAGTCTCGTTTGCCGCTCTTTTACGGATATACATGTAGCCGCAATGGTGGAATTGGTAGACACGAGGGACTTAAAATCCCTTGGCCAGTAATGGCTGTGCGGGTTCGAGTCCCGCTCGCGGCACCTCTATAATTATTTATTTCTAAAACATTATGCGTAAAACTCTTTTATTTTCGTTAACCGCAGGCTCATTCCTCATGATGACATCTTGCTCTAAGATGGGACCCCTGTCTGCAGACAATTTCACAGTTACTCCCAAACCTCTCGAGACTCAGGCCGGCGTGGTATCAGCCACTGTCAACGGCGCATTCCCCGAGAAGTATATGAAGAAGAAGGCCGTGGTAACAGTCACCCCCGAGCTGCGCTTTGGCGACGGCAAGGTGGTCAAGGGCGAAGCCGCCACATTCCAGGGCGAAAAGGTAATGGGCAACGACCAGGTTATCTCTTACCGCATGGGTGGTCACTACACCATGAAGACTGCTTTTGCATACAACCCTGAGATGCAGAAGAGCGATATGTATCTGACATTCGACGCCCGTCGTGGCAAGAAGGTATACAATGTTCCCGCCGTTAAGGTCAACTATGGCATCATCGCCACTTCAGAGCTCTATCGTCAGGCCCTCACCAATGGCGGTGGCTGTCTGGCTCTCGACTCTTTCCAGCGCGTTAAGGCCAAGAAGCAGGAAGCCAACATCAAGTTCCTCATCAACCAGGCCAATCTGCGCAAGAGCGAGCTCAAGAACAACTCTGTAGGCGAGTTTGTCAAGCTGCTCAAGGAAATCAACAAGGACCGTGAAGGCCTGAACCTCCAGAACGTGGAAATCCAGGCTTACGCTTCTCCCGAGGGTGGTTTCAAGTTCAACGACAAGCTGGCCAACAAGCGCCAGAACGTATCAGAGAAGTACGTACGCAAGGAGATGAAGTCTGCCGGTGTTGAGGGCAACCTCGACGCTCACTACACAGCCCAGGACTGGGAAGGCTTCCAGCAGCTGGTACAGGCCAGCGACATCCAGGACAAGGATGTTATCCTGCGCGTGCTGTCTATGTATAAGGACCCCCAGGAGCGCGAGCAGCAGATTCGCAACATGAGCGAGGGCTTCCGCGAGCTGGCTGACGCCATCCTGCCCGAGCTGCGTCGTTCACGCCTCATCATCCACTACGAGACCATCGGCCGCAACGACGAGCAGATTAAAGCTCAGTACAACGAGGACGCTGCCAAGCTGTCTGCCGACGAGCTGCTCTACTACGCTACTCTCGAGGAAGATGCTGCCAAGAAGGAAGAAATCTATGCCAAGACCGCTCAGCTCTACACCAACGACTATCGTCCGCTGAACAACCTGGCTGTCATGGCATTCAACAGAGGCGACGAGGCCAAGGCCAAGGAACTGCTGGCACAGGCTATCACCAAGAGCAACAACGCTGCCGAGGCTAACGCCACACTGGGTCTGATTGCCCTCAAGAACGGCAACGTGGCAGAGGCTGAGAACCTCATCGCCAAGGCTGCCGATGCCAACGCGCTCAACGAGGCTCTGGGCAATCTGAGCATCGCCAAGGGCAACTACGCTCAGGCAGAGGAGTACTTCAAGGACTCTTACAACAACAGCGCCGCTCTGGCTCAGCTGCTCAACAAGAACTATGCTGCTGCCAAGGCTACTCTGAACAATATCAAGAACCCCAACGGTCTTACCTCTTATCTGCACGCCATCGTCAGCGCTCGTCAGGGCAACAAGTATGCTGCCAACTCCTACCTGAAGGAGGCTCTGCAGAAGGACCCAAGTCTGAAGGCTTATGCCGAGAATGACCTGGAGTTTGCCAATATGAAATGATAAACAGAACAACACTCTTTATACTGCTCACCTTAGTCCTTGCAGGGTGTGGCTCGGCTGGAGACCGATTCAAAATCGAAGGCCGACTACTCAACATGGACCAAGGTGAGTTTTACGTTTATAGCCCCGAGGGCGGCATCAACGGCATCGACACCATCCGTCTGCAAGGCGGACGCATGAGTTACGAAGTGATGTGCACTGCTCCCACCACGCTGGTAATGGTTTTCCCCAACTTCTCCGAACAGCCCATCTTTGCCGAGCCCGGCAAGAGCGTCAAGATAGAAGGCGACGCCTCGCATCTGAAAGAGATGAAGGTCAAAGGCACCAAGACCAACGAGCTGATGAACGACTTCAGAGAGCAGATAGCCACCGCCAACCCGCCACAGGTGTTGGAACGCGCTGAGCAGTTCATAGGCGACCACCCCGAATCGGTGGTAAGCAACTATCTGCTGCGCCGCTACTTCATCTCCGGCGCCACGCCCAACTATGCCAAGGCGCTGCAGCTGTGTCGCACCATGCGCAAGGCTCAGCCCAAGAACGCGCTGCTGGCACACTATGAGCAGCAGCTCAAGCAGCTGTCGCGCGTGACGGTGGGCAAACGCCTGCCACGCTTCTCTACAGTCGATGTCGACAACAAGAAGATAGACAACGCTACCCTCGGCAAGGGGCTGGCCGTAATCATGGCCTATGCCACCTGGAGCTACGATGCCCAACGCATGCTGCAAGACATGCGCATGCTCGCCAAGAGCAGCAAGGGCAAACTGAAGATTATAGGATTCTGCGTCGACCCCAACCGCAACCAATGCAGGGCCATCGCCAAGCGCGACTCGATACCCTGGCCCGTGATATGCGACGGCAAGATGCTCGAAAGCCCTACTCTACACTCGCTCTCTCTCTTTGATATCCCCGACAACATACTGGTCAACAATGGCGTGGTGATAGCAAAGGGACTGACCAACGACGAACTCAAACAGCGCATCGAGCGAATGCTCTGATGCGCCGTTTTTTTATAACATCCACACTGTCATCTACCGCTTAAATCAATAACACTATTATGCTGGTCAAAACCTATTGTGCTGCCGTCAACGGCATGGAAGTCACCACTATCACCGTAGAAGTCAACGTAACGCGAGGTGTGATGTATCATCTCACCGGACTGGGCGACTCGGCGGTGAAGGAGGGCAAAGACCGTATCGCCGCCGCACTGCAGAACAACGGCTACAAGTTTCCGATAGCCGACCTCACCATCAACCTCGCTCCCGCCGACCTGCGCAAGGAGGGCAGCAGCTTCGACCTGCCTCTGGCTATCGGCATACTGGCTGCCAGCGGAGGCATAGAAAGCCACTGCCTGGACCAGTATATGATGGTAGGCGAGCTGAGTCTCGACGGCCATCTGCAACCCATCAAGGGCGCCCTGCCCATAGCCATCCGCGCCCGTGCCGAGAAGTTCAAAGGCCTCATCGTGCCACGGCAGAACGTGATGGAGGCCGCCGTGGTCAACAACCTCGAGGTCTATGGCATGGACACCATCATGGACGTCATCCAGCTCGTCACCGGGCTGAAAGACTTTGAACCCACCGTCATCGACACACGCAAGAAATTCTATGAAAGCCAGTACCAGTTTGACATCGACTTTGCCGATGTGCGCGGACAGGAGAACGTGAAGCGCGCTCTCGAAGTGGCAGCGGCAGGCTCTCACAACGTGATACTCATCGGGCCTCCCGGCTCGGGCAAGTCTATGATGGCCAAGCGTTTCCCTACCATCATGCCGCCACTCACGCTGGCAGAGAGTCTGGAGACCACGCAGATACACTCCATCGCCGGCAAGCTGGGCGGCAACACGTCGCTCATCACCCAGCGCCCCTTCCGCAGTCCGCACCACACCATCTCCGAGGTGGCACTCGTGGGCGGCGGCTCCAACCCCATGCCCGGCGAGATAAGCCTGGCCCACAATGGTGTGCTCTTTGCCGACGAGTTGCCCGAGTTCAACAAGCACACCCTCGAGGTGCTGCGCCAGCCGCTCGAGGACAACCGCATCACCATCAGCCGTGCCAAATACAGCATCGAATATCCCTGCAATTTCCAGTTTATCGCCTCGATGAACCCCTGTCCCTGCGGATATTACGGCGACCCCACTCACCACTGTGTCTGCAGCCCAGGGCAGATAACCAAGTATCTCGGCCGCATCAGCGGTCCGCTGCTCGACCGCATCGACATCCAGTGCGAGATTACGCCCGTACCCTTCAAGGACATCTCCAAGGTGGAGCCAGGCGAACCCAGCGCCGTCATCCGCGAACGCGTCATCAAGGCCCGCGACATCCAGACCGCCCGCTACAAGGACTTCAAGGGCATCCACTGCAATGCCCAGATGACCGAGCGCATGATACACCAGTTTGCCGAGCCCGACGAGGCCTCCATCGCACTCCTGCGCACCGCCATGGAGCGTCTCTCCCTCTCCGCCCGCGCCTACAACCGCATCCTCAAAGTGGCGCGCACCATCGCCGACCTCGACGGCTCAGAACGTGTAGAGGTACAGCACATCAGCGAAGCCATCGGATACCGCAACCTGGACCGTGGCGATTGGGCTGAGAGAGGACTGTAAACTGACAATAACAAGTTTGAGAGTCCACTATAAGAAAAGAACTAATTGAAAAATATCACCATTCAATGACAACAGTTTCAGAATTGTTGTATCGTGAAATTGATAACACCTAATAATGTATAAGATGGAAAAAAAACTTATCTTCTCATGGGCAGAAAATGCAGATGGAAAAATTGTGCATGTTGACGAGGTGCCAAGAGGCCTCCAGTGTGGTTGCAGTTGTCCTCATTGTCATGAAAGGCTAATGGCTCGGCATGGTGATGTTAGAGAACATGGATTCGCTCATCATAGTGATAACCGTGGAGCAAACCTTGAGATTTGTTACATGGTCACCTTGTATAAATTAGCAGAGCAGATTGTTCAAACAAAGAAGAGAATTTATGCTCCTTCTTATTATGATATCTTCCATCCCAAACATATAGAATTTGTTAGTGTCAAGATTGATAGTAGTTACGAAAGGGAGGATAAACAACCTGATGTAATAGCAACGACATCGGAAGGTAAGCAATTCATGATAGAGTTTACATTTAACGATAAAGTTAAGCAAAAACAAGTTATTGATTATAATAATCTTACATGTCTCGAAATTAATTTGTCTAACCAAACCCTTGAGTCTTTAGAAGATTTTCTTCTTACAACAGAAGACGATAGAAAATGGATAAATAATGAGACTTACTTTAACAGTATTGAAGAGAGATATGCCAAGGCAAACAAGAAAGTTAGAGTAGTTGAAGTATCAGAATGTGATATTTGCCCAATAAGTAATAACTGCTGTGGCGTTAGGAAGAAAGATGCTTCGTCTCCACTTACTCTAAAGAACAATGATAGACAATATCGAATTTGCAAACCTGATGAGAAAGAACTGCGAATAAAAAATGAAGAGGAAGATGAAAGGCAAGCTACATTAATACGTAGGCGCAAAGAAGAACAAAAACAAAAAGAATACTTGAGAAGACAGCAAACCAAATGTGAACAACGGCAACATATATTAGACGAACAAGAAAGTTCACAAGATTCTTCTGAAAGGAGTTGTTTCGATTGTACCACTAATCTCTCATGGCTTAATAGAAATGATGGAATTGCTCATTGTGGAGCCTTTAAGAGTATGGGAGTTCCTCAAAACACCCCACCATCATACGCACAAACATGCAAGAATTTCAAAAGAAAAGCAAAGTAATTATTATGATTTAATCGAATTATATAAATTAGTGGGAGAGGCTATTTGTTACCGTAGTCTTGACCGTGGCGACGGGGCAGAGAATAAAAATAGTATTGTCTCTATGATATTCTCTACAAAACATAAAAGGATTTCATGACCACAATGAGAACGATAAAAATATTGTTGCTGCTTGTACTGACAACCTCACAATCAGCATTGGCATATAACCTGAAGATAGATACAGTGGTAGTAACTAACGACAGCTGCAGAACGCTTCAATTGATAGCTACAATTGATAACACTGACAATGAGGCTTTGTGGATATGGCTTGACAACAATGACTATGGGCGTGACCATAGAAAGGCCATTAGACGATATTTGATGAAGCGCAGAGGAGACTTCTCTATTTTTGACATCGGTGCCGACCCCAATATGATAGGGGATTGGTGGCATCCTTCTGCGCCGAAATACTGCTTTGTCAAATACTTGGAACCTGGCAAAACCTTCACAATTATTTTCTATAATGAGAAGACATTGATGCCTGAACGCTGGAATAGCAAAAACATCATCAATGACATTAAGATTTTCAGTAATCGGCAAATCAACGAATACTGCCCAGGATTAGAGCAGCCATATAGTATTAAACGTATTTCATATCCACATAATGCTATTGCATTTCCAATAAATGCTGATAAATTATCCGATACAATATCAAAGTAGCATAAAATATGCGGTCTGCATTTTCTTAGACCGCATAGACATACAGTGCGAGATAAGCCCCGTGCCGTTCAAAGACATATCAAAGGCGGCGCCAGGCGAGGCGAGTGCCACCATACGCCAGCGCGTCATCAAGGCACGCGACATACAGGCGGAGCGATATCGCACACACAAAGGCATACACTGCAACGCGCAGATGACGGAGCGCATGATTCACCAATACGCCGAACCCGACAACACCGGGATGGACCTCCTACGCATGGCGATGGAGCGCTTCTCACTGTCTGCACGCGCCTACAGTCGCATACTGAAGGTGGCGCGCACCATCGCCGACCTTGACGCCAGCGACAGCGTGCAGCAACACCACCTCGCCGAGGCTATAGGCTACCGCAACCTCGACCGTGGCGATTGGGCGGAGAGGTAGTCAGCTGAACCTTAAGGACCTCACGAACGTGCGTCCCCCCAGTCCGTCCGAAAACATTAGTTTGGGGAATATCACAGAGGGCAGAGTCGCTATCGCAACTTCACCTAAACCCATCTAAGGGCATACAAGTTTTCATATTAAAATTTCAGTTTATGTTAAACAAATTGTCATAAGGGCCAAGAAAAGCCGATATGAGTAATAATTATGCGTGTTTTTCGATGGTAATAGTCTTTATATAAGAGATGCTATAAGTGCTGGCACCCCTTTGAGGGATATGGCACGACGAAGGTTGTAAGATAGGCAGAATAGACCCATCTCAGCCATTACTTTCAGTTTGCCTTTCAGTAAAAAATAGTATTGTCCAAGTGCCCGCTTCATGGTTCCAAAAGGATGTTCGGAGAGACACTTACGATTATCCATCTTGTTCTGATCGAGATGCAAAATGTAACAAACAACTTTCTTTATAACCTTCGTTCTTGGAGGTTTCGGTTTGTCATCGTTCTCATCTTTAAGTTGCTTACGCTTTGCTTTGGTTGTTCTAATCAAGGTATCCTTACCAAAGTCAGCCTCCTTGAATTTCTGTACGGTACACTTACACTTGCATTTCTTGCAAGCGAGCTTGTTGCAGTATCGTATCATGCCGTTTCTCTTGGTTGACTTCTGTCTCAGTATTTCCCCTTGAGGACAATAGGCAAGGTTACGTTCGGCATCCCTTACAAAGTATCCCTCAAGAGCCTTAGCACGCATTTGTTCTGGTGTCATCTGAAGTACTGCAGAATCAGCCACATCAGATGAGTATTCCTTGATTTCTGCGATATGGACATCGGTTAGGATATCCTTGTATGTATCTGGGATAACACCTGCTTCAAGGCAAGCCTTCATATCTTCGGGCTTTGTGCTTGCCTTCTGTGCGTCAGTTATAGTCGCCTCATTGTAGTTAAACTGAACTTGCTCTGTGCATCCGCCATCACGCTGTATAACATTTGGTATAATACCATTAGCCAATGCATCAGCATGATCCTCAGGACATTCATATCCCTTATCTGCTGTAGTTTCAAGAACCTCTACGCCATAATCGGCTTTCACCTCTGATGCAACGCTTGTAATTAGACCATAGTCGGTAGGACTGTCTGTTACTTGAAAGCCGGCTATCATGTGGCTTCCTGCATCAACGGCGGTCTGCACATTATAGCCGACACAAAAGCCTTCGTTAGCTTTCATTAGTCGGGAGCCTGGGTCGGTTAGGGAAATCTGACTTTCGCCACTCTTTTCAAGAGTATCACAATAGCCCTCATAACGTTCCTTGCGCTCCTTACAAACATCGAGTTTACGTTGCAACTCGTCTTTTGAGAGCTTGCGCCCTTCTTCATGGTCGTATGCATCAAGCTCTTCCATGTAGATTGAAATATGCTCATCAAGACGCTTGATTCGATCATCGAGTTTGTTAAGAGTTAGGTTGTTGTCCTTGGCATTTACAGCCTTGAACTTGTTTCCGTCAATGGAGATATATGACTTGGAGAAGAGCTTCAGTCCCATGTAGAACTTGTTGAACTCCTTATATACTTTAGTTATAGCCTTTTTGTTATCCTTGCGGAAATCAGAGATTGTACGAAAGTCGGGAGTCAGCTTGTTAAGCAGCCACATAACCTCTACGTTACACTTGCATTCACGGGCTAGTTTACGAGAGGAACGTACCTGATAGAAGTAATCATAAATATAGAGTTTGAGCAGATCGCGAGGATCATATCCAGGAGTGCCAGTCTCAGCCGGAGTACTGCGAATAAATTCAAGTTCATCCATTTTGAGGCTGTCAACGAAAGCATCAAACAAGCGAACCGGGGCGTCTGACTCTACATACTCGTCAATGCAATCTGGGAAAAGAACCCTCTGACGTCTATCTTGACCTTTTTTATATGCCATATTTTAGTGAATTATATACTATAAATATAAGCAAAATGATTGATTTTCAAGAATATACAAAGTTAAAACAAATATAACAAGCATAATGAATAGTAACCATTATCAGCTGTTCACTATCCTAATAGGTTTTCGGACAGCCTCCCCCCAAAAAAACTTTGTGATGCCACGATGCTTCCCTTAGCAAGGATAAAGAATAATCACTATAAAACAGTAAAATTTACAAATTAAACGAGAATGATAGCCTCTCTATAATTAGTCGAGCCTTAAAAACTTCGCACATGCGCGCATGTGAATGCATTATATGTGATAACCGACCATTGTCCCTCTGTCATGAGCCTCCTAATGACCCATTTGAAAAGGCACAAAAGAGCCTCATGGCTCTTTTGAGGTTATATGCGGCAGCAGCGAGCATGACATTTATAGAGTCTCCGAAAAGACCCTTGTAGAAGTTCCGTCCCAGACGATGGTCGCTCTTGCGTCCATGACCGTCCTTTCCCTTATTCCTGTCATCCTCCTCCTTCTTCTTGTCCTCCATGGCAAGATTGATGTGGATGCTTTCCTTGAGGATAAGCTCCACGCCCTCCTCTCCGATACGGTGACGGAAATGTACAAGCTCGGATGAGGCGCAAGGTGCAGATATACTGAAAGCCTCAAGACCGCAAAAGTACTGATAGTAGGCAGACAGGTAATAATCCCTCTAAACCCATCGGCTTTGCATTGGTTACCTGAGCGAAACGGATGCAAGCCGAGCCAAAAGGTGTTTGAACTGACTATATTGGGAGTATGTAACAGGTATCTTAAAAAAATGACTGCGGATGCAGAGATTACGAAAAATGTCAGTTTCCATACGAGCCGTCACACATTTGCCGTGCTGACACTGGCTGCCGGAAGTGACT
>OOBJ01000586.1_pt1 | contig 28556 bp, 28 predicted proteins | sample 1671331 | NCBI WGS metagenome assembly OOBJ01 (sample SAMN06348145, study PRJEB24527) | human gut metagenome | biome: human gut; feature: ankylosing spondylitis patient; material: feces | host: Homo sapiens | place: China | collected 2015-10 | reverse complement strand
CTCTTTGCCCATTTTATTTGAACTTTTTTATTCAACTTAGTTCAGGGCAATACAGCCTTCGGCTAATCGCAACACTTACAGCGTTGCAATAATAGTGGGGTATCTTACCCAGGGTAGCGTGCTTTCGCCCGCAACCCTGGGCTATGTAATCGCAACTCCTACAGAGTTGCCAAGGGTGCGTACCATCTACGATAGGCTACCCCATCATTGTATGCGCACAACACACCACGGGCAAACACCATTCCTCCATTGTGTGCGTACCATCAACGATGGACTCATATAATATCATTGGGTGCGTGCCGGCATCGATGGATTTCCCGTTTATTGACGTTGTGGGCGTTTCATCTACGATGGATTTGCTGTATGTTACCGTTGTGTGCGTGCCATCCACGTTGGATTTGCTGTATGTTACTGTCGGGTGCGTGCCGGCTTACTATCGCAAGCTATAATTCACACACAACCTTTAACTTATCCATTATTCAGTCATATTTTTTTTGTTTGCAGGAGGGACGTTGGCATAATAACAACGCAAGAAGCGATATACATCTTTTCACCAACATAAATTGTCTTTTATCCCAATATAAGTAGTGTATTCCTTTTTACGTGTCTTATGATAGTATGAATGACCTCACTTAGAAAATGGGGGAGCTATTTGAGTACTATAAATTTGAAAAATTAAATTCTGTCATCTTCCATACCCCATTAATACGCTTAAAATAACTCTTAAAGAAGCAACCAGTATATGGAATATATATATATTCTTCCATGGTCGAGTCTTTTAGTGTTGTATATCGTTTCTTAAAATTCTGGGAATAACAACAAGAGTCCGCCAGACTTAAATATAGATCGAAATCAGTTTTTTCATCCCAAACAAAGGTCTGTATCATCGAGTCAGCATATTCATCTCCGTTTGCCAAATATTCCATATACAAGTCACCATTGATACCTTCAACTTTGGCTTGAAGGCGTTTCTTTTGAAATTCTTTATCCTTATGAAATTTCTCTATAAATACGGAGAAATCCTCAAGAGGAATATTTTTCTTTATTTTCAACGTTTCTGTTTTACAATCTGCATTTTCTTCTTGAAATCGTTTTTGATTGTCAGAGCATGAATAAGTGCAGATGATGCAGATAGCATAATGGCATAAGATGAAACTCGCCCAGAATTTATTTTTTGTAATCATCATAATTAATATTTGTGTTAAAAGTAGGGATGAGAAGCTCTCCTTTGTCTCTTGGACAGGCAGGAGCAACAACTATAACTTCTGGAAGCGTTACTATTTTTTCTTCTTGCTTATCTAAGTAGTCCCTGATGTAATAGTGGCATGTGGGGACTGAGTCCCTGAAGGACACATTTCCCCCGTCGAAGAGCAGACGGCTGAGCACGCCGTTGTCATAGACCCTGTTGCCGGCGTACTCGCGCCCCGTGTGCACCAGCAGGCTGCTGTCGCAGGCTATGTCGAACTCTCCGTCGGGCACGGCCGGGGTGTAGGGCGATTGTTTGTAGTCGTCAGTGCGCATTGTGGTATGCTGTTTTAGAGAATGTTGTTGCAATATATATGATTTTCTCCCTATACTTCAAGCGAACAGATAAAGATTATCGTAACGGGATGATATCGTCTGCCAATATACACTCACTTTTAGTGTATAGCAACGATTTCCATATGTTAAATCCGAGACATGCCTTTACAGCTTGTTTATCTACTATTATAATACGTTTCATAACCTCGTCTATCACCTCATCACGACAAAATACATAATAGGTAAAACTCTCATGAGGCTCTATCTCTTTTGTCGATAACATTGTATCGAAAGTATTTCGCAAGTCTATTGGTTTGTCAAATGTGTCTATCATTAATTGTCCAAGACTGAAATCGCCAACACGTCTAAAAAGGTGATGACTAATAATTTTTTTCTCATCTTGTTCATATCTAAAAAAATGTTCATCGTTATCATACCAAGTAACATAGGTAGTATTATCGCTCTTGTTTACTACCTCTATTTTATATAAACTTGTAACGGCATCCTGTCGCATAAGGTAATCTATGCGATACCGTATAGTTTTCTCCTGCCCAAAAGACATTGTTGGAAGAGTCAATACTATGAACAATACTCGTATAAATCTCATTATCTATTATTCTTTATAGTTTCTATTTTAGACTTCATAATTAAGTTGCGAAGTGTCGTGTTTGTGTCTATGGCTCTAATATATGAATGTGAAGCCATTTTATGATTATAGCCGCTCCTAAAATACAATAGAACATGCCCGTTTACTTCGTGGCTATATGCTTCGGCTCGACCATTTGGAGACAGACCTAAGTTTATATATACTTCCACATTGTTTGATGTGGAATTCTGTACGCCGTCATTGTCAGGAAATAAAGTCTTTCCCAAAAGTCCTGTCTCCCCTGTGGTCATCTCGTCTATAGAGACAAAGTTTCTATACTCTTCTTGTAAAGTGGAGAGTATCATGGCTATTTTTTCTTTTCCTTGCGGTCTAACTTGTTTCCCATCCGGGTCAAACGCATTCACGGGGTCATCCCCACACGATGTGTAGGGTGACACATCGTAGTACTTCTCGCACATCGGGTCCTTGGTGTTCCACCTTCCTGTGACGGGGTCGTAGTGGCGGGCACCGTGGTCGTACCAGTCAAGGCCATGGGTGCGGTCGAGTTCTTTGCCTATGTATTTGTAGGGTTGGGTGGCGTGGTCATTCCCTCTGCTTCCGGCAATGGCGAAAGCAGGGAGGCTCAAAGTGGTCATGAGCCCCAACAGCATTATGACAATCTGGCGGCGCATGGTCAGGGGTTAAGATGTTTACATCGCAAATATAATAATAATGTACACGCGTGCCAAGAAAATCGGGGGAAAAGTGATGGTTGGGGGAGAAAATCGTATGATGCAGCCTGCTGAGCCCCGATGTGGTCAAGTATATACTCCGCCGGATAGCGGTCTGAGGGCTGGCCTCCCTCTCGATAGTCTGCCGCGTCGAGCCTCCCTAACGCATCATGTCACTTACTCTATGATAATTAATACTTTTGATGGGATTTCTCGTTGGGCCGGATTGTATTTCTTGTATGAGTATGTGGAGGGAATCCCAAACTCTTTAATCCCAGAGTCTCTTTCTCTAAGGCCTTCTTTTTCGAAATTGTTAAAAAAAAGAGTTTCCCGTTTCATCAGATAACCTATGCGATTGCTGATAGTTCCATATCTAATTTTTCCCCCAACTTTAATACCGCAATGGTTGTCATGATAATTTAGACTTATATCTGCATTCTCCGTCTTAAATAAAAAAATCTGGTCGAATACACTTATTTGCTCCTTACTCATCTTAATTTCTTTGATACCTTGTAAGATGGAATCTGCTATCTGATGCGATATATATACGGTGTCTGTATATGGCATTTCTGAGTATATTTCTTCCAAGTCTTCCATTTCCACAGCTATATTGAAATGACCATAGTACTTAAAATATACAGCAGACCAAGTCCTTGGCTCAGAACATCCAACTATAGCCCCTAAAAGAGCTATCGTTATTGATAAAATACTAATTTTTCTCATTGTTGTTTATTCTTAAAACGTTTATCTATCTCCTCCCGGCTAACAGGCTCTGTCAAGGTGGGAGACAGCCTCCCGGCCTTACAGCACACATGCACTATCTTATACAGATAATCCCCCTGCTTTGTCTAATCAACTATAAGGACAAGTATTTTAGAATACATTGTTATCCTTTTTATGTCGAATGAGGGCATGTGGTAATCTTTGGGTAGTCCATACTTTCGTACTTCTGGGAAAAAAACCAAATCATCTTTTGTAAAGTAATTATAATAGCCAGATTTCCACCTTAGCAGATAAATCGCTTTGCTTGATAATAATTTATTTTTTATTATTTGATTTACTTTCCACGTACATTCATTACCTCCATTCCTAATGCCAAGAATATCGTTGTCCTTTTTCATCAGAAAACTTATGTCATAAACCATAGTATCTGTTTCTGTTGATTTTTGTATTTCTGAATTAATGGTGTCAAATAGATTCCTTGACATATAAATAGTATCTGTAAAAGCACTCTTGTCACAGTCTTTCTCATAATCCTTTATGCCAATGGCATGGTTTCTGTCTATGAAACCATGATGATAGAAGAAAATAAAATGGTCATAGCACTTCTCCGTACAAGACGACATATAACCAGACAAGAATGTAAAAGCAATTATGTTTATATAAAAAATGGCTTTAGTTTTCATTGTTACTCAGTTTTTTCTTTTTATGCGTAGTAATTGGGCTTTCCGTTTCATATGAGTTTCCATAATGATCGTTTCTTGTACCTTCATTATTTGAAATGGCGGTTTGAGTCTCCCACCGTCGAAGGGCAGACGGCTGAGCACGCCGTTGTCATAGACCCTGTTGCCGGCGTACTCGCGCCATGTGTGCACCAGCAGGCTGCTGTCGCAGGCTATGCCGAACTCACCGTCGGGCACGGCCGGGGCGTAAGGGTTCAGGTAGTAGTCGGCCCTCAGCTTCAACCCGTCGGCCGAGTAGGTGTAGTCTATGTGGCTGCCGTCGTCGTATGTACGCATAGTTGACATAGGCGTTTATGTTAAATGTCTGTTATTCATATACACTTGTTGAAAGGCCTTCTCTTTTTTCATTCTTGAGCCATTCATAATACTCGTTTTCTATCTTTTCATCATGGAGATTTTTAATCATGTGATGGTTTAATGTTTTTATGAGCAACTTGAAATTCTCACTTAATTTAATTAGATGGTCTCCTATATGAAGTGGACGATTCGCATATACACCTTCGGATTCGATTGAAGTAGTAACTCTTCCTTTCTTCTTATAGTATCTATCTATCCAAATAGGAGGTAATTCACTAAAAAATCCACCTTCTTTCTTTTTCTTAAGTACATATTTTCTTGCTGTGTTTGAGATAAAAAATGAATCTATAGATAGTATGATATATTTTTCTATAATCGGTCGCACTTTGAATGGCATTGTATATTCGTCATCGTCATCGCTACATTCTGGCGATATGGCTCTCATCTTCATACAATATTTTGTAGGGGTTATCTTGATTTTGACAGAAGGGAACCTGAAATCATAAAAGAAAGTGCAATATACTATTACAGAGTCGAGTCCCCTCACCTTCAACCTGCTGCTCATATACTGCTCATAAGTTTGTGCATGGCATGGTACAAATGCAAACATAAATAAATATAATAACAAAACTCTCATTGTTTACGATCTTTATAATTATAATATTGCTTTTTTACAAAGTTTTGGTATTTTGATCTGTAGTTTTTGTTTTCTTCCAAGTCTGTTAATTCTTGATTTCTATCGGTGTAAACTTTATAGGACTCTCTATGCGTGTCACAAAAAATATGGTGTCTGGCCGTGTCAAAACCAATAATTTCCCATTGCTCCTTCCTATATAAATAGCACGATATAAAAAGTTTGGAATTTCGTCCACAATAGGAGTACCATCCATAGAATCAATGAGAGTATCGCGAGAATGTGTATCGAGGTAGTCTAATAGCTCCTCTGTGTACATTCTCTTTCCACCATTAAGTGAGTCTATCAAATAAACGACTCTGTGGTTAATAAGGATGGAATCTTTCTTTCTACCATATATCAGAGGATAATAAGCAGGGCCTACCAATATCCCTTTTTCTATGTTTCTATTCATGCAGGGTGTATTAAACCACTTGGCAACAATATATGAATCATATTTTTTGTAACGATTCATATAGTCACCTATTATTTTCCGTAAGCCTACATCTGTTTTGATAGATAGTAGTGGAATACTATCTCCCAGTTTACACTTCTCTTTTTGTATATGTGATACCTTCACCATTACTATACAAGACACTAATATGATTATCGTCCCTGCAAAAAGGTATTTCTGTAGTGTTTTGCCCATAAAGCCAAATTTATTTTGCCGTTAAACAAGTTTCTATTTAATATTTTAATATCTATATCCGCATGGTATGGTGGTATGCCGTAGTATTTCTCGCACATCGGGTCCATGGTGTTCCATCTTCCTGTCACGGGGGCGTAGTGGCGGGCACCGTGGTCGTACCAGTCGAGGCCATGGGTGCGGTCGAGCTCTTTGCCTATGTATTTGTAGGGCTGGGTAGCGTGGCTGCTCTCTCTGCTTCTGGCAATGGCGAAAGCAGGGAGGCTCAGAGTGGTCATGAGCCCCAACAGCATTATGACAATCTGGCGGCGCATGGACTGGGGTTAAGATGTTTACATTGCAAATATAATAATAATGTACACACGTGCCAAGGAAATCGGGGGAAAAGTGATGGCTCGGGGCGAAAAAGTATGATACAGCCTACTTGAGGCCTGATGTGGTCAAGTATATGGCCATCTTAGTGTACGGATATATCCAAAAGAGGCAGACACCGTAGCTTGACGGTGCCTGCCTCTGATATCATTGACCAGCCCGAGGCTTAGTCTTTCTTGCAGTTACAGGGAGTCCAGGGCTTGAGCTGCTTGAAGAAGTCATTGCCCTTGTCGTCGACGAGGATGAAAGCGGGGAAGTCTTCGACCACAATCTCCCAGATGGCCTCCATACCCAGTTCGGGATACTCTACACACTCGATGCTCTTGATGCTGCTCTGTGAGAGTACTGCTGCCACGCCACCGATGGTGCCGAGGTAGAAACCGCCATGCTTCTCGCACGCATCGGTAACCATCTGGCTGCGGTTGCCCTTGGCTATCATCACCAGACTTGCTCCATGAGACTGGAATTCATCTACATAGGGGTCCATACGGTTGGCTGTGGTGGGGCCCATTGAGCCACAGGGATAGCCAGCCGGTGTCTTGGCGGGTCCGGCATAGAGTATGGGGTGATCCTTGAAGTACTGTGGCATCTCCTCGCCGGCGTCGAGACGCGCCTTGAGCTTGGCGTGAGCGATGTCGCGGGCTACGATGATGGTACCCTTGAGGTTGACGCGGGTAGAGACGGGATACTTGGTGAGCTCGGCACGCACGGCGTCGATGCCCTTGTCCAGGTCTATTTCAATGCCCTTGGCGCCTTCTCCGGGGCGACGATACTCTTCGGGGATGAGGTCAGAGGGGTTGGTGTCCATCTTCTCGAGCCAGATACCGTCACGGTTGATCTTGGCCTTGATGTTGCGGTCTGCCGAGCAGCTTACGCCCATACCGATGGGGCAGCTTGCGCCGTGGCGGGGCAGACGTATCACGCGGATGTCGTGGGCCAGAGCCTTGCCGCCGAACTGTGCGCCGAGTCCAATCTTGTGGGCCTCGTCGAGGAGTTTCTGCTCGAGGTCGATGTCGCGGAAAGCGCGGCCGGTCTCGTCGCCTGTGGTAGGCAGCGCGTCATAATACTTGATGCTGGCGAGCTTGACGGTGAGCAGGTTCTTCTCTGCCGAGGTACCGCCGATGACAAAGGCGATGTGGTAGGGAGGACATGCGGCTGTGCCCAGACTCTTCATCTTCTCTACGAGGAAGGGCAGGAGAGTGCCCTCGTTCTGTATGGTAGCCTTGGTCATGGGGTAGAAGTAGGTCTTATTGGCCGAGCCACCACCCTTGGCCACCATCACGAAGCGGTATTCCTCGCCCTCGACAGCCTCGATGTCTATCTGGGCAGGGAGGTTGCAGCGTGTGTTGACCTCGTCATACATGTTGAGCGGGGCGTTCTGCGAGTAGCGCAGATTGTCCTCGGTGAAGGTGTTGTAGACACCGCGGCTCAGCGCCTCTTCGTCCTCAAAGCCAGTCCATACCTGCTGACCCTTCTCGCCGTGGATGATGGCGGTGCCGGTATCCTGGCAGAAGGGCAGGATGCCCTTGACAGCAGTCTCGGCATTGCGCAGGAACTGCAGCGCTACATACTTGTCGTTCTCCGACGACTCGGGGTCGCGCAGGATGGCAGCCACCTGCTCGTTGTGCTCACGGCGGAGGGTGAACTCTACGTCGTGGAAAGCCTGCTGAGCCAACAGCGTGAGCGCTTCCTTGCTTACTTTCAGTATTTCTTTGCCTTCAAATTCGCCGGTGCTTACACCCTCAGTGCTGAGCAGGCGATACTCCGTTGTGTCCGGGCCAAGCTGGAACATGGGAGCATACTTAAAATCTGGAGTTGCCATGTTGTTTTGTTTATAATGTGTTATTGTCGTTGTCGTTGTAAGTCAGCGCCCGGCAGAGATGACCGCTGTCGCTGTGGGAGTCATACCTGTTGGGCATGACAAAGTTAGCAATAATTTCTGACACAATGCCACTTTACCGGATATTTCTTGCATAATCGTCGAAGAAATGCTCTGCCGGATTACCCCAAACGGTCATTAGACCGTCAGGGGTGTTGCGATTAGCCGCAGGCGTTACCTGTAGCAGGACATAATATAGGATGATATAAACACAAAAAGCCATGGCGGCTGTTGTCGGCTTCGCCTTTTTGGTGACGGTGGCGACGCCAGTCGGAAAACGAGTTTTCCTCCTTATCATCACCACCATCCCCAACGCCATGCGTTGCATGGCGACAACAGCCGGCATGGTAAAAAAAGCGGCCGTTGGCCGTTCAAAAAGTCCGCCGTTGGCGGTAAAAAAACAACTGCTTGTGTGGTTCTTCGAAGAGAGCAATGAAGAAGAGGTGTTATATATCGACAAGAAATAAGCTAATCACTTTTTGTATCTTCTTATGCGAGTATATAGAGAATATCGAAGCGCATGTTACTCATTTCTTGTTGGCAGAGTGGGCGCGTGATAATCGAAAAATGCACCGGAGGTGGGAAAAAAGTCAACATTTATTTGCAGGTGTCTCTGCTAATTAGTACTTTTGTCGTTATACGCAACCATACCTAAAAGCAATATGAATGCAAAACGACTATTACTCCTGACGGCTGTATGCCTGACCATCGGAGTCACAGAGGCGCCTGCCCAGGGTTTTCTCAACAAGCTAAAGAAGAAGGGAATGAAAATCATCAAAGATGCCGTTCCTAATCCCGTGAAAGACGTGACCGACGCGGCTTCAAATCCAGAACGCGTAGTAAACAGAGCCAAGAACCGTGTGACCGGCGGCCATGCCTCGCAGAGTGGCAACAGCCGACGCTCCCGAGCCCAGGCGACCAGTCGTGCCGCCACTGGCCAGCGTCGCGAGGTAAAACCTGCTAAAAAGGAAATCACCATCAAACTCTACCGAGGTCTGGGACCTTCGACGTGGGAGGGACGCAAGACCCAGCATACCCCCAAGCCACCTATGCAGTGTCCCAAGCAGCCCGCCTGGTTTAGTTCACTCCCTTTCCCACAGGAAATGGACAACGCCACCCTCGCCGAAGAGTATGCGATGATTAACAATTGGGTCCAGGATGGCAAACCATCGTGTGAGCCGGTGCTCGTGCGTCGTGAGCAGATTAACGATGAAATGTCCGGCCGTCATCATGCTCTCGACAAAGCAGTCGAATATCTGCTCAGCGACCTCGAGAACGAAGACGGCTACTACGAAGCGGCAGAGCCGCTGGAGGACGAATTCTTCAAGCATGCCATGCAGTCAGACCTGGCGCCCTTGTACCCAGGGCTGGATGAAAAGACCGTAGAGTATTTCAAAAGCATAGACCGCAAGACCAAGGAGGTTACAGTGCGTGTGTATGAGGGCAACTCGGCGTATGATAATAAGATGCATATCGGCGAGATGTGGTTCAATCTGCACTTCGGTGACCGCACAGCAACCCTCGAGAGGCTGGACAATGACGAGTCGGTAGGCAAGGACTATACCGTGCCTTCCACTGTGCGCTATGCAGGTTGCGTCTTCCGCGTGACGGAAATCGGCGCAAGCGCCTTCCAAGGCATGAAGATGCGGTCGGTGACACTCTCGCCGGGTCTGAAGGTCATTGGCACCCACGCGTTCTACGAAACCCGCATCTCAGAAATCAGCATACCGCCCACGGTGACCAAGATAGACTCCCACGCCTTCGGTGCAAATCCCGCACTCAAGCGCATCGTCCTGCCCAACAGCGTGAAGACCATAGGACGTGGCGTCTTCTCGGGTTGTACCGGGCTCACCGAAGCCGTATTGCCCAACCGCGTGGAAACAATGGAGAATACGGTGTTCTGGGGTTGCAAGTCGCTCACCAGCGTGACCCTGCCCCAAAACCTCACCGAGCTGGAGGAAGCTACCTTTAGAGACTGCACCTCGCTTACCCATGTCGACTTGCCCCAGTCGGTAGCTGTCATCAAGGAAAACGCATTCTGCAACACTGCCATGACCTCTGTGCCCTTGACCGAGAGCCTCAAGGAGATACGGAGTGGCGCTTTTGAGGACTGCAACAGACTCACTTCGGTCTCGCTGCCCAGCCGCGTGGCGTTAGATATGTGGGCGTTCAAGAACTGCAAGTCTCTGCGCAAGGCAGCCATCGGCGTGCAGTACAAGGACATACCCGACGATGTCTACATGATGTTCATTGGCTGTCCGTTTGCCCAGAAGCCACTGACCAAGATGCCCGCCTGCGTGACATTCAACGAGTAGAGCCCCTCTCTCTACACAGATATATCGGCCGTCATGGCCTTAACGACAAGAGCAGCCCATCGGGGCTGCTCTTATTGTTAGGTTCCTATAGATCGTATGCTGCTGGGCGCTCTCAGCTCATCAACTCGACGACTGAGGGGGTAAGCAGGGCGGTCAGTATGCCGTTGAGCGTGAGTCCGAGGCTGGCGTAGGCTCCCACAAACTCGTCGCGCTCCATCGCCACCGATGTGCCCACGGCATGCGATGCCGCTCCGAGCGACAGACCCTTTGCCATAGGGTTGTGTATATGGCCCACCGCCATGAGCTTGAAGCCCACCACGCCGCCTATGAGTCCGGTTATCACGACGATGGCTGCCGTGAGCGACGGTATGCCGCCCAGTGCCTGCGTCACCTCCATCGCTATGGGCGTGGTCACTGACTTGCTGGCGAGCGACGCCACCACCTCGCGCGAGGCGCCGAGCATGCGCGCTGTTGCCACCACGCTGATGATGCCCACGATGCACCCCATCATCTGTGAAGCCAGTATCGGCAATATCTGCTTCTTGATCTGCGACAGCTGCAGATACAGCGGCACTCCCAGAGCTACCACCGCAGGCTTCAGCCAGAACTCTATCATCTGTCCGCTTTTGTGGTAGGTGTCATAGGGTATGTCGCAAGCCGTGAGAAACGCGATCATCAGCCCTATCGCTATGAGTATAGGGTTGAGCAGGATGGACCCCGTGCGGCGCTGCAGCATCTTGGCGCCCTGGTAGATGCCGAAGGTGAGCGCCAGGAGGAAGTACTCGTTGGTCAGGATTTGGTCAATCATGCTTGCTCCTTTCTTCCATCTTGTCCTTGATTTTGTTAGTAATCTTCTTCTCGCCCTTTGCCACCACCTGGTGGGTGTGGCCCGTGACCAGCAGCACCAGGGCGGTGCTTACCAGTGTGGCGCCGACGATGGGCAGGAGCTCTGCCCTAATCAGGTCGAAGTGCAGCATCAGCGCAACGCCTGGCGGCACGAAGAAGAAGCCCAGATTGGCTATCAGGAAGTCGGTAAGACCTCTTACCCATTCCAGTTTTATCACTTTTACCTTAAGCAGCAGCGTGAGCAGCAGCATACCTATGATGCTTGAAGGCAGTTTCACTCCGGTGAGCATCGTTATCAGCTCGCCCGCAGCCATACATCCGAAGAGGATGAAGCATTGTCTGACCATAATTTACACGATGAAGGGTTATCCTATTAACACTCTTATAATTGTAATCGGGTGCAAAGGTATATAAAATATCCGACATGGCGTGTACTTATGCCCCTAAACTTTAGGATAGCCCCCTTGCAGCCCCCGCGTTACGCCCCGCCATCGCCATCATGCCCTTGCGAGGCGTCGGGGCGTCGCAAGTGGTTGTGCAGCAGGCGTCTGCCGGCCTCCTGTTGACCTCTGTCGGTTCGTATCTTATGTTACGGGCGCACGTGCCTTACGATACGTGTCCTCGTAACATAAGTCACGGGCCCACGTATCGTATGACACGAGCCGCCAATGTGGCTCCGTGGCTCAGCCAGTGGGCCCGGCAGAGCGCCGCCAACGACAGAGAGCAGCCTGTGGGGGCTGCTCTCGTGGTCTTGTAGGGTCGGTATGCTGGCGGGCGTCATCGCCCTTGCGCTATGGATGGTGCTACTGGTTCAGCCGGCGCTCTATCCAGAGGCAGTCGTCATGGCTCAGCCGTCGGCTTGTCTCTGCCTCGAAGTCGTGCTGGCTGCCTATGCGCTTGGCAGCAAGATGGTGCATGAGGTCGAAGAAAGCCTTGTCGCCAATGCGCTGTTGCAGGTCGTAGAGCAGCACGGCACCCTTGTGGTAAAACGTGTAAAAGGCACCATTGGCCTGGCGGTCCAAGCCCCGTATTGGGCAGGCTGTGCGTGCCCACTCGCGGTAAGCCTCTATATAGTCATCGTAGACGGCAGACCCCAAGTGCTGCTTTATGGCGCACAGCGAACTGTACTGGGCAAAGCTCTCGTTGAGCCAGTCTTCCCACTGGTCAGTGGGTGCCGATGACCACCAGAAGTGCCCAATCTCATGGGCAAGCAGCTGGTACAGCCATTCGTTGTAGCGCTGACAGCAGCAGACGATGAAATTGCGTCGGCTGTAGGCACCGCCGCCCCCTGCAGGAAAGAGGAATATACGCAGCTGGCGCCCGTTGGGCTCAAGGCGGTACAGACGGGTATAGTAGTCCATTATCTCGGCACTGCGGACAGCCACCGAGTCGGCATCGGCGTCGGGGAAGCCCAGCGATACCACCTCAATCTTACGCTTGTTGTGGCTGACGGTCTTCTGCTTGAGGTCGGGCGAGGCGATGATGGTGTAGTCGAAGCCCTCCCAGGGCTGCGCCATGTGCCAGGAGTCGGCCTTGCGGCTGATGATGCCCGAGCCGGTAAGTTCGAAGCCTGGGGTGATGTGGATGTCTATGTTGGCGGTCGACGTCTCGTGGTCGATGTCTATCGGATACCACCCCATGTAGTAGGTGAGCATGACCAGACTGCTGTCGCAGGCGGCAAAACCATCTTCGGGTATGCTGTCGAGCCGGCAGGTATAGGCAGTGGTGATGCGCGCCGCTCCCCGCGCTGTCCCGGCGTCTATTCGAAGCCGTCCCGATGGGCTTATCCAGGGTGCCTCGATGTCTTTGGCAAACTCGTAGCGGGCGGCTTGTCCATTGACAGCCACTCGTGACAGCTGGGTATATCGCCACAGATAGAGGTCGGCATGGCTGTTGCCACGGAAGTCGATGTCAATGTCGGCCCGCACATCGATGCGCTTGGCGGCAACGTCTATGGTCAGGTCTATGTCGTAGCTGTTTAAGATGGGGGTGTTGTCGAGCTTGGTGGCAGTGTCGGTCTGGCATGGTCGCGGCGACTCTGACGCTGCTTCTATCCTTGCCTTGCGCAATCGGTCTTTGACCTGGATCCATCGGCTGTCGTTGTGGTAGGGCCTTAACCGAGGCTCGAGTAGCAGTTCGGGCAAGAGGTCAGCATCCCGGGCTCCGTAGAGAGTGGCCATACGGTCGAGACTGTAGAAGAGGCTGTCTTTGCAGCCTTGTCGGGCGAAGTTCATGGCATGCCCATACAGGGTGCTTTCGCTCTGGCATGCTGCGGCGATGGTCTGCAGCAAGGCGATGATGATGGCAATGGTTCTGGTTTTCATGTCGGGTGTTGAAAAGAAAACCTCGGCAGCGCCACAGGGCGTTGCCGAGGTCATTATAGGGTAACGTGTGGATATTAATAACCGAATATCTGCTCAGTGGTCACGCGGTGGATGGGGCCAATCTTCTCGAGGGCTTTCATGTCGAGGCTCTTCTCGTCGCCCAGGATGATGTAGCGGTAGGGCTTCTTGGCCATGGTGCGCTGCTCAAAGTCGACCACGTCCTTGAGGGTCACGCTGGGCAGTGCCTGGTAAATCTTCTCGTTGAGGTCGTAATCGATACCCTTGAAGCGGGCTTCGAGATAGGCGTTGATGACACCAAACTTGGTGACTCTGTTGCTTGCCAGCTGCTTGGTGAGAGCCTGCTTGGACAGGTTGAACGCCTTGTCGCTCTGCGGGATGGTGTCGAGTATCTCGTTGAAGGTGCGTATGCAGTCCATCATCTTGTCGTTCTGCGAGATGATATAGGTAATTCCGTACTCTGGATGCCCGGGCTTTGGCGAGTTGTTGTAGAACGCGCTGGCGCTATATGCCAGTCCGCGGGCCTCGCGCAGCTCCTGGAAGACTACGGTGTTCATGCCTCCGCCGAAGTACTCGTTGAAGAGGGAGCTTACTGCTGCCTCGTCGGGGTTCCACGACTTGTTCTCATTGTGATACATTACGAGATAGATGTTCTTGGCGTCGTAGGGCGCAATCCACACCTCGTTCTGTGGAGTGGTCTGCTCCATGTAGTCGCGGTTCTTGAGCGGCTCAGCCATCTTCTTGGGAGTGGCGTGCTGCTTGTCGATGATGGCTGTGAGGTCCTTGACGCTGCGTGGGCCATAGTAGAGTATCTCGTGCTTGTATCCGGGCAGAGCCTTGATGAGGTCGATCAGGGTCTGTGGGTCGGTGGCACGCATCTGGTCAATGCTCATCTGGTTGAGCTGGCTGTTGTACTCGCCATACTGAGCCAGGGCGCGCAGGGCGTTGAAGTTGGCGCGCTGGTTCTTCTTGCTGTCTTCGCGGTCTTTGACATAGAGACCTACCACGTCGTCATAGGCCTGCTTGTCGGCCTTGGCGTTGTGCATCATGTCCTCGGCTATGGCGAGTGCCTTGGGCAGGTTCTCGTCCAGGCCGCTGATGATGAGGCTCAGGTTGTATGTACCCACGCTGAAGCGGGTCTGGCATCCCAGCTGGTACAGCTCCTTGTTGATGTCGGCCAGCGTCTTGCTCTTGGTACCGATGTAGCTGAGGTAGTCTGTGGCAATGGGGTAGCGGTTGTCGGCTGATGAGCCAAACTCCCAGCGCATTACCATGGTGCTGAGTCCGTTCTCGGTGTTGTGCTTGTAGATGACGGGCAGTCCCTTCTTGGTCTTGGCGAAGGTGAGGTCGCGCTTGAAGTCTACAAACTGGGGCTGGATGGGCTCCACCTCAGCGTTCTTGATGTCGGTGAGGAACTGGCTCTGATACTCTCGGTTGCTGGGGATGGCGGTGATGGCTGGCTTGTCTATCTTCTTCTGCGTAGAGTCTACACCCTGACGCTTGTAGACGGTCACTACGCTCTCGGGCGAGAAGTAGCGGTTGGCAAAAGCCACAATCTGGTCTTTGGTGATGCGTGAGATGCGGTCGAGGCTGGTCACCACATCTTCCCACTTCTGGTCGTTGATGAAGGCGTTTACAAACATGTCGGCGCGCGAGTCGTTGCTCTCCAGGGCGCGGTACTGCTGCACCTTGTAGTTGTTGATGACCGAAGCGAGTAGATTGTCGTCAAACTCTCCCTTCTTCAGTCGCTCCACCTGGTCGAGCAGCAGGGCTCGGGTGTCTTCGAGCTTCTGTCCCTTTACGGGGATGGCGATAAGGTTGAAGCTGCCGTAGTCGTGCAGACCCTGGTAGCCGGCATAGGCACCCATAATCTTCATGGGCTGTACCAGGTTGAGGTCTATCAGACCCGCCTTGCCATTGTAGAGCAGTCGGCCCATGAGCTCGAGCGTGTCGGCAGCGGCACTGTTGGCCTGGGGCATACGCCATGCCATAGCCACCATCTCGGCCTCCTGGCCAATGACGCTACTGTCGCGTGGGGCGGTGATGGGCTTCTCTGGCGCGTACTCCGGACGGCTGAGGTTGGTATTGGGCTTCCAGTCGCCGAAGTATTGGTCGATGGTGGCGATGACCTTGTCGGGGTCCATGTCGCCCGCCATGCAGATAGCCACATTGTTGGGAGCGTAGTAGCGGCTGAAGTAGTTCTTGATGTTGACTATCGAGGGGTTCTTCAGGTGCTCCTGTGTGCCGATGGTGGTCTGCGTGCCGTAGGGATGGGTGGGGTAGAGCAGCTTGTTGAGTGCTCCCCACATCTTGCGGTTGTCCTGCGCGAGTCCTATGTTGAACTCCTCGTAGACAGCCTCGAGCTCGGTGTGGAAACCGCGTATCACCATGTGCTTGAAGCGGTCGCTCTGGATTTTGGCCCAGTTGACCACCTCGTTGGAGGGAATGTCCTCGACATAGCAGGTCACGTCGTTGCTGGTGTAGGCATTGGTGCCCTCGGCTCCGATAGACGACATGAGCTTGTCGTACTCGTTGGGGATGTTGTAGCGGGCTGCCAGCTGCGATACCGAGTCTATCTCGTGATAGGCCTTGCGTCGCTGCTCGGGGTCGGTCATCTTGCGGTAGCTCTCGTAGCGCTGCTCTATCTCGTCGAGGTAGGGCTTCTCCTTGGCGTAGTCGGTGGTGCCAAACTGCTGGGTTCCCTTAAACATAAGGTGCTCCAGATAGTGAGCCAGACCGGTGGTCTCGGCTGGGTCGTTGCGCGAGCCGGTGCGCACGGCGATGTAGGTCTGGATGCGTGGCTTCTCCTTGTTTACACTCAGATACACTTTCAGACCATTGTCAAGCGTGTAGATGCGACTCTGCATGGGGTCGCCCTTAACGGTCTGGTACTTGTAGTCCTTGGCGATGGCTTGCAGTGCCGAGGCCAGCAGGACCAAACCTAAAGCCAGGCCGCGGCCCAGCATACTCATAAAGGTTCTGTTCATATTGATATTTGATGATAATATTGTTACCTATTATTATAATAGACGCATGAACGGCTGGAATTGTGACGATTTTAACATACTTTTTGACAGTGGCGTCAGTTCTCGTAGTCTATCTCGTGGTCGAGCAGATTGATGAAGTCGTCGAAGACCTCGCGCTCCACGTCGCCCATATTGAACTCCTTCTCGGCGTCCTTGCGTATCTCGCTTATCCACATACGGCGCGCCTCTACATAGTCGGTATGTATGCGGTCTATGTCGGCTTGGGTGATGTGGTCTATGTGGTAATAATCGAGTATAAGTCTGTAAGTCCACGCCCACTGATAGTCGCGGTAACGGCCGTCGATGGCCACAAACTCGTCGATGATGCTCTGCACGTCGTCGAGGGTGCCGTCCTTAATCTGCTCGATAAGCCGCTGTTCCTCGCTCTCGGGCAGCAAGAGTCCTGAGAGGTCGCTCCAGGCACCTTCGCCTATGGTCGATGCGGGCGGCTCTACGGCTCCGTAGCGCTTGAGCACACGCTTGACCACGGCACCCATATAGATGCGCAGCGCCATGTCGTAGTGGCTGATGCCCATGCGCAGCGACGAGGCGTTGATGACATACTCGTGGTAGTTGTAGGTCGACACGTTGTCGCCCGATGCCTCGCGCAGCCGCTCCAGGATGGCTTTGCCCTGTATGACCTCGTTGACGGAGAAGGGCGAGAGCCAGTCGAAGTTGACGATGCTGCGGTGCTTGCTCAGCGGACGTATGTCGCGCTTGGGCCACTTGCGTATGTCGCGATACAGACCTACCGTGGTGAGGTTGCGTCCGGGCGAGAGATACATCGTGTCGCCATAGGCAATGAGGTAGGAGAACGGTATGCAACGCGTATCGGGATGATACATCAGTTTGCCGAAGCACACGGAGAACGTGCCTATCTTGGCGGGCATCAGGATGTAGGCTCCGCTGGCGGTCTTGGCACCTCGCTCGAGTATGCCGTAGTGCATGGGGCCCATCTTGTAGGCATGGTTGGAGAAGTTGGTGGCAGAACCGGCGTTGTAGAAAGAGAACTGTCCGCCGATGAGCAACGAACTCTTGTGGTGTGAGGCGGTAAAGGGTCCGCAGAAGGCGGCGCAGGCTTCACCGTTGCTCATATATGAATTGGCGAAGAAGATGCTCTGCGAGGCGGTAAATCCGTTGCTTATCTTGCAGGCTTCGCCCACAAAGCAGTCTTGCATCTTGACCGAGTTGATGACCGACGAGCCGTCGGAGATGATGGAGTTTTCACAGATTACACCTGTGCCGATATAGACGGGCTGTCCTACGCTCTGCAGGGTGCAGTCGCTGAGTCGCGAGGCACCGCTTATCTCGCAGTCGGGCCCTATCACCGAGTTGATGATTTCCTTGGTGTTGACGATCTTGACTCTCTCGCCGATGGTGCCACGGTCGGGCATGGTGCAGTTGATTTCCTCGCGTATGAGCCGATAGATGGTGTCGCGCAGGTGATGGTCGCTGTGGTGCTTGACCATGAAGGCGGCAAACTGGCTGTTCAGGAGTCCGAACATCATGATGTTGCCTTCGCCCACCTCGTTGAGCACCGACACCACGTTGCCCTGGCCGAAGGTGGCGCCCTCGATGGTCTCCATCACACAGACGTTGGAGATGTAGCAGTTGGCTCCGATGGTGTAGTTGTTGATGTAGTTGCCTATGTTCTCTATCAGACAGTTGTCGCCGATAGTCACATTGCGCAGGGTGGCATTGCGTATGCCCGAGTGCTTGCTGAAGCCGGGGCTCACCTCAATGGTACGCTCGAAGACGCCAAGGCTGACGTCGCCGTAGAACATCACGTTGCGCAGATAGTCGGGCGTGAAATCTTCGCTCACGCTTACGGCAGTCCAGTCTTCAGCCTGGCAGCCATTGAGTTCCAGGATATTAATCTCCTGTTCGCTTAATAGTCGCTGCATAGTTCATGGATAAAAAAGTTATACTTATTCTTCAGATGGATATAAAAAGTCGTTGTAGGGATATTTCTGAACATGGAGCTCGCGGATTTTGCGATAAAGCACATCGCGGAAGTGGTCTATGTTCTCTCGCTCACGGGCAGAGATGAAGATACAGTTGTCGCTCATCTTGGCCATCCACGTACGGCGCAGCTCGTCGAGCGTAACGTTTTCGCGGGTCATCGGGGTGAGGTCGTCTGCCTCCTTCTCGACCCAGTGGTAATTGTCTATCTTGTTGAAGACAAGCATCATAGGCTTGTCGGCCGAGTCGAGGTCCTTGAGGGTCTGGTTGACCACCTCTATCTGCTCCTCGAAGTCGGGGTGGGAGATGTCTACCACGTGGACCAGCAGGTCGGCTTCGCGCACCTCGTCGAGGGTCGACTTGAAGGAGTCTACCAGGTCGGTGGGCAGCTTGCGGATAAATCCTACGGTATCGGCGAGCAGGAAGGGGAGATTGTCTATTACCACCTTGCGCACCGTGGTGTCGAGGGTGGCAAAGAGCTTGTTCTCGGCAAATACCTCGCTCTTGGCCAGGAGGTTCATGATGGTCGACTTGCCCACGTTGGTATAGCCCACGAGCGCCACGCGCACCATGCGGCCGCGGTTCTTGCGCTGTGTAGTCTTCTGCTTGTCTATTTCCAGCAGTCTCTGCTTGAGCAGCGTGATGCGCTGCAGGATGATACGGCGGTCCATCTCGAGCTGGGTCTCACCAGGGCCGCGCAGTCCCACGCTTCCCTTGCCACCGCCCGAACCAGAGCCACCACCCTGACGCTCAAGGTGAGTCCAGAGGCGCTGCAGACGAGGCAGCATGTAACGATATTGCGCCAGTTCGACCTGAGTCTTGGCGTTGGCGGTCTGTGCGCGCATGGCAAAGATATCGAGGATGAGGCTCGTGCGGTCCAGTATCTTCACCTTGAGCTCGTTCTCGATGTTGCGCATCTGCTTGGCAGACAGCTCGTCATCGAAGATAACCATACCGATTTCCCGGTCGTTGTCTTCTTCGTCTTCTATATACTGCTTGATTTCTTCCAGTTTACCCTTGCCCACGTAGGTCACCGTATTGGGGCCGTTCACTTTCTGGGTAAACCGCTTTACGGTCACCGCTCCAGCCGTATCGGCCAGAAACTCCAATTCGTCTAAGTATTCTGTCGTCTTCTCTTCGTCCTGGTCTTTGGTGATGAGTCCCACCAGTATAGCAGTCTCTGCTTTTACCTCTGAAATTACAAATTCTTTCATCTATAATATATAATATGTGGACAAAGGTAGTGAAAACCGAAAACAATACAAAGAGAATTGTCCCTTTTTTTACCATCGGGACCTATTCTGCCAGTGATAAAGACGGTATAACCCTTGCCGCGGATGAAAGATATGTGCGGCAAGGGTTATACGGTCGTGGTAGTTTATGGCTTGGCGGGCTCCACCTTGATTTGGAATGGGGTGGTGGGCAGCCCGGCTGAGTTGTAGAGGTTGGCGTCGTCGGGGTTGTCGCCCCAGGCATATCTTACCATTATCGGCACGACGCCCTTGGGGGTGGTTAGCCTTACCTGGTTGGGCGCCACCACTTCGCCCTTGGCCCAGCGGTAGACACCATCGGCACCTGCCACGGCGAAACCGCAAGCATAGCCGTAGCGGTCGTGACAGACGAGGGTCTCGGCTTCGTTGCGGAGGGTGAGCAGTATGTTGCCGTCGGCAGTACGCTCGGCTCTTACAGGCTGGGGACTGTCGCAATAGACATCGTGCATGCCATACTCATGGTTGAGAGCCATGAGCGACAGACGGTTGGCCACTGTCTGCTTGTCCTTGGGATGCACGTCGTCGGCCTCGCCCACATCGATGATTACCGCCTGACCCGTATGAGGCAGGCTGAGCGTGGCGTTCTGCGCATCGCGCAACGTGGCCCAGCTGCTCTCCGCCGGAGTGTCGACTGGCTTCATGAAATTGGCCAGCTGAACCCAATAGAACGGCATCTCGGGCCGCTTCCACTGCTCTCTCCAGTCGCTTATCATGGCAGGGAAGAGGCGGTAGTACTCCTGGGCACGGTTGGCATTGTTCTCGCCCTGATACCAGATGACGCCCTTGATGCCATAACGGCAGATGGGGGCAACCATAGCGTTGTAGAGACGCGAGGGATACTTGTTGGGATTGTCGGGCACGAAGCCTTCGAGGTCTTTGACGGCAGAGATGCGGTATTTCCACGGATGCTTGAGGATGGGAATGCGCTGGCTGCCCACGCGGATGAAGTAGAGATAGCGCGGGCCGTAGCAACCGCCGCCACCGTGGTCGTCGATGATTTTCACGGTCAGCTCGTTCTTGCCTGCCTTGAGCACGCCAGCAGGTATGGTGTAGGTGCGCTTGACGGTAAATCCCTTGGTTTCGCCTATGCGCTGGCCGTTGACCCAGGTCACGTCGTCATCGTCTATCATGCCCATGTAGAGGGTGGCCTCCTTGCCGGTCAACTCTTCGGGCACATCAAACTGGGTGGTGGTCCATACCACGCCGTCCATCTTGGCGAGCGTGTCGATGGTCCACAGTCCCGGTACTTCAAGTCTCTGCCAGTCGCTCTTGTCAAAGTCGGTGCGATACCAGCCATCGCGCTCGCCACACTCTTCCCTTACGGCCTTGTCAAACTTGGCTTTGAGCACCTGCCAACGCTTGGCCTGGGCGTCGAGGTCGGCGGTGCGCATCTCTTCTACCAGCGGGTTGTATTTGGGGAACGACTCTATCGCCTTGGGACTCATCCAGGTCTCGATATCGGTGCCTCCCCACGAGGTGTTGATGATGCCCACGGCGCAGTTGAGCCGCTTGGCGAGTTCGCGGGCAAAGAGGTAGCCCACGGCGGTGAAGTCGCCCACCGTCTCGGGTGTCGATACCGTCCAGCTGCCCACGACGTCGGCTTGGGGAGTCTTTGCCATCGTGCGTTCCACCGTGAACACTCTGATGCCGCTGTTGTGGGCAGAGAGCGCAGCCTCCTCGGCGTTGTCGGCGCTGCACAGTCGGAACTCCATGTTGGACTGGCCGCTCGCCACCCATACCTCGCCCACGAGGATGTCGCTCACGGTCAGGCTCTCCTTCCCTGTGGTCACGGTCATGGTGTAGGGCCCGCCATAGTTCATCGCTGGCAGCACGGCGCACCATGTGCCGTCTTTCGCCGTGCGCACGGTGGTGCGGTGGTTGTCTATCGTCACCGTCACCTTCTGACCCTTGTCGGCCCAGCCCCATACGTTTACTGCCTCGCCGGCCTGTATCACCATGTGGTCGGTTATCACTGCCGGCAACTTCAGCTTCGCCGTTACGCCCGTGACAAGCATCAGGCATAACATTACTAATATTGTCCTTCTTTGTTTCATGATAATTGTATTGTTTAAGTCAACTGTATTGCTGTCTTTTGCAAAGATAGTGCAAACCGAACGCCATAAGCTCGCTTAGATGGCTGAGGTGCCGCCTATCTTCTGCAAAGATAGCCATATAATCTGACATACAGCCCGTTTTTGCCAATTATTGCAGGTCGGAGATGCAAATTGCGCTCTTCTCCCTGCTCTCCGTGCCGCCCGAGTCATCCCCCGCGTGCCCCACCTCAATCCCCGCGCCGCCCGCCGCCCAAGTCGTGGCTGTGCCGGCGCTCATGGCTGCAGCCGGAACCAACAAAAAACGCCGCGGGGATGTTTTTTATCCGTTTTTTGTCCTTTTTATTATTAATAATGTGTAACTTTGTAATTCAAATAGAATATAACTTAAACATCAGAGCAATGAGATTAATTATCGAATCCGACTATGCGCAGCTGTCTCAGTGGGCTGCCAATCATGTCGTTGAACGTATCAACGCCGCTGCCCCTACAGCGGAGAAACCTTTTGTGTTGGGATTGCCTACGGGTTCTTCGCCCGAGGGTATGTATCGCTGCCTCGTAGAAGCCTACAAGGCCGGCAAGGTTAGCTTCAAGCACGTCATCACATTCAATATGGATGAGTATGTAGGACTGCCCGAGAGCCATCCCGAGAGTTACCACTCGTTCATGCGTCGCAACCTCTTCGACCACATCGACTGCCCCGCCGAGAATATCCACATTCTCAATGGCAACGCCGAAGACCTCGACGCCGAGTGTGCCCACTACGAGCAGATGATAGAGGAAGCAGGCGGTATCGACCTGTTCCTTGGCGGTATCGGACCTGACGGCCACATCGCTTTCAATGAGCCTTTCTCTTCACTCTCATCACGCACACGCATCAAGACACTTACTACAGATACCATCATCGCCAACAGCCGATTCTTCGACAATGATGTCAACAAGGTGCCCAAGCACGCCCTCACCGTAGGCGTAGGCACTGTGCTGGCAGCCCGCGAGGTGATGATTCTCGTCAATGGCCACCACAAGTCGCGCGCTCTCCAGGCAGCTGTCGAAGGTCCCGTGACCCAGGCCTGGACCATCAGCGCCCTGCAGCAGCATCCCCATGCCATCATCGTAGCCGATGAGGCTGCCACCGAGGAGCTCAAGGTGGGTACCTACAAGTACTTCAAGGATATCGAGAAAGATAATTTATAAGAACTTCTATAACTGATAAGACAATGAGACTTAACTTAAGTTCGCAGATTGTATTCAACACAGTTCCCGAAGAGTTTTATAACCCCAAGACGGCCGTAGAGCGCTCCGAGATTACACGCGACGAACACATCCTCACCGACATCTATCCCACGGTGGATGAAGGTGCGCAGAAGATAGCCGATGCCATCGTGGCCGAAATCAAGGCCAAGGAACTGCTCGGCAAGTATTGTGTCTTAGGTGTGGGTACAGGCCAGTCGCTGACCCCCGTATTCAACGAGTTGATAGACCGCTACGAGAAGAAGCTCGTCAGCTTCAAGAACGTGGTTATCTTCAACGCCTATGAGTTTTTCCCCCTCGCTGCCGACAGCCAGCACAGCACCATCAGCCAGCTCCGCCAGCGTCTGCTGAGCCACATCGACATTCCCGAGCAGAATGTCTATACCCTCGACGGTACCATCGCCCAGGAAGATGTGCAGAGCCAGTGCCGCCTCTATGAGCAGCGCATCCAGACCTTTGGCGGCATCGATGTGATGCTGCTCGGCGTAGGCCGTATGGGTAACATCGCTACCAACGAGCCCGGCTCTACCCTCACTTCTCAGGCCCGCCTCATCCTCATCGACGCCATCAGCCGCGAGGAGATGACGCTGAGCTTCGGCTCTCAGGAGCCTGTGCCTCCATGCTCTGTCACCCTGGGTATCGCCGACATCCTGGCTGCCCGCAAGGTGTTTATCACCGCATGGGGAGAGGAGAAGGCAGAGATTGTGCGCAGCATGGTCGAAGGCAAGATTAGTGACTCCATTCCCGCATCGTTCCTCCAGACCCACAACGATGCCCATGTGGTCATCGATCTTCCCGCCGCTGGCAAGCTCACCCGCATCATCCATCCCTGGTTGGTAGCCAGCTGCAAGTGGACCGACAAGCTCACCCGCGCTGCCCTCGTATGGCTCTGCCAGATTACTGGCAAGCCCATCCTCAAGCTCACCAACAAGGACTACAATGAGAACGGACTCTCCGAGCTGCTCGCCCTCTATGGTTCGGCTTACAATGCCAACATCAAGATATTCAATGACCTGCAGCACACCATCACCGGATGGCCTGGAGGCAAGCCCGACGCCGACGATACCTATCGCCCCGAGCGCGCCAAGCCATTCCCCAAGCGCGTCATTGTCTTCTCGCCCCATCCCGACGACGACGTCATCTCTATGGGTGGCACCATCCAGCGCCTCGTCAAGCAGGGCCACGACCTGCATGTAGCCTATGAGACCAGTGGCAACATTGCCGTGGGCGACGAGGAGGTGACACGCTTCATGCACTTCGTCAATGGTTACAACCAGCTCTTCATGGACAGCAAGGACGAGGTCATCACCAAGATGTACAAGGACATCAAGAAGACACTCAAGAACAAGAAGGAGGGCGATGTAGATACTCCCGAGGTGCGTACCATCAAGGGCCTTATCCGCCGTGGTGAAGCCCGTACTGCATGTACTTACAACAATATACCTCTCGACCACGTTCACTTCCTTGATCTTCCGTTCTATGAGAGCGGCAAGATAGAGAAGCTCCCCATGACCGAGAAGGATGTAGAGATTGTACGCGAACTGCTCCGCAAGGTTCAGCCCCACGAGATATTCGTTGCCGGCGACCTGGCAGACCCCCACGGTACCCACCGCAAGTGTACCGACGCCGTCTTTGCAGCCATCGACGAAGAGAAGAACGCCGGTGCCGAGTGGCTCAAGGACTGCCGCATCTGGATGTACCGTGGTGCGTGGGCTGAATGGGAAATCGAGAACATCGAGATGTGTGTGCCCATGAGCCCCGAGGAACTCCGCGCCAAGCGCAACTCCATCCTCAAGCACTCTTCACAGATGGAGAGCGCTCCCTTCCTGGGCAACGACGAGCGCCTGTTCTGGCAGCGTGCCGAAGACCGCAACCGCGCCACTGCAGCTCTCTACGACTCGCTCGGACTGGCATGCTACGAGGCTATGGAGGCATTCGTAGAGTACAAGCCACTCTAACCGTAAGCACATTAACTTAATATAGAGGCAGCCTTTCTGTCTTGGGCCACAGGCTCGGGCAGCAGAGGCTGCTTTTTTGTGCCCTCTCGGCAGCGCCCTTGCCGCCGATGGCGAAGCCCGTGGTCGCTGCTCTCGCCGTCCGCACAGCTTCCGTCGGGGTAAGGGTCTATGGGCGCGCGGCGATGCCAATGGCCCCTTATGGCATGATAGTTAACGTGTTTATGGTGTTAAAAAATGAAAAACCGGCCATTATTCCAGCCTTTATCACTACCTTTGCGAATCTGATTTTCAAATCCATCTGAATCAAACCTACCGGCTGGATGGCTGTAGAGTTCCTCTGCAAGGCTTCGACCATAGTCGTATGGCGCATGGGCATGCCGCAGGAACCTCACTTTCCACCACTATTACCTATATCTATGTCGCAGTTTGCCATGTCCTCGATGGGGGAGATGGAGAGTCCACTGCCGCTATACATGAATATATATATAACAACTAAATAGAATTTCAACAAGATGAACAAGCAACATTACATTAAGCCGGCGACCACTGTCTTCGCCGTACAGCCCCTCGCTATCCTCGCAGGAAGTGCCACTGGAAATATCACAGAAAGTCGTGGTTTCTCAGTAGAAGATAAAGTCGCAAGCGGTGATGGAGATGATGTGTGGGAATAAGTAGCCCCACGCTCCATAGGCAACAATACAACAGACAAGAACTAACAATTAAGGAAAATGAAGAAGACATTATTGTTTTTGATAGCTGCTACAGCGATGATGATGGCTGGTTGCAGCAACGACGATTTCGGCGGTGCCACCCAGGGCATGACCCTCAACGCCACTGTAGAGCAGCCCGCTTCGCGAGCCACCATGACAGGCCCCAATGACGGCACCTATAAGTTCAGTTTTACCAACGATAAGCTCAATGTGACCAACTCTAAGGTTGAATCTTATTATACATTTACCAAGACGAGTGATAATTTCACCTCTACCGATGCCCAGCCCACTACTGAGGCTGCCGACTGGTACGCCTATTTCCCTGGCAACACTGTCAATCTTGCAGGACAGACAGGTGATTTGGCTGGCGTAGCCAACTACTATGCCTGTGCTGGCAAGACCGCGTCTGCCACCACCGGCGCCGATGGTCTCACCATCGCCCTCAAGCCCCAGGTAGCCATCCTGCGCATTGTCAAGGTAGATGGCAACAGCACCACTTGCGACATCAATGTCAAGATTGGCGACGGCAAGTGGGTGTCTGGACTCAAAGCTAAGAATAATGAAGCCGGATTTGATGTAGTGACCAGCGAAAGCAAGGTAACACTGCTCACCGCGAGCGAGCCCGGCACCTATTACATCGCAGTACCCGCAGGAGAGAAGATTGCCATCTACAATGGCGGAACCCTGGTCAGGGCCACCCAGGATAAAGGTCTCACAGCCGGCAAGTACTACACCCTGACCACCGGCCCAGTGAGAGGATCGGCTGATGCCAAAGGTATATCAAAACCGGTAGAATGGGTACAGCTGTGGGCAGGCGGTCCTAAGTTTGCTACGCAGAATGTGGCTGGAACAATGACATGGACTGCTGCCGTTAATACTAATTTATGGGGCGATAAATGGAGATTACCTACCAAGGAAGAGATGATAGGTCTTGTAGGTTCAACTAACGTCGGTAATTCATTTATGACCAATACCGTGAAAGTAGAGTATTTGAAAGAGAACAATGTATTTGGTTTCAAGTTTACCGGAGTTCAGCCTGGATATACCGAAAATAGTATATTCTTGCCTACAGTTGAAGACAAGGTGCATGATGCTGAAGCAGGTTATGGAAGATACTGGACGTCGGATCCAGTTGTTGATACGCAAACTGGTTATTCTTTCGATTTATCATATAGCAAAGGTGGCTTTTATACATACACTACTAATTTCATTCCAGATCCCACACTAATCACACTAAATGCAGTCCGCCTTGTACTTAAATAAGCTCGATAACCCGAATACAGCGCAATAGTCGCTGAATAGGAAAAATAGAATAATAGCCCGAGACTGGTGCAATAGCGTCGTGTCTCGGGCTGTCTCGTTTGTTGATGCATTGTGCCCTGGTACAGTCATCGCGAGCAGCTAAAGCCCCACCCCAGCCCTCCACAAGGGGAGGGAGTTCTATTCGGCTGTGTATTAACTAATTATAAAAACTCCCGCCCTTTGGGGAGGGTCGGGGAGGGGCTCGTTATGCAGCGCCTCTACCCTGGGTATATATATAATAAGGTATGGCAACTCTGTAGGAGTTGCGTTTAGCCGAAGGCGTTATACCCAATCTGATACTATCCACCTATCCATTCCTGCCCATCATCCTGCTACGAGTAACGCCTACGGCTAATCGCAACACTTACAGCGTTGCCAGGTTAGTGGGGCTGCTACCCAGGGTAGCGGACTTCGCCCGCAACCCTGGGCTGGGAAAACGCAACTCCTACAGAGTTGCCAGGGGTGCGTACCATGTTCCGATGTGTATGGTCAATATATATTTGGACGGTACTGGTGTTAGCCCATTGTGGATGTGACGCATCCAATGATGTTTGATTGTTTGGCCATTGGTGATGGTATGTTACCGTGGGTATTAAATGATTAGTCCATGGTGGATGGTGCGCACCCAATGGTATAATGATGTTAGCCCATCGTGGATGGTACACAGCCCCGGCAACTCTGTAGGAGTTGTGATTTCATAGCCCAGGGTTGAGGTGCGCAGCGCCTCTACCCTGGGTATATATATAATAAGGTATAGCTACTCTGTAAGAGTTGCGATTAGCCGAAGGCGTTATCTGCAGCAGGACATAATATAGGATGATATAAACACAAAAAGCCATGGCGGCTGTTGTCGGCTTCGCCTTTTTGGGGGTAGCGGTGACGTCAGTCGGAAAACGAGTTTTCCTCTTTGTCGTCGCCGTCACCCCCAACGCCATGCTTTGCATGACGACAACAGCCGCCACGGTTCAAAAAGCGGCCTTTGGCCGTAAAAAAAGGCCGCCGTTGGCGGTAAAAAAACAGCTGATTGTAAGCCCCTCCCTAACCCTCCCCATGGGGCGGGAATTCGTTCTCGTTGTGTTTGAGGAGGTTGTGGTGCACACCTTCCCCTTGGGGAAGGCTGGGATGGGGCCTTCATTTGGGCTTTTTTCCTTCCCCTTTGGGGAAGGTTAGGATGGGGCCTGTGGTGGACGGGACGCACCCCCGGCAACTCTGTAGGAGTTGCGATTTCATAGTCCAGTGTTGAGGTGTGCAGCGCCTCTACCCTGGGTAAGAACACCAACCAACAAAAGCCCCACCCCAGCCCTCCCCAAGGGAGGGCACTGAAAAACCACCGTTATTTCCATTTTATCGGCGT
>OOBJ01000572.1_pt1 | contig 29019 bp, 15 predicted proteins | sample 1671331 | NCBI WGS metagenome assembly OOBJ01 (sample SAMN06348145, study PRJEB24527) | human gut metagenome | biome: human gut; feature: ankylosing spondylitis patient; material: feces | host: Homo sapiens | place: China | collected 2015-10 | reverse complement strand
TCTGTAAAGGCATAAGTTGAGTATCGGTTACCACCTCTGCCGTTTGAGGTCACAATTTGTGACCTCAAACATTCTTCTTTACTCAATTCAAAGCGAAAATCGTTTGGAAATCGCTCTATGTTACGCTTAACGGTTTGATTAAGGACTTTTGTCTCTACACCATATAAGGTGGCTAAATCTTTATCAAGCATAACTTGTTGTCCTCTAATCACTTTTATTAGAGGTTCTATGTTACTTGCAAGTTTATGGCCATCATATTTTGTGACATCCATTTTGGACCGGTCACAATTAGTAACCAGTTCATCTTTGTCTTGATGTTCTATGTTATTTGCCATTTTACATTCTTTGTTGTTTATAAGGTCGTGGACGCAATATTGCTATTCAGGGACAAAGAAAATGCAAACGAGCGCAAAGAAAGCTTGCTTTCAATTTGCCGAGTGCAGCTTTTCTTCTGCAAAGATACGACTTTTCCTCGTAACTTCCAAGGTTTTAGGGAAAAAATACTTGAAAGGGATGAGGAGAAAGAAAAAATAGACGACTCCCGGATTGGAGGAGAGTCGCCTATTCTATGAGTTTTTAACCAAATCAGTAAAGTTCGACCAACTTTCAACTTTGAATCCTCTTAGATCTCTGACGGATTTCTTAAACCACTCTATTTTAGAAAGCTCCATAACTGTTTTTACAAGTGCAGTCAAATCATCATTCATCGTCATGTATGTACTGCCTTGCACCCACTCGAAACCATTCTTCTTTAGAAGCTCTTTTATTTCGTAGTAAGCATTGTTGTAAGGTTCGCCATAGTATTTCTGTAGATCAGAAATAACCAAATCAAATGCTAGTGCGTACATACTGCCTCCTTTGCTGGCTCAAATAAGTCTTTATATCCAAAGAATATGTTCCCATCTGCGGTTTTTGCTGAGATGACAATTCCTACGAAAGGATTGTTCTCAACTTCAATCACTTCGCCCTGTGTCCAGTCTTTGGCATGTGTCAAGTCTGGAGATATTAATACTTTGTCGCCTGTTCTCATAATCATAAAAATATAAATGTTGTACTTATTCGGTGCAAAGATACGACTTTTCCTCATAACTTCCAAGGTTTTAGGGAAAAAATACTTGAAAAGGATGGGGGAGAAAGAAAAAAATAGGCGGCTCCCGGAATTCGAGAGTCGCCTATTGATTATACTATTTTTATATTATGATGAAACAAATGCTTACTTTACTGTGCAGTAGATGTTGTCAGATGTCTTTCTTGTAGGATACAACTTGATGGTGTTTCCAGCAACAGCAATGTTGTCACCACCTGCTGTCAAGTTATTGAGACTACCACCGAGGTTGATGTCCCAACCACCGTTTATGCGGAACTTCCAACCATCGGCTGTAACACCTACATTTGTTGCCTCGAAGCAATACTCTTCAGTATTCCAAGTCATGGCCGCGTCGCCACCCCAATTGTTGAAGCCACCGATGATGCCCATGGTTTCAACCTTTGTTGCCTTGATGGTTCCGTTTGCAAGATTAACATCGAAGTAGTAAACTCCTTCTCCTGCATTCACACCGATGTTTCCATTTTCGTTGGTTGCTGCACCATCAAATGTATTGAATGTGCTTGAGTTGATTTCGTTGTCCCAACTTCCAGCTACACGCTGGAACTTAAACTGGTTGCCCCAGTTGTTAGGGTCAGCACAATAGAGGAAACCTGTATATGTACCTGTATTGGCATCTACGAGAGCAAGCTTCTGCTCAGCGTTTGTCCAGCCGTCAGTTGCACCGATGAAGTAAATGAATGGATCATACTTCACTTCCTCGATGGTGTAAGAGTAGTCCATCATGTTGATGGTGAGCTTATACTTACCAGCCTTGGCAATCTTACCAGCCTGAGCGTCAACGTTTGTCAAAGAACCTGTCATGCTGGCGTCGCCGTCAACCTTAGGACCTACTACGCCGGCAGCCCAGATGTCGCCAGATTCGATGTTCTTCTTAGGAATGATCTTCCAATACTGATCAGCCTTGGTTGTCTCGAATGTGATGGTGAAAACAGGGTCATCATATACATCCTTGTCGCTGTGATTGAATGCCTTTGCGTCACCCTTCGTCCAACCGTCCGTTTTTTCTGTGGCGAACATGTTGCCTACGAGGTAATAACCCTCTTCGATAACCGGAGCCTCAGGAATGGCCTTAACCTTGAATGTTGCAGATGTAGCCATCTTCACGGCTGTTGAGCCATTGCTTACCCATGCATCAAGAGTAGCATCGATGTCGCGCTCTTTAGGACGCTTGCCATACTTGTCTACGATATAGCTTGTCAATTCAGCTGTTGCCATGTTACCATCAGCATCAATGTCGAATGACTGACCGTCGAAGTTAATTTTATAATTAGGTGTATAAGCAGCGTTGGAAGAAGTAGGAGCAACAATGCTCGCTACTTTTACCTTCTCTGTTTCTACTTTAGCCAAGTCGATGACATCAACTGGAGTAACGCTACCGTCGCCGAATGATACAGCTTCCTCCTGAGGATTTGTCTGTGGGTTACCCCAATCTGTGTAGTCTTCGGTGCAAGACACCATAGCCATCAGCAGGGTCATTCCCAATAATATTTTCTTAATCATAATTGTCTATACTTTAAATGTTTTACAATTTAACGATGCTGAACGAACCAGTGATGTCGTTGAATGAGATGACATACTTGCCTTCTGCCAAGCCGATGTTCTTGCCACCTGCATCACACTTGCCGTACATACTGATGGTGCCATCTTCTGGGCCATAACCCCAGCTGGTATCCCAAGAACCAGCAATCTTGAACTTGAACTGAATCGGGTCGCCAGCAGGAACATCCATCACGTAGTACCAAGCATGGTTCTCAACGCCCTCAGTGTTGTAAGGAAGCATTGGAGTGTCTACCCAGTCATTGAATGAACCACTAATCTGGATAGTGCCATAATCCTTCACAGCACCTTCATACTTCACCATCTTGGCTGTGTTGTCAGCGGTGTTAAGAGTGATGGTGTAGTAACCGGCTGTTTCGGCTACGATATGACCACCATCACCATTGTTATTACGATATTCTATTGTGCCTTTTTTAGCGCTGATTTCGTTATTGAGTATGGCATTCATACTATAATTCCAATCGAAGTTTGGAGGCAGAATCTTGAAGCCAGCTCCGTCGCACTCTGCCTTGTCGTTGTAATCGCCGGTAAGGAAGTAGTTGGTGTATTCAATCTCGCCCGCACCAGTCTTCTTGTCGTAAGAGAAGTTAGGCTTAAGGAACATAGGAAGTGCGTCTTCTCCAATGCTCTTGTTGCCAGCCCACTTAGCGCCGAACATGTTACCTACAAGATACCACATTGTTGGAACAGCATCCTTCAATTCAATGTAGTAAGGCTTTACGTTAAGCTTTACTGAGTTTGAAGCGATAGGGTTCAGACGGCTTGTGCCCTCAAGGATGAAAGCGTTAACACGAACGTACATCTCCTGCTCGGCAGGAACATTACCTTCAGTCCATTTAAGTATCTTTACCAATGCCTTGTCCATTTCTTCTGCAGAGGCAGAAATGTTGCATTTCTGTGTAGTGTTGCTAAGAACAGCGTAGTCTGGCACCTTTTCGCCACTCTCGTCTGCAGCAGCTTCATCAGTAGAAACTGTGAAGCTGTTGGTTGGAGATACTTGCACCTCGTATGTTGCATTGATTGGGGCATTGTCTGCTGTGTACTTAGGCTGTGACCATGTAAGACCAAGTTCTGTGGAATGCTCCAAATCAATAGTCGCATTGGCATATGCTGGAGTGTTCAACGTAAACTCTTTAGGCTGAATCAGCGTAGGGTTAGAGTCGTTGTCATCCGAACATGATGCGAATAAGCTGATGATGCCGACAAGCAGAGCACCAATTATATATTTATTCTTCATATTGCGTTTTCTTTAATAATTTTTTTATATTTAGTTTTGAACCTCGTTGTATCCATCAATCTGTGTCAAGTTCTTGTTAGAAAGAACCTCTGAAGATGGGAGAGGATATACATTATAGGTCTTGGTGAAGGTTGTACCATTAGTACTACCACCCTTAAGCTCCCATTTGTATGTAGCCTGACTGCCACCAAACTGGTTGAAACGGATCAAATCGGTACGGCGGAGACCTTCGCAATACAACTCACGGGCACGCTCATCGAGCACATCGCTAAGAGTGTAAGAAGCATGAACTTCTGCATGAGCACGTTTGCGGAGAGCATCGATATAGCTCTTAGCTTTAGCTGAACCCTCTCCATTGATATGCATCTCTGCCTCTGCAGCATTGAGATAAGCCTCTGCAACACGGAAGAGGAAGAAGTCGATATCTACACAGAAGTTATCATGAGGAGTACCATTGTTAGAATAGTTATTATTCCACTTTGTTGTTGCAATACCCTTGATGAATTTATCGTTATCAACAACTGACAATGTACGCTTGCCTTCATCTGTACCAATACCCCAGAGGAGAGCACGGTCGTCAATATTCATAGCGCGAAGTTCTGATGTCTTCTTGCCGACAACAACGTTAGGATTAGTAAAGAACTTCTCTACGAATTGTGGACGAACACGCATACCGGACCAGGAATTACCTGTAGTGGCAGGATCTTTGTCTACAACAGTCTTCATAGTAGGATCCCAAAGAGCAGCAACAAAGAAGAGTGAACCACCCCATCCCTGAGTGATAGCACCATCTTGCATCAAAGGAAGAAGAGCCTCGCAGCTTGCACCATTTGAACCATTGTCGCCCATGAAGAGCAGGTCGTATGGCTTGTAGCCATTAGCCTTTGCCTCATTAGACATCTTGCTGTCATCGAAGAGCTTATATGGAGAATTGATAACCTTCTCGGCATATTCGAGAGCCTTGTTCCAATATTGATTGTTCTGACCATCGTTATTGAGGTATGTACCAGCATTGAGGTACAGACGGCTTAAAAGCAACCAGCATGTGCCTTGGTCTACACGACCATAGTCAGGATCTGTATCTGTCTCTGGCTTTGCCTCCAACAGGTCTGGCTCTGCAGCAAGCAATTCGCTTTCTACCCAGTTGAACAAGAACTCACGACCTAACTGAAGAAGCTCAGCGCGAGTATATGTTTTGCCTTCCTCAAACTTTGAATTGTAAGAGTGTGCCTGACGCGGTGTCTCTGTAGAAATCTTGTCTATGAATGTAGGATCTCCAAAGAAGTCGAGCATCAGTAAATAGCTGTAGGCACGAATGACGCGAACCTCTGCATACTTAGTTTTATCAGCCTTTGCTGCATCGAGACTTAAGAAATGGTTCTCATAAGAGATGTTTGACATCAGACGATAGTACAAATACTTCAAGGTAGCATTACCTGCATCGAACTTATTGTAGCTGATATCGGTGAGACCACCATCCGACCACCAACAGATAGCCTCATCTGTAGGAAGCTCGTTGAAGTTGAATATGTTACGGAGAAGAGTTGACTTACCGTTATCATCGATAGTGAAATCGGCAGTACCGTCATTACCTTCCATGATAAGACCAGCGTAGCACTTGCTGTACAAGCCTGTGATGTTAGGCTCTGGGTCAACAGTTGGGTCAATGTTTCCCTTGTTCAAATCATCCATACAAGAGCACAAACTTGCAGAAAGCAGAAGAGCTGCAGCAGGGACGATTGTTTTGAATTTATTGAGTTTCATATTGAAATCTATTTTAAATTGTTAGAAGTTGAGGTTCAGACCGAGCAGGAATGTGCGGCAACGTGGATAGATGTTGTCATCCTTGCCTGATGTTACTTCAGGGTCGATACCTTTGTATTTTGTGATAGTAAATACGTTAGAGCATGAGGCGTAGATACGGCCAGAGATACCCTTGTAGTTACCCATCTTCAATACTTTATCAAAATTATAGCCCAAAGTGATGTTATCGCATTTCAGGAAGCTGCCATTCTGAACGAAGTAGTCGGTAAGAGGATAGTTGTACGAAGTCCAGCCCAAATTTACAATATCCTTTGTGCTGTTTTTGTAATATCCCTTAGCACTACAAATTTCTTTCGTATTTATTGCACCCTCAGTGTATCCATTATAGAGATAGTTTCCGAAGCTTGCACGGAAATTACTGCCGAGATCCCAGTTCTTGTATGCAACCTTGAAGCTGAAACCGCCTGTCCAAGGAGCCACGATATTCTTATAGAAGTATCTGTCGTTCTCGTCAATAGAACCATCACCATTGCGGTCTACATAGCAACCCATGATAGGACGTCCGTTCTGATCGTATACCTGCTGGTAAACCAGGAATGAGTTTGCTGGCTTTCCTACCTTATGATAGGTGATTGCCTGATCCTGACCTACCTTCATACCTGCCTCCATCAAATCACGACCACCAGCAAGTTCGGTAATCTCGTTCTTGTTGTAAGCTGCGTTGACGCTAAGCTCTACGAACCAGTCTTTTGTCTGGATAGGACGACCGGTAATGGCAACCTCAAAACCCTTGTTCTTCAATGTACCTGCATTCATCAAGAGCGCATTGTCAAAGTTCTGACCTGCAGCGATGGTTGTTGTGCTGAGCAAGTCGGTTGTCTTGCGGTAGTAAGCATCAAAGTTGACTACCAATCTCTGATCGAACATACCATAATCGAGACCAAAGTTCCATGTGGTAGTTGTTTCCCAAGTCAGTTCATCATTGTATGCCAATGGGCGATACAGTAATCCTGAGTTGTTGTCTTTACCACCAATAGGATAGGTGTAGTGATTATCAGTACTCTTCTTATAAGTAGCTGTGTAATACTCTTTACCTGTATCCTGCTGACCAGTCTTACCCCAACCCAAACGAAGTTTCAAATCGCTGATAGCTTCAACATCTTTCAGGAAACTTTCTTCTTTAACGCGCCATGCGAAGGCTGCAGCAGGGAAGAAACCCCAACGGTGTCCGTCTGCAAAGCGGCTAGAACCATCGTAACGAGCTGTAAATGTAAGGAGGTAACGATCCAACAAAGAATAGTTAGCACGACCATACCAGCTCACAAGATAAGTCTGTCCCTTCCAGTAGAGTTCTTTAGAAGACTTAACTGTTCCTGCAAGAGGATTGCCTGCGTCGTCTTTACCCTCATTTGTACTAGGATATCTTGATATGCTCCATTCGTTTCCCCAATATTTCATGTGGCTATATTCGTAACCAGCTGTGATGTCAAAATGGTTAGCCTTATTGAAATCCTTGGTATACTGAGCATAAGCTGTTGCTACGAGGTTATACTTTTTCTCTGTATTATCAGTAGTACCTCCATAGTAGTATCCGTATGTGGATTTAGGGTTGTTGCGAGTATACTCACCACCATCACTATATTCACCAGCTAAGTTGGCATGCAAATGAAGATCCTCAAAACCATGAATCTTATAGTCTGCCTCTATGTTACCCAAAAAAATGTTTGCACTCTTGTGGAAGTTGTAATTTTCAACCTTTTCTACAGGGTTAGTAGGAGCATCGTCGTTACGGTTATATGGGAATGTTGGGTCGTATGAGGTAGTAGGTAATGCCCACTGCCAATAGCCTCCCCAATTCTTAAATGTCTCATCACTGCTCTTAACAGGACGAGTAGGATCCATAGAGACAGCTGCGCCGACTGCATCCTGTCCACCAGGAACGGTCTTTGAGTAAGAATACTTACCATTGACGTTCAGGTTGAGGTGCTTGTCAAGCAAAGAAGGATTGATGTTGAAACCGGCAGTAACTCGCTTATAGTCAGAACCCTTCAGGATACCTTCCTGGCCAGTGTAACCAACGCTGACACGATAAGGCATAGACCAAGACTTCTTGCTGATTCCACCTGTCAAGCTGACATTATGCTCATGGCTGACAGCTGCACGGTAAATCTCGTCCTGCCAGTCGGTATCGTATGTGCCGGCAGAATAATCTGGAGTTCCATCTTCATTGAACTTCTTCCAGCCTAAACCTTTGTAGGCAGAAGAATCTTCACCATAATAGTTCTTGATGAAGTCTGTATATTCGGAAGCATTCATCACATCCATCTTCTTGGCAACAGTACTTACTGAAAGTGTACCATTGTAAGAAACCTGTGGCTTCTGGCCGCTACGACCCTTCTTGGTTGTAATGATGATGACACCATTGGAACCGCGGGAACCATAGATTGCTGTAGCTGAAGCATCCTTCAATACGGTGAAGCTCTCGATATCGTTAGGATTGACAAGAGAAAGAGGGTTGTTAACACCCTTTGTATTATTGTTATCCATAGGCATACCATCGATAACAATCAATGGGTTGTTGCTCGCAGTAAGAGAAGCACCACCACGGATACGAATCTGTGCTCCATCACCAGGAGCACCCGTTGATGAGTTGACATTTACACCAGCAATTTTACCCTGGATCATATCCTGTGCAGAAGTAATGATACCATGGTTTTTCTCATCAGGTTTAATAGCTGTAACAGAACCTGTCAAGTCGTTCTTTTTTGCTACACCATAACCGATGACTACGACTTCGTTCAAAGACTGCGAGTCATCCTGCAAGGTGATGTTCATGTTGTTGGTAGCCTTCACTGTCTGTGGAGTCAATCCCAGATAGGTGAAAGTAAGATTAGAACCTGGAGCTGCGTCAACAGAGAAGTTACCATCCATGTCGGTAATACCTACAGCCTTACCGTTCACTGTAATGGTAGCACCCATGACAGGCTCACCGGAAGCATCCTTCACATGTCCCTTAATCGCATTAGTCTGCGCAAAGGAACTCACCGTCAGGAGCAGACCACCTGCAAGGGTCAATGCTCTGAGAGGCAATTTAAATTTTACCTGCTTCATCATTTTGTCTGATTTTTAAGTTTATATTTATATATTGTTTATTCTTTAAATGAATATTCCGTTTATTCTTTGACGAATATCACGTTTTTAGTCTCTGGCCTTGTTTTATATATAAAAAATAGGTCGAAGAGTTGCGCTGTTTATTCTTTCTGGGTGCAAAATTAAGGTCTTTTTCAATACGATGTACTATTTTTTAGTTAATTCCGTTATTTCTTATGCGCAATCGTTTGCATTCCTTTTGCTTGATTTAAATCAATGGAAATGATGCAACTTAACGGATATTTGTCTAATTTTGCAGCGTGAGGAAAGATATCATGAACGAAAATAATATTATTACAATGAAAGATATAGCTCGCGACCTGGGGGTAAGTATCGCCACGGTGAGCAGAGCTTTGAAGGACAGCCCTAGAATCAGTGCTGCCCAGAAGGAGCGTATACAGGCGTATGCGCGGGAACATAATTTCTATCCCAACGTCATCGGAGAGGCTTTGCGACATAGCAAGGTGCAGCCGATGAAGGTGATAGGAGTTATCATTCCGGAGTTGGTACATTATTATTTTATGTCCGTTCTTTCGGGTATAGAGGAGGAAGCGAGAGCCAGAGGCTATCGTGTGATGGTGGCACAGAGCAGGGAAAGATATGACCGAGAGGTTGCCATCTGCGATGACTTCTATAAGAATAAGGTGTGCGGCATCATCGTTTCGCAGGCAAAGGACACCAAGCAGTATGCTCACTTCGAGAAGTTGATGAACAATGGCGTGCCGCTGGTCTTCTACGATAGAATATGTACGGGCGTCAACTGCTCCAGAGTGGTGGTGGATGACTACATGGGCGCCTTCACCGCAGTGACTCATCTCATTGATACGGGCTGTAAGAAGATTGCCTTCTATGGTTCGCCGATGAATATGGAGATTTCCAAGAACCGGTATAATGGTTATCATGATGCCCTCGTGAAGCATGGATTGACGGAAAATCCAAATTGGGTGAAGGTTTGCGACAACCGTGCGCAGGCTGAGGCTATCACACCGGAAATCCTGGAGCAGGATGATGTTCCTGATGCTTTCTTTGCCATCAACGATGATACGGCAATCGGCATCCTCTATACCGCTAAGCGTATGGGATTCTGTGTGCCGGATGATATCAGCATCTGTGGCTTTACCAATGGTGACCGTGCCAAGGCGAGTGATCCGATGCTTACCACTGTGGAACAGAGAGGTGTGGCAGTAGGCGAGGAAGCGGCAAATATCCTTATCGGACAGGTGGAAGGCTCCATCCCGAAAGATGATGTAGAGAAAAGGGTTGTGAGAACCCGACTCGTGGTAAGAGGAACTACCCGATGACTTTGAACTTTGAGCTTTGAACATTGAACTTTATAAATAGCTCTAATAACCTAAATGTCCTTTGTGAAATTCAATGTTCAAAATCAAAGTAAGAGTAATCATAAAGTTCAAATTTCAATGTTCAAAATTCAAAGTATAACAATATGACACAAAAACCTGATTTAAGTTTCTGGAAGCTCTGGAATTTGAGCTTCGGATTCTTCGGGGTACAGATTGCCTACGCCCTTCAGAGCGCCAATATCTCCCGAATCTTTGCAACGTTGGGTGCTGACCCACACAACTTGAGTTATTTCTGGATTCTCCCTCCATTGATGGGAATCCTGGTACAGCCTATCGTAGGAACACTGAGCGATAAGACCTGGTGCCGATTCGGCCGCCGCATCCCTTATCTCTTCGTGGGTGCCACCATTGCCGTCCTCGTAATGTGCCTGCTGCCGAATGCCGGTTCGCTGGGCTTGACCGTGAGTGGAGCGATGCTCTTCGGACTGATAGCCCTGATGTTCCTGGATACGAGCATCAATATGGCGATGCAGCCATTCAAGATGCTGGTGGGCGACATGGTGAACGAGAAGCAGAAGGCTAAGGCTTACTCTATCCAGAGTTTCCTCTGCAATGCCGGCTCTGTGGCTGGATATATCTTCCCATTCCTCTTTACCTTCCTGGGAATCAAGAATGTAGCTGAACAGGGCGTGGTGCCGGATTCTGTTATCTGGTCGTTCTATGTGGGTGCTGCCATCCTCATTCTCTGCGTCATCTATACAACGATGAAGGTGAAAGAGTGGAATCCTCAGCAGTATGCGGAATATAATGAAGTGAAGAGTGAAGAGGGAAGAGTGAAGAATTCTAATGCTGAGGCTCCTGAAGACAAGGCTAACTGGATTACTTTGCTGTGCAATGCTCCATCTACTTTTTGGAAGGTGGGACTGGTTCAGTTCTTCTGCTGGGCAGGCTTCCTTTATCTTTGGAACTATTCTACCGGTGCCATCGCCGAGACAGTTTGGAATACTACCGATCCAAAATCGGCAGAGTTCCAGGAGGCTGGTAACTGGGTAGGTATTCTCTTCGCTGTTCAGGCAGTTGGTAGTGTGCTTTGGGCAGTGGTTCTTCCTCAGTTCAAGAATACCAAGATGGCATACGCCGTCAGCTTGATTATCGGTGGTGTGGGCTTTGCTCTCATTCCATTCCTTCACGACCAGTACTTGCAGTTTATCCCATTCCTGATGATTGGTGCCGGTTGGGCAGCCATGTTGGCAATGCCTTTCACCTTCGTTACCAATGCCTTGCAGGGCTATGGTCACATGGGTGCTTATCTGGGCTTGTTCAATGGAACCATCTGTATTCCTCAGATTGTGGCTGCCATCTGTGGTGGTGGTGTCTTGAGTCTGGTAGGTTCTCATCAGAGCGATATGATGATTGTGGCTGGTATTTTGCTTATCTGTGGAGCTTTATCGGTTAGTATCATCAAGGACCATCAGAAAGAGAATTCAAAAGAGTTAAAGAAATAGGTGTGTAACAGATACGAATGCAAACGTTTGCGCTTGTTTTTGTTTCATTTGTGCAAAAGAAAAAATGGAAATAACAGTTTTTTTTCTTAATTTCGCACCGTAAATAATAACAAAATAACCTTTTTGGGTCTTATGATTATACATTTTCATATTTCGTATAAGACAATGTTCGGCGAGCAGATTGTCGTCAACATTCAGAAAGATAATGAGGAACTGAAGTTCCCTTTGACAACGCTCGATGGTGAGCGCTGGTCGTATGATTGGTGTGTAGAACCTACTCAGCAGGCTTACACCTATTATTATAGTGTAGTACGTGAGGGCGTTGTGCTGAAGACTGAATGGCTTCTGGTGAAGCATCGTCTGGATATGACAGCGAAGAAGGCAGCGGAATATACGCTCTACGATCACTGGAAGGTGATACCTCAGGATTCCTACTTGTATAGTAGTGCCTTTACTGACTGCATCAACCACCAGGCTCCTCAGGAGATGAAGCCATGCAACTATGCTAAGACAGTCCGTATCATCGTTCGTGCTCCTCAGTTGCGTGATGGTGAGAGTCTCGGATTGTTGGCCGCTGGTCAGGTATTGGGTAACTGGAATCTTCAGAACGTGGTACCAATGACTCAGCATACCTATAATGAATGGGCGGTAGACTTGGATGCTACCCAGTTGCAAAGCTCACATTTGGAACTGAAGTTTGTGGCTGTTGATAAGAAGAAGTCACTGGTTTTTTGGGAGACAGGAATGAACCGTACCATTGACTTGCCGGAGATGGAGGCAGGAGAAGTCGTAGTCTATGATTTAGACCAGGCATTCTTCGCCCTTTACAACCGCAAGCTTGCCGGAACACAGGTGCCAGTATTCTCTCTGCGCAGCAAGAAGAGTGCAGGTGTGGGTGACTTTGGTGACTTGAAGGGCATGATAGATCTCGTGGCATCTACCGGTCAGAAAGTTCTTCAACTTCTGCCAATCAATGATACCACCATCACCCATACCTGGACGGACAGTTATCCATATAGCTGCATCAGCGTCTTCGCCATCCATCCGATGTATGCCGATCTTCATGCACTTCCAGAGTTGAAGGATGCCAAGGCTCGTGCTGCGGCAGAGAAGAAACGTGAACAGCTGAACAGCTTGTCCCAGATAGATTATGAACAGGTAAATGATTTCAAGATCAATTACTTGCACCAGATATTCGAACAGGAAGGTAAAAAGATAATGTCGGGAGCCGATTTCAAGGCTTTCATTCTGGAAACACAACAGTGGCTCGTGCCTTACGCACAGTATTCTTACCTGCGCGACAAGAATGGTACTGCCGACTTCACTCAGTGGCCAGACCATAATGTCTGGGATGAGGCTGAGCGCAAGGATTTGACCAACCCTGAAACCGAGGCGTACAAGAACGTGGAGTTCTTCTACTTCGTGCAGTTCATTCTGAACAAGCAGATGCAGGAGGCACACGAGCATGCCAAGGCTAAGGGGGTCATCCTGAAGGGCGATATTCCTATTGGTGTGCATCGCCACAGCTGCGATGTCTGGATGGAGCCTAAGTACTTCAACCTGAACGGTCAGGCAGGTGCTCCACCAGATGATTTCTCTGTGAACGGTCAGAACTGGGGATTCCCTACTTACAACTGGGATGAGATGTTGAAGGACGGTTGCCAGTGGTGGACCCGCAGATTCCAGAATATGTCTAAGTACTTTGATGCTTACCGCATCGACCACGTGCTCGGCTTCTTCCGTATCTGGGAAATTCCGGTAGATAGCGTACATGGTTTGCTCGGACAGTTTGCTCCATCCCTCGGCATGACCCGTGAGGAGATTCAGGGCTACGGCTTGAACTTCCAGGAGGATCGCTTTACCCGTCCGTTCATCACCGACTGGGTCTTGGACCGCATGTTCCATGAGCGTGCTGCCGAGGTGAAGGAGAAATATCTCGACCGTCTCGACGATGAGCGTTATCAGATGAAGCCAGAGGTAGATACCCAGCGCAAGGTAGAAGCTCTCTTCGCTGATGTAACAGATGAGAAGGAAATCTGGTTGCGTGACGGCTTGTATGCCTTGATAAGCGATGTTCTCTTCGTTCGTGACCGCAAGAATCCGGAACTCTTCCATCCACGTATCTCTGCGCAGCTCGATTTCATCTATGAGTCGCTCTATGATAGTGATAAGGTTGTGTTCAACCGCCTTTACAATGACTACTTCTACCGCCGCCACAACCAGTTCTGGTATGGCGAGGCAATGAAGAAGTTGCCTAAGTTGATTCAGGCTACCCGCATGCTGGTTTGTGCAGAAGACCTAGGTATGGTACCTGATTGCGTGCCATGGGTAATGAACGAATTGAAGATATTGAGTTTGGAGCTACAGAGCATGCCGAAGGACCCAACGGTTAAGTTTGGTCATTTGAGCCGTAATCCATACCGTTCTGTCTGCACTATCTCCAGTCATGATATGCCAACCTTGCGTATGTGGTGGGACGAGAACATCTCCCGCACCCAGGAGTATTACAACACGATGCTCTATCGTGAGGGACCAGCTCCTCATCCGCTCCCAGGTTGGTTGGCAAGAGATATCATCGCCCGCCACCTGACCTCTCCATCCATGCTCTGCATATTGAGTGTCCAGGACTGGCTTGCCATCGATGAGAGACTCCGTCTGCCGGATGCCGATGCCGAGCGCATCAACATCCCTGCCAATCCAAAGCACTACTGGCGCTATCGCATGCACCTCAGTCTGGAGGAATTGGCTTCCAGCAAGGAGTTTATGGAGAACATCACCGAGCTGATAGCTCAAGGTGGAAGAATCTAAGGTTTTGCGAAAGTAATAGCAAAAGTGAGTGCAAAAGCAATAGAGAATGCATGTGTGTGCAAACGTTTGCACCCTGATATACAGAAAAATACCCTCCCAATTTGCGGAGGGTATTTTTGTTTTTTGTATCTTTGCACTGTCTTAAGAATAAATTGAATATGATTAAGATGAACTAGCAAGGAAACAAAAACAAGAATAAGCAATATCTGAACAATATGAAGAAACTGAATTTATTAGTGATGGGTCTCTTGCTCCCGATGTTGGCAGCAGCCCAGACCGTTAAGTCGCCTAACGGCAACGTCTCAGTAACTTTCTCTTTGACAGAAAAGGGACAGCCTACCTATGAGATGAGCTATAAGGGAAAGACTGTATGTAAGCCATCTCATCTCGGATTGGAGTTGGCGAAGGATAAGCATGCTTCTAAGGGTATGGAAGAAACCAGTCTGATGGATGGTTTTACAGAAACAGGCAGCAAGACATCGACCTTCGATGAAACCTGGAAGCCTGTATGGGGTGAGACCGCTACCATCCGTAACAACTATAACGAGATGGAGGTAAACCTGAACCAGGCTTCATCCAAGCGTAACATCACCATCCGCTTCCGTGTATATGATTATGGTATGGGTTTGCGCTATGAGTTCCCTCAGCAGGAAAGCCTGAACTATTTCGTGATTCAGGAGGAGCATACCCAGTTTGCCATGGCAGGCGATCATACCGCTTACTGGATTCCTGGCGATTACGATACTCAGGAGTATGAATATCAGATTACTCCATTGACCGGTATTCGTCCAATTATTGCGAAGAACCGTGAAGCTTACAAGAGCAATTCTTCTACCACCGTCTTCTCGGATACCGGTGTTCAGACCTCTCTCCAGATGAAGACCAAGGATGGTCTCTATATCAATATCCACGAGGCTGCCTGCCTGGATTATCCAACCATGCACCTCAACCTGGATGAAAAGACATTGACCTTTGAGTCTTGGCTGACTCCTGATGCCGTAGGTAGAAAGGGATTCATCCAGACTCCGTTCAATACACCTTGGCGTACCGTCCTCGTTAGTGATGATGCCCGTGATATGCTTTCATGCAAGTTGACATTGAACCTCAACGAGCCTTGCAAGATTGAGGATACTTCATGGATTCATCCAACCAAGTACTGCGGTGTATGGTGGAACATGATTGTAGGCACCAAGACCTGGAGCTATACCAACGATCTGCCATCTGTGCGTCTCGGTGTAACCGATTACAGCAAGTGCAAGCCTAACGGTACTCATGGTGCAACCAACGAGGAAGTAAAGCGCTATATCGACTTTGCAGCCAAGAACGGTTTGCAGGAGGTTCTGGTAGAAGGCTGGAACGAAGGTTGGGAAGACTGGTTCGGTCATCAGAAGCTCGATGTCTTCGATTTCGTGACTCCATATCCTGATTTCGATATCAAGATGCTCAATGACTATGCTCATTCTAAGGGCGTGAAGCTGATGATGCACCACGAGACATCTTCTTCTGCACTCAATTATGAGCGCCATCTGGAGGATGCCTTCAACCTGATGAACAAATATGGCTATGATGCCGTGAAGACCGGTTATGTCGGCGATATCATCCCAAGAGGTGAGTATCACTACAGCCAGTTGATGAACAATCACTACCAGCGTGTGGTTGAAACTGCAGCCAAGCATCATATCATGGTGAATGCCCATGAGGCAACCCGTCCTACTGGTATCTGCCGCACCTGGCCTAACCTGGTTGGTAACGAGAGTGCACGTGGTACAGAGTACGAAGCATTTGGCGGTTCTGTATCTTATCATACCGTGATGTTGCCATTCACCCGTCTGCAGGGTGGTCCGATGGATTATACCCCTGGTATCTTCGAGACCAAGCTTTCTGAGTGGAGCAACAATAAGAGTTATGTTCATACCACTCTCTGTGGTCAGCTTTCTCTCTATCTCGTGATGTACAGTCCTTTGCAGATGGCGGCCGATCTTCCAGAGCATTATGAGAAGTATGACGATGCTTTCCAGTTTATCCGCGACGTAGCTTGCGACTGGGATGACTCCAAGTATCTGGAGGCTGAGCCTGCTAAGTATATCACCGTAGCCCGCAAGGCAAAGGGAACCGACAACTGGTTTGTTGGTGGTAAGACTGATGCAGCCCGCACAGCCGTAGTAAAGCTCGACTTCCTGGATAAGGGCAAGAAGTATGCTTGCGCTATCTATCAGGACGGCAAGAATGCCGATTACGAGAAGAATCCTAAATCTTACCAGATTATCCACAAGACTGTGAAGAAGGGTGATGTCTTGAAGATTAAAGAAGCACGTGGTGGTGGTTTCGCCATCTCATTGCTCGCTAAATAAGTCTATAATTTCCGTATTTCCGTCCAACTGTCGGGTTGGACGGAAATACGCTAAAAATGAGTGTAGATAATCTGGGACACTTATTCTACGTTTTACTCACGTTAATGTCCTGTATAATAGCAACTTAACAATATGAGAATCCAAAAACTAATAATTGCAGCATTGACAGCAACTGTTTTACCAACTTCATTGAGTGCCCAGCAGACATTCAATGAGATGATGTATTCCAAGGAGAAAACCATGTTTGTACTCAATGCCCCTACAGCCGGAAAGTCTTCTGTTACCATCCGTCTTTATAAGGACGGACAAAAGGGAAAGGCTTATAAGACGCTGAAAATGAAGAAGATGGGTGATGAGCGTTGGGAAGCTACCGTGAAGGGTGACCTCAAGGGAAAGTTCTATACCTTTGATATCGGCAAGGGTGAAACTCCGGGAACATTTGCCAAAGCAGTAGGTGTGAACGGAAATCGTGGCGCCATCGTTGATTTGTACGATACCGATCCATCTGGATGGGATAAGGACGTGCGTCCTGCCTTGAAATCACCAGCCGATCTCGTCATTTACGAGCTCCACGTACGTGATTTCTCCATTTCTCCTACATCTGATTTGAAGTATAAGGGTAAGTATCTTGCCCTTACAGAGCCAGGTGCCATCGAATATCTCAAGAACCTCGGTATCAATGCCATCCATTTCCAGCCGGTATTTGATTACGCATCAGTAGATGAGACCCAGCTCAATAAGCCACAGTTCAACTGGGGTTATGATCCAAAGAATTATAATGTGCCAGAAGGCAGTTACAGTACCGACCCATATTCTCCGGGAACCCGCATCAAGGAGTTCAAGGAGATGGTGATGGCGCTTCACAAGGCAGGCATCCGAGTGATTTTCGATGCCGTATACAACCATACTTTCGATATTAACGGCAGCAACTTCCAGCGTACTTATCCTGATTATTATTATCGCAAGACCAAGGATGGCAAGTACTCTGACGGTTCCGGCTGTGGAAACGAGACTGCTTCAGAAAAGGCTTTGATGCGCCAGTTTATGCTGGAGAGCGTGAAGTATTGGATAGATGAATATCATATCGACGGTTTCCGTTTTGACCTGATGGGTGTGCATGATATCGAGACCATGCAGGCTATCCGTGAGATGGTGAACCGCATCGATCCTAGCATCTATATCTATGGTGAGGGATGGAGTGCAGGCAGCTGTGCTTATCCTACGGAGAAACTCGCCATGAAGGCGAATACCCATCAATTGAATGGTATTGGTGCCTTCAGCGATGATATGCGTGATGCCCTCCGTGGTCCTTTCTCTGATGACCATAAGGGTGCGCTCCTGGCTGGTCTTCCAGGACAGGAGGAGAGTCTGAAGTTCGGTATCGTGGGTGGCATCGCTCATCCGCAGGTGGATATGACCAAGGTGAACTATGACAAGAAGCCTTGGACCAACAACCCAACCGAGCAAATCAGTTATGTAAGCTGCCACGACGATATGTGTCTGGTAGATAGATTGAAGGCAAGTATCCCATCCCTGACAGATAAGAATATCCCGGAGGAGATGCGTACTGCCGAGTTGCTCCGCATCGACCAGCTTGCCCAGACCTGCGTCTTCACTTCGCAGGGTGTACCTTTCATTCTTGCCGGTGAGGAGATGCTCCGCGACAAGAAGGGGGTTCACAACAGCTTCAACTCTCCAGACAACATCAACCAGTTTACCTGGACCAATCTGCAGAAGTATCCACAGGCATTCACCTTCTATAAGAATCTGATTCAGCTCCGCAAGAACCATCCAGCCTTCCGCCTTTCTACTGGCGATAAGGTGCGTCAGCATCTGGAGTTCCTGCCTAGTCAGGATGCCAATGGCAACCAGCAGACTTGTCTCGTAGGTTTCCAGCTCAAGAACCTGGAAGGTATTGATGCCTGGAAGCATATTGTAGTCATCTATAATTTCAACAAGCAGACTAAGAAGATGCAGATTCCTGAAGGCAACTATACCGTGGCTTGCTGCAACGGAGTCATCAACGAGGAAGGCCTGGGCTTTATCTCCGGCAAGGAAGTAGAGGTTGCCCCTCAGTCTGCCTTGATTCTTTATCAGAAATAGTCTATATATATAATAAGGTGTAAATTATGAAAAAGATAATAGCTTCATTAGTGCTTATGGGTAGCGCAATAAGTATGAACGCGGCAGTCAACGTAAGCCGCATAGAACCAACTGACTGGTATGTGGGCATGAAGGATGCTTCGCTCCAGCTGATGGTGTATGGCAAGGATATCAAGAATGCCGATGTTACGGTAGATTATCCTGGTGTGAAGGTGGATAGCATTGCCCGCCTCGATTCTCCTAACTATCTCCTGGTTTATCTCAACCTCGATGGTGCTAAGGCTGGAGAGATGACACTCAACTTCAAGCAGGGCAAGCAGTCGAAGAAGGTGAAGTATGTGTTGAAGAACCGCGAGATGGCGGGAGACAAGCGCATCGGCTTCTCTAACGAGGATGTGCTCTACATGCTGATGCCTGACCGTTTTGCCAATGGAAATCTGAAGAACGATGCGTTCAAGAACATGCGTGACAAGACCTGCGACCGTACGGCACCTAGTCTTCGTCATGGTGGTGACCTGGAGGGAATCCGCCAGCACCTGGATTATTTCAGCCAGTTGGGCGTAACTGCCCTGTGGTTTACTCCGGTTTTGGAGAACGACAGTCCTAATGATGGCAAGAACAGTACCTATCATGGTTATGCCACCACCAACTACTATCGTGTGGATCCACGCTTCGGAACCAATGCAGAGTACAAGCAGCTTACTGCTGAGGCTCACAAGAAGGGATTGAAGGTGGTGATGGATATGATTTTCAACCATTGCGGTTTCGATCATCCTTGGGTAGCCGATATGCCATCGAAGGATTGGTTCAATGCTCCAGAATGGCTTGCTCCGGAAAATCAGACACCTGAGCATCAGAAGAAGATAGGTACCGTGGATGGTGCTGCCAAGGTAAACGACAAGTATCTGCAGACCAGTTATAAGCTGACTCCAGTACTCGACCCATACGCCAGCAAGGTTGATCTCACAGAAACCGTGGATGGATGGTTTGTTCCATCTATGCCGGATTTGAACCAGCGCAATCCGCACGCCATCAAATATCTCATTCAGAACAGCGAGTGGTGGATAGAGACTGTAGGTATCGACGGTATCCGCATGGATACCTATCCATACGCCGACCGTGATGCGATGGCACACTGGATGAAGGTGCTTGGCGAAGAGTATCCTCACTTCAATACCGTGGGTGAGACCTGGGTAACCGAACCAGCCTATACCGCTGCCTGGCAGAAAGACAGCAAGTTGTCAGAGAAGAACAGCTATCTGCCAACCGTTATGGATTTCGCCTTCTTCGACCGCATCAATAGTGCGAAGAACGAGGAGACCGATGACTGGTGGAATGGCATGAACCGTATCTACAATGTGTTCTGCTACGACTATCTCTATCCTAATCCAAAGAGCGTGATGGCATTCGTCGAGAACCACGATACCGACCGCTTCCTGGGTGAAGGCAAGGATACTCTGGCATTGAAGCAGGCCTTGGCACTTCTCTTGACCGTAAACCGCACCCCGCAGCTCTATTATGGAACTGAGGTGTTGATGAATGGTACCAAGAGCGTAACCGATGGCAATGTCCGCAAGGACTTCCCTGGCGGTTGGGCTGGTGACAAGCACAATGCCTTTACTGCCGAAGGAAGAACACAGTCAGAGAACCAGATGTTCAACTGGCTCAGCAATCTGTTGCATTGGCGTCAGGGAAATGAGGTCATTACCAAGGGCAAGCAGACCCAGTTCTGTCCTCAGAAGGGTGTGTATGTCATCGCCCGCCAGTACAACGGAAAGAGCGTGATGACCATCATCAATGGCAAGAAGGAAGCCAATGAACTGAATGTTTCCCGCTATGCAGAGATTATCGGCAATGCAGAGAAGGCTACGGATGTAACGAATGGCCGCACCGTTCTGATCAACAAGAACGTGAAGCTCCGTCCTCGCCAGACTATGATACTTGAATTCTAAAACGCAAGTAGCTTCGTTGCCCGATGAAAGTACTTTCGTTGCCAACGTAAGTATATTCCTATATGAACGTTCCTAGAGTTGTAAATTTACATTTCTAGGAACGTTTTTTTCTTGATAAAAATTCTTTGGTTTCATTTTTTCTTCGTACTTTTGCAAGCAGAAGTTTAAAAACTTAATAAAATGATAGAAGAACTAGGAAAATGGATGTTAGATATATCTAAGTATATAATAACAGCATATGTTTTAGTTAGGATGTTTGGCAAAGAGGATGATTCTGTTTGGACATTGGTGTCGGCTATCTTGTTAGCAGCACTCTTGTTTGGAATGGGGTTATATTTTGTCAAACGAGGAAAAGAGAATTTAAAAAAGAAAGGAAAATAATTATGGATTACGGATTATTAGGAATGTATATATTTCTGGCTTTGATTGCTGTTGGTTCTTTCATTTACGTTAAGATAGAAGACAGAAAAGAGCAAAAGAATAGTTAATGATTAGATACATTCTTTCTATAATAAGCATTCTTTTCATAACCTTGAGCAGTTTTGCGCAAGGCAGCCTTCCTAGTCGCTTTAATGTAAGCTATCTCAATATGGCGGCAGGAATGCCTAATAATTTTGCTGATGACATCTTTCAGGATTCTTACGGCTTCGTATGGATCAGTACGCATGGTGGTGGACTGGTACGTTATGATGGGTTCAACTATATGAACTTCAACCTGGGTTCTTCGGGCATCAGTCTGCGAAGCAATAGCTGCCGCAATGTGTATGAAGATCATTTCAAGCGCCTTTGGATAGCTTTCGAGGAAGGTCCGCAGGTGCTCGACCTCAAAACGATGCAGCCCATCATTCCACCTTGTGAGAATGAAAAGGTAGAAGCTCAGCTCAACAAGGCACTCAAGAACCTTTGCACCCGAATGTATTGCGATGCCAAGGGAAATGTATGGATGGTATCCATCAATCTCCTAACCCGATTCTCCTTCAATGAGAAGGGCGAGGTGAATAGTGTCTTGTTTATTGATTATCCATTCAATGCTCCTGACCTCGGTCTTTGCGACGTGTTTCGCAATGGCACGGTGGTGATGTGCAATAATGGAGTGGTGAATGAATTCTCGGTCAAGAACAATCAGTTGGTGGCTAAGAACATCTCTTCTCAGTTCCCGAATCTCGATTTCAGATATGCTGGAGCCATCATCTTCCATCATGGAAAAATCTGGCTGGGTACTAACCGTGGTTTGTTTAACAGCGCCAAGCAGGAATTCCACTGTTCTGCAACCGATCATTCGCTCCAGCATGAAGTGGTAACGAGTCTTGCCATCTCAGAGGATGATAAGCTCCTGGTGGGTTCTCTCTGTGGAGTGGATATTATAGATGACAAGACTGGTACGATTGAGCATTGGAATGCCTGCAGCAGTGTGAATCCGTTGAGTAGCAACTTTGTGAACAGTTTGTTGTCTAGGGATGGACAGATCTGGGTAGGTACCGAAACTGGTGGTATCACCAAGTTGGCACCACTCCAGTTGCAGCTGGAATTTTTCAAGCACGATGCAGCGAATCCTGCCAGTCTTTCTCCGAATGCCGTGAATGCGATGTATGCAGCCCCGGATGGCACCCTGTGGGTAGGAACCGTAGAGGGCGGACTCAATGCTCTGGCTCCTGGCAGCAGGAACTTTACCCATTATACGATGGCAAATTCCGGTTTGCCACACAATAGTGTTTCCACGCTTGCTGCCGATAACCGGGGGAATCTGTGGATAGGCACCTGGGGTGCGGGCATTGCTGTGATGAATCTCCAGCAGCCGGGCAGGATCATTCCTCTTGTGGTAGATGCCAGTCATCAGCATTTGCTGAATTTTGCAGGAGCACTGGTGTATGATCCTATCAATGATGGTATGTGGCTGGGAACCAATGATGGTCTCTTCTTCTTCGACCTGAAGCGTCAGCAGTTGATAGAGCCTTTCAAGGGTTGTCTGAATGTGCGTGGCTGCATCGGTAATCTGATTACACCAGATGGCAAGCTCCTGATGGGATGTGTGCAGGGTATGGTAGAGGTCAACCTCAAGTCGCGCCCTCATGGAAAGGGTGATTTTGCAGTCGAATACCATCCGTATAAGCTGGATGACCCGAAGAGTGGGGTGATAGACAAGATTCTCTCTTTCTGTCTGGCGAAGGATGGCAAGATCTGGCTGGGTAGCAATGGCTACGGCTTATACTGCTATAATTATAATAAGGATGGAAAGACGTTTGTGAAGTCCTTTACTACGAATAATGGATTAGCCAACAACACCGTCAAAGGTATTGTTGAGGATAATCAGGGTATGTTATGGATAGCCACGGATAATGGACTCTCCATCTTCAATCCGAAGACTGAGACCTTCAGCAGTTATTCCCGTGAGGATGGACTGCTCAGTTCGCAGTTCTATTTCAATGGTGCCATCCGTGATGTCAAGGGTAAGATTTACCTGGGTACCGATGAGGGATTGATGGCGGTTACGGGTGTGAACCATGCGGTTCATAACTCAGCTAGACTGCGTTTTACCGAACTTCTGGTAGATAACCAGCCGGTGTTTGCCGGCAGTGATTATCTGGACGATGATATATCCATTGCCAAAAGGTTGTGCATCCATGAGAGCGACAAGTCGTTTACCCTCTTCTTCTCAGCCTTGAACTATGGCAGTGAGAGTCAGGGTGTGTATCTCTATCGCATGAAGGGCTATGAGAACGATTGGGTTCAGCTCAAACCGGGACAGCATAGTGTACGCTATTCCACCTTGCCGGCAGGTAGCTATCAGTTTGAAGTGAAATATATTCCTTCTTTTGATTCGGACAAGGAGCAGACTATCTCTGTGAAAGTTGTAGTTACTCCATATTTCTGGAAGAGCTGGTGGTTTGTCTCCTTGATGGTGATTGCCTTCATCGCCTTCCTGCTCTATATCTATACCAGCAGACTGGAGAAGATGCGCGAACGGGAAGTGGAGGAACTCTACCGTCCTATTGAGGCAGCTCTGAAGGACAGTGATGAACCTGGTAAGTTACAGAGTCGCATCCAGATGATTCTGGAGAATCAGAAACGCTATCAGGATAGTCAGAAGAAGTCGATTGAAGCTGACAGAAAACAGGTAGCCGAAAAGGAGCGCCCGTTTATGGATGCAGTAATGGAAGTGATGGAGAAGAACTACGATAACTCGGAGTTCGGTGTGCAGGAGTTGGCTGATGAAATGCGGATGAACCGCAGTGTGCTCAGTAAGATGCTGAATGCTGAGGCTGGTCAGCCTACCGCCCAGTTTATCCGCAACTATCGTCTCGACATCGCGAAGAAGATGATTACAGAAAATGTGGCAAATCGGAACATCACGGAAATAGCCTATCGTGTGGGCTTCAATGATCCGAAGTATTTCACCCGCTGTTTTACCAAGCAGTATGGAGTTTCACCTACATCTTTCAGGGATGCCCAAGAAGATGAAAAAGTGGATAAGATGGTAGATGAGAAACCGGATAAAGAGGAAAAAACAAATTAGTAAATTTAAGAATAGAATCACAGAAAATAGGAATTGCTTGATATAGGTCAAGTGATTCCTATTTTTGTATGTGTGGGTACACAGAGGGTGGATAAGTACGTAAAACTACTAAAAATAAGCCGTTTATGCGTTTTGTCCACCTATAATTTTCATTTGTCCACCCTATATATACTGATTAATTGTACTTTTGCCACCGAAAATTTGTGATGCGTATGGCTTTGCCCTGCGCTACTTACTTCCATCCGCAACCCCTAAAATGAGTAAACGGACGAAAGCAACTACAAACTATAGAAAAATAGAATAAACAAAAATACAAACCTAAAAATTGATAAGCAATGAGGAAACAATTATTCTCTATGATGCTATGCCTTGGTGCTGTTGGTGGCGCTTCTTTTGTTGCCCCAATGCCCGCAATGGCTGCTGTTGCACAGGACCAGGTGATCACAGTCAAGGGACAAGTTGTAGATGATCAGGGTGAACCTCTGATTGGCGCAACAGTCAAGACTAAGGATGCCAAGACAGGTACAGTTACCGACTTGGATGGTAATTTTGAAATCCGTGTGAAGGCGAACGCCACTCTTTTTGTAAGCTATCTTGGCTACAAGGAGCGTGAGATTGCAGTACGCGGTCGTGCCATTATTGATGCTATCCAGCTCTCTTCTGATGACCATGTACTCGACCAGGTGGTTGTCGTAGGTTATGGTACCCAGAAGAAGGCAGACCTTACCGGTTCCGTTTCTATCGTGAACGCTGAGGAGATGAAGAAGGTATCTAACTCCAACATCTCTACCATGCTTGAGGGTAAGGTTGCCGGTGTACAGATTACATCAGACGGTCAGCCAGGTGCAGATCCTAGTGTGAGAATTCGTGGTATCGGTTCTTTCGGTAGCACAGCTCCTCTTTATGTCATCGACGGTGTGCCAATGGGTACCACTATCCGTGACTTCTCTCCTAATGATATCGAGACCATCCAGATTCTGAAGGATGCTTCTGCGGGTGCCATCTACGGTTCTCGTGCTGCCAATGGTGTCGTTATCATCACTACCAAGAATGGTAAGAAAGACCAGCCTTTGAAGGTGAACTACTCTGGTTACTTCGGTGTTGACCAGATTCCTAGCGATGTATATGACGTGATGAACGCCGACCAGTATAGTAACTACCTGGGTCAGGCTTGCAAGAATTCCAACACTCCTCTGCCTGGAGGTTACAAGATGGGCGAGGATGGAATGTATCATTTCCAGGATGAAACCAACACAGATTGGTTTGACGAGGTATTCAAGACCGGTATCCGCCAGAACCACAACGTAGCCCTCAGCGGTGGTAGCTCTCACAGTACTTATAATGTATCTCTCGACTACTATAACCAGAAGGGTACCTTGGAAGGTGCAGGCCCTAACTACGAGCGTTATACTGCCCGTGTCAACAACACAATGGACACCAAGTTCGTGAAGTTCCGTACCAGCATGGTTTACTCTCACTCTAACCAGGACAACATGGGTCTTTCCAATGCCTCAGAGTATGTTCAGGGTCTTTACGGTGATGTAACCAACGTGCTCCGTGGTACACTTCTGATGCAGCCTACCATCAAGGCTTACGACAACTCTACATGGGTTCTCGATGACAAGGTGGGTGCAGCCAACGGTTATCGCTACGATGCTTACGGTTATGGTGTTTACTATGATGGCGTACATGGTGATATCTCTGCTTCTAACCCATTGTTGGTTAACAATATGTTGCAGCGCAATACATTGGTTGACCGCTTCGTAGGTACAGCTTCTGCTGATGTTGACCTGTTGGGTATGGTAGGCATCAAGAGCAAGAACCATGGTCTTCACTATAATGTAAACCTCTCTTACAGCAAGACAGAGGCTAAGGATAAGACCTGGATTCCTTCCTGGATTCAGAGCAACCGTGTATATCTCGCCAAGGAGAATGAGCGCCTCACCAAGGGTTCACGCAACTACAGCGATGCCCTGGTTGAGAATACCATTACATACGATGGAAAGATTGGCAAGCACAACATCAATCTGCTTGCCGGTATGACATACGAAGAGGAGAATACCAACCTCCTGACAGGTTGGGGTATCAACTTTACAGAGCCATACTTCCTCCAGCTTCAGAATGCCAAGAACACTTACTCTGAGTCATACGAGTTCAAGCATAGCTTGGCTTCTTACGTAGGTCGTTTGAACTACAATTATGATGAGAAGTACTTGCTTTCAGCAGTGGTTCGTCGTGATGGCAGTTCTCGTCTGAGCAAGAACATCCGTTGGGCAACCTTCCCTTCTGTATCTGTAGGTTGGCGTTTCGATAAGGAGAAGTTCTTCCCTATCAGCCGCGACATCGTTAACATGTTCAAGATTCGTGCCAGCTACGGTGAGCTCGGTAACGAGAACATTGGTGAGTACCAGTACATGGCTACCATGAACCGTAACAACATGACTTACAGCTTCGGCAACAGTCCTGTAACCGGTTCTGCCGTTTCTACCTTCGTGAACAACGATATCGCCTGGGAGAAGAAGAAGACCACCAACGTGGGTATCGACCTGGCAATGTTCAACAACCGTTTGGAGTTCACTGCCGAGTGGTATAAGAACAAGTCAGAAGACCTGCTTTACTCAGTTCCTGTGCCAGCACAGACCGGTGTATCCAACACCTCTGTAACCATGAACGCTGCCTCTATGGAGAACAGTGGTTTCGAGTTCAGCGCTACCTACCGCAACCGCGATCATGCCCTCAAGTATGATATCAGCGCCAACGTAAGTACCCTGAAGAACAAGGTAACCTCTCTGGGTATCGGTAAGGATTCATACATTTCTGGTGCATACGCAACTTACGTAGGTCAGGAGATAGGTCAGTTCTACGGTTGGGTTTACAAGGGAATCGCCCGTACTCAGGAAGATTTGGACAACAATGCTGTTCAACAGGGTGCCAATGTCGGTGACTGCCTCTATGAGGATATCTCAGGTCCTGACGGAACTCCTGATGGCGTAATCGATGCTTACGACCAGACCGTATTGGGCAGTGGTCTTCCAAAGGTAAACTTCGGTTTGAGCACTCACTTGGAGTATAAGGGTTTCGACCTCAACATCTCTACATACGGAGTATTGAATTATCACGTATCAGATGATATCTATAACAGTTTGAACTCTTGCTACGGCTATGGCAACAAGGAAGTAGGCATGCTGGATGCCAACCGCTGGTCAGAGGATGGTTCTACCTACCTCTCTAGTGTTCCACGCACCTATGCAGCCAACAACGCTACCTTGGCATGGAACGACCTCTTCAGCTCTCGCAAGATTCAGAATGCTGCTTACTGGAAGATAGCCAACGTAGAGTTGGGCTACAACTTCCCAGACAAGTGGTTTGGTGGATATGTAAATGGTGTACGTCTCTATGTATCAGCACAGAACCTCTACACCTTCACAGGCTATCATGGATATAATGTAGACTATGCTGGCGGTACCTTTACCCCAGGTTACAACTTCTGCTCTTTCCCAAGTGCAAGAACATTCATGTGTGGTCTCCACTTCACATTCTAATAATGAGAATAGACAAGTATAAGAATCATTATTTAAAAGAACATTTGATATGAAACTATATAAATTATCATTAGCTCTCTTCCTTGGCCTCGGTGCAATGGCTACTACATCATGTGAGGACAAGTTGGAGGTAACAAATCCAAACCAGCAGACCACCGGAACCTTCGGTTTCAATGCTGATGATCTGGAAGAGTGCGTTATTGCAGCATACAACCATATTCGTATGGAAGGTTCTTCGGCACGTGTGGGTTATACCATCGATGTAACACGTGGCGATGAGGTATGGAACTCATCACAGGTGTGGTACATGCCTTTCGATGACATGAACGACCCGGTGACAGATGAAATCTCCATGTGGCCTTGGCGTGAAGCTTACTATACTATTAATGTATGTAACTTCATCCTTTCACGTACCACAGGTGATGATGCTTCGCTCAGCGAAAGCATGAAGCGAATCAAGGGACAGGCTCTCTTCCTTCGTGGTTATTCTTACTATACATTGGCAGGATACTATCAGAATCCTACTTTGATTACTGATTACGCCAACTATTCTTCTCTGGATGGTCTCTATGGCAAGAACAGTACCTACGATGATGTGCTCGATCAGGTAGAGAAGGATTTCGCAGAGGCGATGACTCTCCTCCCATCTCGCGATGCAGGTGGTCAGTGGGCTAAGGGTCGTGCTACCTGCGGTGCAGCTGCCGGTTACTATGCCCGTACTCTGATGCAGCGCCATAAGTATAGCGAAGCACTCACCGTACTCAAGGACATCATGAACAAGAAGTATGGCTCTTACAAGCTGATGGCTAACTATGGCGACAACTTCCGTGAGGGTTCTGCTTACGAGAACAACGACGAGAGTCTCTTCGAGATTCAGTATCTCGACTATGGTTCACAGGGTGTGGATGATGAGTGGACTCCAGTCAATACTAGTCCTAACGCTACACAGGGTCATGCCGTTGAGTCTAACTTCGCTCCAGGTAGATTCGGTGGATGGGCAGACCTCTCAGCTTCTCCATGGTTGTACAACCTCTTCAAGCAGGAGCGTACCAAGGATGGTAAGCTCGATCCACGTCTCTACTGGACTATCGGTACCTACGAGTCTGACTGGATTGGTTTCGAGAATG
>OOBJ01000564.1_pt1 | contig 29283 bp, 29 predicted proteins | sample 1671331 | NCBI WGS metagenome assembly OOBJ01 (sample SAMN06348145, study PRJEB24527) | human gut metagenome | biome: human gut; feature: ankylosing spondylitis patient; material: feces | host: Homo sapiens | place: China | collected 2015-10 | reverse complement strand
AGTAATGTTCGTGAGAACTTACATTATCTCGATGTGAGTATATTTAATCACATTTAGAGTGGCAGGATGGATTATATGAATGAAATGATTAAACCAGGAGAAGTATTTAAACTTGCAGAACTATTACCTTATTCAGAAGGTAAGATCATCAATATGGATATTGTACATAATGAGAAGATGAAGTTTGTAGTAATGGCATTTGATGAAGGAACTGGACTTACTGAACATGCAGCACCAGGAGAAGCTATCATCTTCGCATTAGATGGTGAAGGTATCATCAGTTATGAGGGTAAAGATCATATCATTAAAGCAGGAGAAAACTTCTGTTTTGCGAAGGGTGGCATGCATGCAGTCAAAGCATCTAAACGTTTCAAGATGGCATTACTTCTTACATTAGAATAATGAATATATTACCTAGAACGAGATTCAATGCAGTCTCGTTTTTTACTTTTTCATATTTTTTGAAATAGTTTCATTTATTATGGAACTATGGAATAGAAGCATTACCTTATTCTTACTTGATAGGCTGGATTGCCATGTTATTAGTGGAAGCACCTCTCATGATTCGTATATATAAGAAAAAATAGAAATAATTAGGGTGATAGGGAAATCCTGCCACTTTTACTATATAATGGAATAAAGGAGGAGGGTTTCATGACAATACAAGAAAAAGCTGAATTAATTATCAAGGATATAAAGAAAGAAAAAGGAAACAATCCTATACAGATATTTAAAAGAATTGCAGATTATGATTATATCAATATTCATGGACCAGAACATCATATTTTAGATGGAGCATGTTTGCTCGTTGCATTTAAAAATGCAGGTGGTGAAATTGATTTAGATGATGCATTAAATAAAATCATGATAGAAGGGTTAAGAATGCCTGGTGCTATGTGTGGTTTATGGGGTGTATGCGGTGCAGTTACATCACTTGGTGCAGCATTATCACTCATTGATCATACAGGACCATTATCGCTAGACGGTACCTGGGGAGACCATATGGAATTTACTTCAAACGCATTAAAGAACTTAGGTGAAATCAATGGACCTAGATGTTGTAAAAGAGATGCAATGATTTCATTTAAGAATGCGATTGATTATATCAATGCGCATTATGATGTTACTTTAGAATATGAACATTCATCTTGTCACTATTCAAAATTGAATAAGCAATGTATAAAGGAGAGATGTCCTTTTCATGAGTAAAAAGAAAGTCGCATTCATTTGTGTTCATAATTCATGTAGAAGTCAGATAGCTGAAGCATTAGGACATTATCTCGCATCTGATGTTTTTGAAAGCTATTCTGCAGGAACAGAAACAAAACCAGTCATCAATCAAGATGCTGTTCGTATAATGAAACAGATGTATGGCATAGATATGGAAGAGGCGCAATATTCTAAACTTATAAATGATATTCCAAAACCGGACATTGCGATTTCTATGGGATGTAATGTAGGATGTCCATTCATAGGTAGACCCTTTGATGATAACTGGGGTTTAGAAGATCCTACAGATAAAAGCGATGAAGAATTCGTGAAAATTATTAAACAAATTGAAACTAAAATATTAGATTTAAAGGATAATTTAAAGAACTGGGAGAATTGATATGAAACTCTTATATCATTTTTGCTTATTAATTGCAATTATACTCTCCCATATCATGTGTGCTGTTGTTGCATATAACTATTGTAATATGAAATGGCAAATTAAAGTGGGAGGAACAAGTGCTCCAGCCAATATAGCTTATTTATATGCTATTCCTTTTGTGATTGGAATTGTCTTATGTCTGATTGGTGCATTCTATTTCAAGAAAAAATCACGTTAATATAATTATAAGGAGGTATAATCATGGATAAAATCAAAAAGAACTGGATCTATTATCTTATTATTTTCATTGCCTTTTATCTCGTTCCAATACTAATAAAAGATACAGGAAGTGGCATGTTTATTCTACTCATTGTCATTCCTCTTATAACACTTATCACTTCTATTATTTATGGATTAAGAAATACATTTGATTTCATTTATCCTCTTCTTGTCGCAATTCTGTTCATTCCTACATTATTCATCTATTATAATATTTCTGCCTGGGTGTATATTATCGCATATTCTCTCATTGCACTCATAGGAGAAATATTAGGTAAAACACTTCAAAAGAAATAATAATACTCTTGCCTTGAAGTTCACTTTAGCCTTTAAGATGTATTTATATGAAAGGAAAAAGTATTATGAGTAAAAAAGTCGTTGTATTATCAACAAGTTTAAGAACAAACAGTAATTCAGAATTACTTGCGAAAAGTTTTGTGGAAGGAGCAAAAGACTCCGGAAATGATGTAGAATACATCACATTAAAGAATAAAGATATTCGTTTCTGTATTGGATGTCTTGCATGTCAGAAAATAGGACATTGTGTTATTAAAGATGATGTGACTGATATCATGAATAGTGTGATCAATGCTAATATTGTTGTATGGGCTACACCTATCTATTATTATGAAATGAGTGGTCAGATGAAAACTCTTATTGATCGTCTCAATCCAATGTATTCTAAAGATTATAGGTTTAGAGATGTATATCTTCTTGCGACAGCTGCAGAAGAAGGAGACGAAGTCTTTGAAAAAGCTATTACTGGACTAAATGGATGGATTGACTGCTTTGAAAAGACATCTATTAAAGGTACTGTATTTTGTGGTGGTGTATCTAGTGGTGGAGACATATCTAGTAATGATAAGCTTAAAGAAGCCTACAATCTAGGTTCTCATGTATAAGGCAGGTTAATCGCCAATGAATAAACTATGTATACATATCTAATAGTTGTATAATAATGAAAGAAAAATCATGCATTTGTTTATCATTTGTAAACAAATGCTTTTTATAGTAAGAAGAGAATGTTTAGTTATATAAAACATTATAAGTATTATATTTTTAAGGAGATGTAAAATAATGAAATTCGAAATTGTAAAAGCAAATATTATTGATGTTGTCTCAGACGCAATAGTTTTACCTGCAAACGAAGCACTCAAGGAAGGTCCTGGATCCTCTAAAGCTATCTTTAGTGCTGCTGGTAGAAAAGAACTAACTCAAGCATGTAAAAAATTGGGTCATTGCGATATAGGAAGTGCGGTGCCAACATTGGCTTATAATTTAAGTTCAAAATATATAATTCATGCAGTTGTGCCTAAATGGATTGACGGAGAGCATAATGAATATGACTTACTAAGTTCTGCATATTTAGCGGCACTTAATATTGCAGAAGTAATGGGATGTGAATCAATTGCATTTCCGCTTCTAGCATCAGGTAATAATGGCTTTGATAAGGAACTCGCAGTACGAATTGCTGAGAAAAGTATCGAATCATTCCAAGGTGTAAATTTGAAGAAAGTATTCTTAGTAATCTATGGTGATAACATGGAGAACTATATAAATAGCCTAGGTTATAATGTATTTGTCATTCCCGTTAACATCAAAGTAAATGATAAAAAGCTCCATCATCAGGCTAAACAAAGAAAACTGATTGCTGATGGAAAGGATGTTGCGCAGGATATTCTTGAAACGCAATTAGAAAAAGGTATTGAATGGATAAAACATCCACAAAACCAAGAAAAACTATTTGAAGCCGGCCTAGTTGTATTCAAGTTAGTATTAAAAAGAATAAAATAAATAAACTATAGTCAAGCACCCAAAATTTTACTACGTTTTAATACATTTAGTCATCAAAAGGGTATTGTTAAAAATTCTTCACTAATAGAAATATACTTATCAGTAAATAGACTATCTTTTTCCCAGATGAATTCAAAATTATGCTGGAGCTTGAAGTCATCTAGTACGATTTCTTTTAATATACCTTTCTGTAGTTCTTCTTTAACTGCAGTTTTGTACATAAAAGAAATACCACAATCTTTTTTAAGCAAGCTGATGATTGTATGCATATTTTCTATCTGCGTATAATGTATAAAATCAGAAATAGACAAACCACGTACTTGTAGACTCTCTTCAAGAATATGTCTTGTACCAGAACCTTGTTCTCGTACAAGAAGTCTTTCATCAAGAAGGTCATGTAAAGTATGAGGTATATTCTTAAACTCATGTGATGCAGCACAGACGGCAATATAGTCCTCTGTGCTGTATTTTTTATGACTATATTTCTCTTTTGGATAATTTCCTTCTACAATAGCCATATGAATCTTACCTTGATCTAATAACTTTAATAATTCTGCCGTATTTCCATAATGAAGATGCAGATTCATTTCAGGATGATACTTGATAAAATCAGCCAATTTATCCACTATCGCATATTCACCAATTGTCATAGTCACACCAATCGACAATGTTTCTATCATTTCTTCATGACTCTTTATTTCTTTTTTAATTGTTTGCTCATCGTTCTGCATAGTCATCAGATATTTTCTTAATATCTCTCCAGAACGTGTTAAAGACAACTGCTTATTTGAATATACAAAGAGTGTTGTTTCATATTCTTGCTCCAAATAATGAATATGCTGTGATACGGCTGGCTGAGTAATATGTAATTGTTTTGCAGCAAGCGTATAGTTTAATGTCTCACACACTTTTAAAAAAGTACGAATGCGATAATCTAACATCTCATCACCTCATCAATAATATTTACTTATAGTTCAATAGAAATATATAATTTAATATTATTATAGTCAAGTGATATAATGAGCACACATTTAAAAGAAAGTAGGTAAATCATGGAAACTATTAAAAAGAATATATATGGCATACTTGTATGTTTAGTTATTGCGATTCCATCATGGTTACTAGGAAAACAATTTCCAGTTATCGGTGGGGCAGTGATTTCAATTCTTGCAGGTATGATTATTACTATGTTTTGGAAAGAAAAAGGTAAAGCAACACCAGGGATCAAATGGACTTCTAAGATCATTCTACAAACAGCTGTCGTCTTATTAGGTTTTGGTATGAACTTAGGTGTCATCTTTGAAACAGGAAAGCAGTCATTACCTATTATTATTTGTACTATTTCAACTTCACTTCTTATTGCATGGCTTTTAAGAAAGATATTACATGTACCTTCCAATACATCTATTCTAGTAGGTGTAGGTTCATCTATTTGTGGTGGTTCTGCCATTGCAGCTACTGCACCAGTCATTGATGCCGATGATGATGAAGTGGTTCAGGCTATTGCAGTTATTTTCTTCTTTAATGTCTTAGCTGCATTATTCTTCCCTATTCTGGGTAAAGCCATTGGCTTTGATACATTACATGGTGATGCGTTTGGAATATTTGCAGGAACTGCCATCAATGATACATCTTCAGTTACTGCAGCAGCATCTACTTGGGATAGTATGTGGCATTTAGGTAGTGCTACACTTAATAAAGCTGTTACTGTAAAACTAACACGTACACTTTCCATTATTCCTATCACTTTAGGATTATCAATGATTAGAAGTAAGAAAAACCAGAAATCTTCAAACTTCAGCTTAAAGAAAGCATTCCCTATGTTTATTCTTTATTTTGTATTAGCTGCCATTATTACTACAGTCAGCCTTCATATGGGAGTTAACAGCAACGTTTTCTTACCTATTAAAGAATTATCTAAATTCCTTATTATTATGGCTATGGCTGCAATTGGTTTAAATAGTAATGTCATTCATTTAATTAAAACAGGTGGTAAACCATTATTAGTAGGTGCATCATGCTGGTGTGGTATTACTATTGTTTCATTACTCATGCAACATGTTATGGGTATCTGGTAAGCATTGACTTTATATACTACATTTCTTAAAATAGAAATAGACTAACAGTGAGGCTTATGTCTGACTGTTTTTTATTAGGAGAATGATATGAATATTACAGTATATTTAGGTGCCTTAGAGGGCAATGATCCTGTATTCAAGGATGCAGTCAAAGAACTTGGTACATGGATTGGAGAAAACAATCATACACTCATCTATGGTGGATCCAAATCAGGACTAATGGGATATATTGCAGAAAGTGTATTGGATGCAGGTGGAACGGCTATTGGAATAGAACCACAATTCTTCATTGATGAAGAACTACAATATGACGGCTTAACAGAATTAATCATTACTAAAGATATGACAGAAAGAAAGACAAAAATGATAGAATTAGGAGATGCCTTTATTGCCTTTCCAGGAGGTACAGGAACACTAGAAGAAATATCAGAAGTGATGTCTAAAATTTCATTGAAACAACTTCATGCGCCTTGCATATTCTATAATTTGAATGATTATTATAAAGGCATGAAAGAACTTATGTCCCATATGATAGAAATGGGATTATCTACGCATGAGAAACAGAAGGGTATCTATTTTGCGGATCATCTAGACGATATAAGAAAAATTATTGAGAAGGAATAGTGATTTTTATCATTATTCCTTTTATAATGGAATAAATAACAGTTAAGGAGACATACAATGAATCTAGAAGGACAAAACTTAGAATCGTTAAGAAGGATGGTTAGGCATCTCCAAGAAGAAAATCAAGAATTAAAAGAACTCCTAAAAAAATCTCATATCAGCTTTAATGATTCAAAAGAAGAAATGATAACTGAATCTATAGATGAGGATGCATATATCAAGGATGTTTATATTAGTGATAAACTTGCTGCTTACTTTCTTACTTTATTTCAAGGTAGAAGGGATGTATATGCACTAAGAGGTGCTAAGGGAGGATACTTTCCACAATGTTTTAATAGATGGAAGGATCATTGCCCAAAACAAAATAAAAAGAAGATGTCCTGCCAGGAATGCCCCTATAGAGAGTGGAAAAAATTAGATAGAGAAGTAGGAAAAAGACATTTATTAGGATACAAAGACAATTGTACAGATGTCATTGGGCTATATCCTCTACTAGAAGATGATACATGTAAGCTACTTGTGTTTGATTTTGATAATCATGATGAAGATAATAGTGAAAATAATGATTGGAAAGATGAAATTGATGCAATTAGAAAAATATGTCATGAAAATGGTATTGATGTATTAATAGAACGTTCACGTTCAGGTCGTGGTGCACATGCCTGGATTCTCTTTAAAGAATTTATCCCTGCATCCCTTGCAAGAGAATTTGGATTACTACTCATTGAGAAGGGTGCACAATCTATTAATTTGAAATCATTTAGGTATTATGATCGTATGTTTCCAACTCAGGACCATAGTGATGGCTTAGGTAATTTAGTCGCATTACCACTTCAAGGACAGGCATTAAGACAAGGCAATAGTGCTTTTGTGGATGAAAACTGGAATGCTTATTATGATCAATGGAAATTACTAAGTAAGGTTCATAAATTAACTAAAAACGAAATAGAAGAATATATTTATAAGTGGAAAGAAGAACTTTCAATCCCTCAAACTCTTCTTACAATGGATCTAGGAAAAAGAATTAAGCCATGGAAAAAGGATGAAAACTTTCATAGCGAAGATGTCATAGAGAAACTCTCTATTGTCCTTGCAGATGGCATATATGTAGATACACTTAATCTTAAGCCACGCATTCAGAACCAGATCAGGCGCTTAGCAGCTTTTGATAATCCTGTTTTCTATAAGAATCACAATTTAGGCTATTCCAATTGGAATCAGCCAAGAGTTATCTATTTAGGGGAAGACATAAACGACTATATAAAAATCCCAAGAGGATTATTAGAAACGCTCCTTAATAAGTGCTATTCATCAAATATTGAATATGAAATTGTTGATAAGAGAGAAAAGGGAAAACCTATTAATGTATCATTTACTGGAAAATTAAAAGATGAACAGCCTTCTGCTGCATCAGATTTATTAAGCTATGATAATGGTGTTCTTAATGCAGCCACTGCATTTGGTAAGACAGTTGTATCTAGTTATTTAATTTCTCAAAGGAAAGTCAATACACTCATTATTATGCAGAGTGTTTCACTTATTAATCAATGGGTAGATGAATTACATCATTTTTTAGAAATAAACGAAGACCTGCCTCTATATAAAACTAAATCAGGTAAAGAGAAACAAAGAAAAGATCTCATAGGGGTCTTACATGGTAGTAAGAATACCTTAACAGGGATCATTGATGTTGTATCTGTCAATTCTATTTATGATAAAGAAGGCAATAGCCGTTTAAGTCAACCGTATGGCATGGTGATAGTAGATGAATGTCATCATGGGGCTTCCCATATATTTGAAAATGTATTACGTCAAATTAATTCTAAATATGTCTATGGTGTTTCCGCAAATGATAAGAGAATAGACAAACTGGAAAAGAAAGTCTATATGCAGTTAGGTCCAATTAGACATCAATATACAAGTAGAGAAAGAATTGAAAAACAAACCATTGATCACTATGTCTATCCACGATTTACAAGAGTAATGGCATTAGGTGATAGTAAAAATGATCTAAATAGTGCTTATGCATTGATTTCGAAAAATGAAAATAGAAATAATATGATTATTTCTGATATCAAGAAGTGCATAAAAGAAAATAGAACACCAATCGTATTAACACGCTACAAGGAACATGCAAAATTATTATACGAATCACTAAAAAAAGATGTTTTAGATTCTACATATCTTATTTATGGTGATCATACTTTAAAGGAAAATGAAGAAACAAGAAAAACAATACTATCACTTTCTCACGATGAACCATTTATTCTTGTTGCGACATCTCAATCAGTGGGTGAAGGATTCAATGTTCCTAGACTCGATACGCTGTTCTTAACTTCTCCAGTATCTGGTGAACCTTTAGTTGATCAGCTCTTAGGAAGAATCAATAGAGATTACAAGTATAAAGAGAGTGCTATTGTCTACGACTACGTAGATTCACATATTCATTATTTCAATAACATGTATAAGAAACGCTTATCCGCATATAGAAAGATTGGTTTTGATGTAATTACTGATATTGTCGAAAATAAACAAGATGTGAATCATATTTATAACTATAGTGATTATTCAGAAGTATTTAGACAAGATATCCATGAAGCGAATAAAAGCATCATTATCTCTAGTCCCGAGTTAAACGAAAAGAAGATATTATCTTTTATTGAATTAATTAAGGATAGACAAGAAAAGGGTGTTTCAGTCAATGTATTCACTAAACAAACAGATGACCCTTATACAAACAATCTCATTGACTTATTATATGGTAGTGGTGTTTTTGTAGAAATATATCCTGATTTAGATTCTTACTTTGCGGTTATTGATCAAGAAATCGTATGGCATGGAGGGATTAATCTTTTAGGTAAATCAAATATCTATGATAGCTTAATGAGAGTGAAATCAACTACGATTGCGGAAGAACTTGTATTTAATAATACAGAAAACTCATATCAATAATAAGGGAGGGCTACTATGGCATTTAAGATAGTAAGAAACGATATCACAAAAGTAGAAGCTGATATTATAGTTAATACAGCCAATCCACAACCAAAATGTGTCAGTGGCACAGATCTGGCGATATATGAAGCAGCAGGTAAAGAAGCGCTTCTTGCAGAAAGAAAGACTATTGGCCCCATTGAAAGAGGAGATATTGCAGTCACTGGAGCTTATAATCTCAACGCAAAATATATTATTCATACAGTAGGACCTGTATGGATTGATGGAAATCATCATGAACTTGAAATACTAGAAAGATGTTATCGTCTACCTCTACAAAAAGCAATAGAACTAGGATGTCAAAGTATCGCATTTCCTCTTATTTCAACAGGTGTATATGAATTTCCAAAAGATAAGGCTTTGCATATTGCAGTATCTGTATTCAGTCAGTTTTTGACAGAACATGAAATAGAAATCATTTTAGTTGTATTTGATAAAACCTCTTTTCAATTATCCAGCCAAATTGTTGGAGAGATTGATTCTTATATTGATGCAAACTATGTCAAAGAAAGTCATATTAATGAGTATCCTTTAAGCTACAGACGAAGTGCTCGTCTTCGTTCTTTATTTAACTCTTCGTTTCATGAAGAACCATCTCTAGATTTATCGGATACTTCTTTAGAAGATCAGCTTGCAAATATAGGCCCTTCATTTCATGATAAATTATTTGAATTAATAGACAAAGCGCATTTAGATAATAAAGACGTATGGAAACGAGCCAATCTAGATAGAAAACTTTTTTCTAAAATTCAATGCAATAAGAATTATCATCCTAAAAAGAAAACTGTATTTGCATTATGTATCGCATTACAGCTTAATCTAGAAGAATCAAAAGATCTACTTGCAAGAGCAGATTGGGCATTTAGTCCAAGTAGTAAAGTAGATTTAATTGTACAAAAAGCAATCATAGACAAACACTATGATATTATGGAACTCAACATCACATTGTTCAAATATACCAATGAAACTCTTGGTGCATAACTGACGTTGGTACTTCATGTATCGACGTTTTTTAAATGTCGCTTTCAAAGCGACCATATATCTTTCCTCCTCATTTATACTGATATTGTAATAAGAAAAAAGATTGGAGGAATATATTATGTATGGTGCAATTTTAGGAGATATTATTGGTAGTCCATTTGAATTTGATAGAGGAGATAAAACAAAGGATTTCAAATTATTTAGTAGAACATCTCATTTTACAGATGATTCAGTCATGACTCTTGCTGTATGTGAGGCATTGCTTAAAGTAGGGCAGGATGCAACAGTCAAAGAAATCGAAGAAGCTGTTATATCAAGTATGCAATCGTGGGGAAAAAGATATCCTCATAAAGGATATGGAGGCTATTTTAGTCGCTGGTTAACAGCCCGTCACCCTAAGCCTTATAACAGTTTTGGAAATGGTTCTGCCATGAGAGTATCGGCTGCAGGATGGCTTTATAGTTCTATTGAAAGAACAAGAGCCGTCGCAAAAGCAACTGCCAATGTGACTCATAATCATCTTGAAGGCATTAAGGGTGCAGAGGTAACTGCAAGTGCAATCTATCTTGCAAGAACTGGATCTTCAAAAGAAGAGATTAAGACTTATATTGAAAAAGAGTTTCATTATGATTTAAATAGAACGCTCGATGAAATTCGTCCTAGCTATCATATGGATGAAACTTGTCAAAAAACTGTCCCTGAAGCAATCATTGCTTTTCTTGAAGCAAAAGACTTTGAAGATGCAATAAGAAATGCAGTATCTCTAGGTGGAGATACAGATACACTTGGTGCTATTACAGGAAGTATTGCAGAAGCTTATTTTGGAATATCTGAAACATTAATATCTGAATGTAGAAATCGCATCAATAAAGATATGAGAGATGTTGTTGATGCATTTTATAGTTCCGTTAGACATCATAATGATTCACTAAATACAAATCAGATGATTGAGAAAGCAATAGACCAATATTATGTTCATAACGATAAAGAAGGAATGATATTATTTATGGATATGCTGTTGAATGCAATCAAACAGGGAGGAGAATTAGTAGTCCCTTATATCACTAAAAATTCATTCTTATCAAAAGAACAAATCAATAGTATAAACATTGGTGACACCTTTACTCTTGATCATGATGTCAAACTTAAAATGGAAACAGTCAAAGATGCCAGCGGTAAAGAGTGGCTTGGTGTATTTACTTCCAGCAATGAAATGCATAAAGGATCTAGTGGTAATGTCCAGATCAACCAAGCAATACTTTCAATTCTTAAATTAGTGCTTAATTGGGAAGAGATAAATGGAATTGTCATCAATCCATTTGGAAAATATATGCAAGTAAGTAAAGCTATGATACTTCTGTTGATTAGCATATATGAAGAACATGAATAATCAAAAATCTAAAGAGATTGTAACTGACTAGTTATAATCTCTTTTTTGCATTAAGTGTATATTTCTGTGCTGAAAAAACTATGTAATCTGTTACATATAAGCATATTGTAATATTTGTTGAACATATTTCTTTTACAATGTCAACATATGTGTCTTGACAACTGTCAATAACAATGATAGCATATGCATCAGCGTAGCGAGAGAGGCGCTTAATTTAGGAAAAGTAAGAAATAGAGGATAAAATTATGGATATGATGAATAGAATCAAGCAGCTTAAAGAAGAGAAAAATGCTGTTATATTAGCTCACTATTATGTTGATGCAGATGTACAGGAAGCGGCTGATTTTATTGGGGATTCATTCTATCTTGCAAAAAAAGCAGCAGAAACAGACGCTGATAAGATTGTATTTGCAGGTGTAGAATTCATGGGAGAAAGTGCTAAGATACTTAATCCTACTAAGCATGTATATATGCCAGATGCACATGCAGATTGTCCAATGGCACATATGGTAACTATAGAAAAGATTAAAGAAATGAGAGAAAAGTATGATGATTTAGCTGTTGTATGCTATATCAACTCTACTGCAGAAATCAAGACTTATAGTGATGTATGTGTAACTAGTTCGAATGCAGTTAAAATCGTTAATAAATTACCAAATAAGAATATTTTCTTTGTACCAGATCAGAACTTAGGAAGCTATGTAGCAACTCAAGTAGAAGGTAAGAATATCATTTTAAATAATGGTTTCTGTCCAAGACATCACATCATGACTAAGGAAGATGTATTAAATGCAAAGAAGGAACATCCTGATGCTTTAGTGGCTGTGCATCCTGAATGTAAGCCTGAAGTATTAGAAGATGCTGATTATATTGGTAGTACATCAGGTATTATTGATTATATTGTAGGTAATGATGCAAAGGAATTCATCGTTGGTACTGTAGATGGTGTTTATGCCACAATCCTAAATCAGGCACCAGATAAGAAGCTTTATAATGTCGTAAGAACTCAGGTATGTCCTAATATGAAACTCAATTCACTAGAAAAGATTGTACATGTATTAGAAACTGGAGAGAATGAAGTATTCTTAGATGAAGAATTTATGAATAAAGCAAAAGCACCATTAGAAAGAATGCTTGAACTTGCTAAATAGGAGATGACGAAAAATGACTAAAAAAACAGATGTTCTAATTGTAGGTACTGGATGTTCAGGATTATATTGTGCCCTTAAATTACCTGGGAACCTTAATATTCATATGATTACTAAGTCATGTGTAGAAGAAAGTGATAGTTTTCTTGCACAGGGTGGTATTTGTATGTTTAAGGATGAAAGTGATTATCATGCTTTCTTTAAAGATACACTAAGAGCTGGACATTATGAAAATAATCCTCTTTCTGTAGAATTAATGATCAGAAGTTCTCGTGCTGTACTTGATGATTTATTATCATATGGTACAGATTTTGCAAGAGATGAAGAAGGAAACCTTAAATATACAAGAGAAGGTGCTCATTCGACTAACAGAATTCTTTATCATGAAGATATTACTGGTAAAGAAATCACTAGTAAGCTTTATGCAGAAGTAAAAACAAGAAAGAATATTACTATTGAAGAATATGTCACTTTGACTGATTTAATTGTCAAGAATGGTAAGTGTGTTGGTGGTAAAGTACGCAAGGGTGATGAAGAATATGATATCTATGCAGACTTTGTTGTACTTGCAACTGGTGGTATTGGTGGTAAATATAAGAATTCTACTAACTACCGTCATTTAACAGGTGATGCCATTGATCTTGCTAAGAAATACAATATTGAAACAGAACATTTGGATTATGTACAGATTCATCCAACAACTTTCTATAGTGAAGATAATGAAAGACGTTTCCTTATTTCCGAAAGTGTCAGAGGTGAAGGTGCACTATTATATGATAAAAATGGTAATCGTTTCGTAAATGAATTATTACCTAGAGATGTCGTTTCTGATGCAATTAAGAAACAGATGGAAAAAGATGGTACTGATTATGTCTTAGAAGATTTAAGACCTATTGGTGAAAAGGAACTAAAGGAACATTTCCCTAATATTGTTCAGTACTGCTTAGATAAAGGCTATGATGTAACTAAAGAATGTATTCCTGTTGTACCAGCCCAGCATTATTTCATGGGTGGTGTAAAAGTCAATGAAAACAGTAAAACATCTATGGAAAATCTATATGCTGTAGGAGAAACAGCATGTAATGGTGTTCATGGAAAGAATAGACTTGCTAGTAACTCATTATTAGAAAGTTTAGTATTTGCTAAAAGAGCCGCAAAAGATATGACAAGAAAGTATGAGGCCCCAAGTATGTTTGATAAGACTACTTTAAAATTAAATGTAGACCCACTAATCCTTTCAGCTCTTCGTGAAGATATTACAAGTGAAGATGTATCTACATGCAGTGTTATGAGAACTGCACAGTTAGGTGAAGTAGAATTAATTTGTAAAGAAAATGGTATTATTGCTGGTCTTCAGATTTTTGAAAGAACATTCAAATTATTAGATGAAGATGTAGATGTACATTTCTTTGCTCATGATGGTGATGAAGTACATAAAGGTGAATTATTGGCTAAAGTTACTGGTGATATGAGAACTCTTCTTGAAGGTGAAAGAACTGCTCTTAACTACTTACAGAGAATGTCAGGTATTGCCACTTATACTCGTAAGGTGGCAGATCTTCTTGAAGATACAGATATTAAGTTACTTGATACAAGAAAGACAACTCCAAATAACAGAATCTTTGAAAAGTATGCTGTTAAAGTAGGTGGAGGAAGCAACCATAGATATAACTTAACAGATGGTGTTCTATTAAAGGATAATCATATTGGTGCTGCAGGAAGCGTCACTAAAGCTGTACAGATGGCAAGAGACTACGCTCCATCAGTAAGAAAGATTGAAGTAGAAGTAGAAACATTTGATATGGTGAAAGAAGCAGTTGCTGCAGGTGCTGATATTATCATGCTTGATAATATGAGTACTGAATTATTAAAACAGTCTATTGATTATATTGATAAACGTGCTGAAATTGAAATTTCAGGTAATGTGACTGCAGAAAACATTAATAGAGTTAAAGATATGGGTGTTGATTTCATTTCTAGTGGTGCTTTAACACACTCTGCAAAGATTCTAGATTTATCATTAAAGAACCTTCATGCAATTAATGGGAGAGACTAAATGACTGGTAAAGAAAGAAGGGACTACATCCTTACAGAACTGATGGAAAGTGATACACCGATTTCTGCTTCTAATTTTGCGAAACGTCTTCAGGTTTCACGTCAGGTTATTGTGAATGATGTCGCACTTCTTCGTGCTAACAATCATGTTATAGAAGCAACCAATAAAGGATATATTATACGTCAGTCTGCAATGGTAGAAAGAGTTCTTAAAATGCAGCATACAGATGCAGATATAGAAAAAGAGTTAAATACTATAGTTGATTTAGGTGGTTATGTGAAAGATATCTTTGTCTATCATAAAGCTTATCATATTGTACGTGCACCTCTTAATATCGCATCACGTTTAGATGTAAAGAAATATCTAGATAATTTAAAATGTGGGAAATCTATCTCTTTAATGACAGTTACAAGTGGATATCATTATCATACTATCTGTGCTGAAACAGATGAGAGACTTGATGAAATACAGGAAGCTTTATCAAAGCTAGGATATCTCGCAAAACTACAGGAATATGAACCTGTGGATTTCTAAAGGCCATCTTCATTGATGGCTTTTTTCATGTATAATGATATGGAGGTGGTTAACATGATTTATATAACAGGTGATATACATGGAAATCAATTTAAATGGCTTGAGCAGATAGATCCTGTACTTAAAGAAGGGGATATAATTATAGTCTGTGGTGATTTTGGAATAGGCTTTTTCCAACAGAAGTATTCTTCTGAAGAATCATTCTATGATTTTATTAGTGAACAGCCTTATACTGTTTTATTTATTGATGGCAATCATGAAAACTTTAATCTACTTAATAGTTATCAAATAGAATCATGGAATGGGGGACATGTCCATAAAATCAGACATAACCTTATTCATTTAATGCGTGGAGAAATCTATACAATTGAAGGAAAAACATTTTTTACATTTGGTGGAGGCTATTCTATTGATCAGCCATTCCGTAAAGAGAATGTTTCCTGGTGGCCACAAGAAATGCCAAGCAAGCAGGAATATGAGAATGGATTAACACATTTAAAAGAAGTCAATAATCAAGTAGACTATATTTTAACTCATACTGCACCTGATGAAACAGTCTACTTCCTTTCGACAATCAAACAATATAGAATAAAAGGTGATGTCTATCAGGAATTTCCTCTAACGACTTATTTAAATGACATACAAAAGAAAACAAGCTATACTCATTGGTATTTTGGGCATTTTCATGTAGACAGAGAGTTATGGAGAAATCAGACAGCACTCTTTAATACAATATATGAATGTGAGTCTCATCGTATCATTAAACAATGGAATACATATGAATGTTAGCATCTAGACTTCGATACTAGATATATTGACATTAAATAATAGATATGTTAAACTTGCTGTACAAGAGGTGATCAATATGAAACGTACAAAATTAGATGACCGTGTACTTCCTAACTATACACGTGGTGAAGAAATATTTAATATGGTGACTCATATAGTAGGGGCAGCTTTTGGTGTTGCAGCACTTGTATTATGTATTATATTCTCATGTTTACATCATAATGGATATGGACTTGTATCTGGTATTGTTTATGGTGTATCAATGATACTTTTGTATACAATGAGTTCTATTTATCATGGTTTATCTCCTAATTTGAAGGCAAAGAAAGTATTCCAGATTATGGATCATTGCAGCATCTTTGTCTTGATTGCAGGAACCTATACACCAGTACTTTTATGTTCTGTAAGACAGGCAGATCCATTCTGGGCATGGGTATTATTTGGTATTGTATGGGCAGTCACAATTCTAGGGATTACATTAAATGCCTATGATATCAACAAGTTTGCGAAGTTCTCTATGGCATGTTATTTAGTTCTAGGCTGGTGTATTGTCTTTAAGTTTAATTTACTTCCAGGTACTATTGGAATGAATGGTATTTATCTATTGGTTGCTGGAGGCGTAGCATATACAATCGGTACAATCTTCTATGGATTACAAGAAAAAATACATTATATGCACTGTATCTGGCATCTATGGATCTTACTTGGTAGCATTCTACACTTTCTATGCATCATCTTATATTGCATGTAACAGGCTTACGCCTGTTTTTCTTTTATATCTTTTAAAGACATGCTATAATCGTTGAGGAAAGGATGATTAAATGAAAAAAATAAATTTTAAATACGGTTTTTTATACTTAATCACATTTATTATTGTATTAGGTGGAGATTTAGTTACTAAACTTGTAGTCAATGAATCAATGCAGTTAGGCCAGAGCTATCAGGTCATTAAAAACTTTTTTTATTTCACTTATATTCATAATACAGGTGCCGCATGGGGTATGCTTTCAGGGCATTTCTTTATGTTTTATGCGATTTCTATTATTGCTGGTATTATGCTTATTTATTATTTTATCAAGAGTGATAAATCCCAGGTCTTATTAAGATTTGGAATTGTGCTTATATTTAGTGGTATGCTAGGAAATCTATATGATCGTGTTGTTTTTCATTATGTAAGAGACTTTTTAGATTTCTTTGTATTTGGTTATGATTTTCCTATTTTCAATATTGCCGATATGGGTGTTGTAATAGGTGTTTTATTAATCATCTTAGATTTAGGAATTGGAGAATATAAACAATGGAAATACAATCAATTACACCAGAATTAGAAGAAAAAGGCTTGCGTTTAGATAAAGTAATCTTAAATCATATGCCTGATCATTCACGTACTGAGATTCAGAAATGGATTAAAGCAGGACAGGTTATCGTTAATGATAATGTTGAAAAAGCCAACTATAAGGTAGAAGAAGAGGATGTCATCCAGGTCACTTTACCAGATCCTCAAAGTACTGAAATTAATCCTGAAAATATCCCATTAGATATTGTTTATGAAGATGAAGATGTGATTGTCGTCAATAAACCTACAGGTATGATTGTTCATCCATCAGCAGGTATTTATTCAGGAACACTTGTGAATGCATTACTCTATCATTGCCATGATTTATCAGCAATAAATGGTATTACACGTCCAGGTATTGTACATCGTATTGATAAGGAAACAAGTGGTTTATTAATGGTCGCAAAAAATGACAATGCCCATCGTTCATTATCTAAACAGTTAGAAGAACATTCAGTTGTACGTCGTTATGTAGCACTCGTTCATGGTGTTATTAATCATAACGTAGGTCGTATTGAAGCACCTATTGGACGTGATAGCAAAGATCGTAAGAAGATGGCTGTCACTAGTAAGAATGCCAAGGATGCAATCACTAACTTTAAAGTATTAGAACGTTATGATGATATGACACTTATTGAATGTCGTCTAGAAACAGGTAGAACACATCAGATCCGTGTTCATATGCAATATATTGGTCATCCAGTTTATGGTGATCCTCAATATGGCTTTAGAAATGATGATAACACACATGGACAGTATCTACATGCTAAAGTATTAGGTTTTGTTCATCCTAGAACCAATGAACATATGTATTTTGAAGCACCTTTACCTGATTTCTTTGAAGAAAAGATCAAAGAACTAGGAGGAGAATACAATGGATAAGCAGATCATTACATGGGATCAGTATTTCATGGGAGTGGCTAAACTCTCTGCTTATCGTTCTAAAGATCCTAATACGCAGGTAGGCGCTTGTATAGTAAACAGCGATAATCGTATAGTAGGGGTAGGATACAATGGTCTTCCAAGAGGATGTGAAGATGATAAGTTCCCATGGACTGTAAGAGAAGGTGCTTTATATGATACAAAGTATCCTTATGTTGTACATGCCGAATTAAACGCAATACTCAACTCTACTCAGAAGTTGCAGGGTTGTCGTATCTATGTTTCTTTATTCCCATGTCATGAATGTACAAAAGCAATCATTCAGAGTGGTATTAAAGAAATTGTCTATGAAGATGAAAAATACAAAGGAACAGAAAGTGATAGAGCAGCTAAACGTATGTTAGATGTGGCTGGTGTTTCTTATCGTAAAGTTCCTGCATTTGAGGTAGAAATAAAAAAAGAGAATCGATAATGATTCTCTAGATGAAGAAGAAGGCCTATAGGCCTTCTTTTAATTTCTTTAATGCTCCCTTAACTCTCTTTGTATTAGTGAAATTCAACTTACATACTTTAGTAAGAATCTTATCACCATACTTGTGCGCAAGTTTAACAGCCACGATTTCGGCATTAGTGCCAGCCCCTCTAGCAAGGTTCATCTTTAAACTCTTTGTCATACTAGCAAAATATTGTAGATATGCATAACGAGAAATGATTTCTGCAGCTAATACTGCTAAATACTGTTCATCAGCATTGGTTTCAAAAATCATATCTTTTACGACAATAACTTCACTCTTTAAATAATTATAATAAGTCTTAGGTGAAACGAATTGATCAATAACTTTAAATTCAACACTCTTCTTCACTTTCTGAAGAACATTCACAACAGCCTGATTAAAAAGACGTGCACGAATGTTTGCCTGGTTGATTCCACTATCAATCATCTTATTATAATGTGAGTTATCTAGTACTAGTAGTGATGAAATGAGATGCCCTTTTAATAGTTTAGCGTAATTGATAATTTCCTGATTAGACAAATCGTCGATATTATCAATATGCAGGTTTTTAATGATCTCAAGTGCTTCATCATCGGCATAGCATGCAACGACACAAAGCGGCCCAAGAAAATCAGCAGATCCTGTTTCTGCAGCACCAATATGTGGATGCATACATAAGTGATCTGAATTTTTTTCCTGCTCAATCTTTTTTGCTAAACTTCTAGACCAATGCTTTGCTTCATGCACCGCATTCTGTCCTAAAAAGCTTGCTTCATAATTCGATGTCACTTCGATGTCACAGCCAATAGCATGAGCTTTTAAAAGAAGGTTCTCGCTTTCGAATGGAACCATCTGACTGTCATAAAACTTCTTCATCTTGTTTAAAATGTTTTCATTAATCAAAAATTTAATTGGCTCCACTATATTCACCTCACATGTTTTATTTTATCATAAATTTCATTTTTTTGACAGTATAAATTTCATTTGTTATAATTAAGAACCGACAACGTCAAGGAGGTAAGTGTTATGAGTTTTCTTGATTTGATTCTTATCGCTTTTTTGTTATATATGTTTTTTAGTGGATATTCCAAAGGTTTTTTCTCTACATTATATGATTTAGTAAGCTTTATAATCATGATGCTTTTTATTAATTTTAATGTAGAAACTATTTCTTCTATTATCCAGATTTATAAGCCTGTAAATGATCCTTTATCACAATTAGGTGGTTCAGTTATAAATATGTTGATAGTCTTTATTATTATGTTTGTTGTTCTAGAAGTGATCCGCAGACTTATAGGTGTTCTTATTAAACCTTTAGTCAATCAATTGACTGATCATTTTGCACTCACTGCTTTTGTCAATCATTTATTAGGTGCGTTGCTCCACGCATTAAAGGGTGTATTTATCTCCTTTATGGTTATGATGATGATTATTATTCCCTTCTTTGGACCTGATATCTTAACTAATTCTAAAATTGGACATTTAATCATAGAAGATGTACCAATTATCTCACAAAAAGCAATCAATGAAGCAAGTGCTTATGGAAGCTTATTAAAAGGACAGCATACACTTCAACTAGAAGATCAAGATATACTAAAGAAGATGATTATCGCGAATAATCATGCTTATGATCATAGAATACTAGATGAGCATGATGCAACACAGTTTGTCTATACACAACTAGGCCCTGCTTTAATGAAACAGCAGGTCATTATACCACATGAAGAAAAACTTCAATTTATCTCTTTATTAAATAAAACACCTTATACAGAAACAGAAAAAAATACAATATTAAATAATATAGGAAGTGAATAAAATGTTAGATAGTTATAAAGTCTTAGAATTTCCAAGAATTTTAAATAGCATTGCTGGCAGCTGCCGTACAGAGATTGCGAAAAAGAAAGTATTACAATTAGAAATGTATGATAATCTGGCTGATTTAAATGAAGAACAGAATCGTTTAGAGGAAGCCATGACTATTCATCGTATTATGGGCACTTTACCTCTTGCACCACTTCATGATATCAGTGCATATCTTGCAAAAGCGAAGATGGATGGTATTTTAGCACCTGAAGAGCTTATGGCTATTGATCATATGTTAGAAAATATCTTCCAGGTGACTTCTTACTTTAATGCTTATGAAGGAGAAATTATTCTCTTAAGAGACTTAGTGGAAGGCTTAGAAGGGGATAATGGGTTACATATAGAAATCAATAGATGCATTATGCCCGATGGCTCTATCAGTGATCATGCCAGTGAAATACTTTATCGTATTAGAAAAAGCATGCATGCATTAGAAGGACGTATTCGTCATTCTATGGAAGGGTATTTAAAGAGTGAAAAGAATTCATTAAGTATGGATACTCTCTCAAGCAAGAATGACCGTTTAGTTCTTGCAGTTAAAGCACCACATAAAAATGAAATTAAAGGTTTAGTACATGCTACAAGTGCTTCTGGTCAGACATTCTTTATTGAACCAGAAAGTGTTGTAGTCATGAATAATGAACTCAATGAATTGAAGAGTCAGGAACAGACTGAAATCAATAAAATCTTACAGAGCCTTACAAGACGTGTTAAGTATAACTATACAAGATTCTATTTTGATCAGGAACTCATGTCTGAACTAGATTTTATTTTTGCGAAAGCACGTTTTGGATGTGATTATGATTGCATTAAACCTGATATCAATGAATCAGGTGTTCTCTCTTTAAAACAGGCTAGACACCCACTTATTGATCAAGAAAGAATTGTACCTAATGATATTATTATTGATGGTAAGATGTTGATGATTACTGGTTCTAATACCGGTGGTAAAACCGTTGCTTTAAAAACAGCAGGTTTACTTTCATTAATGGCAATTAGTGGTTTAGCCGTACCGGCTATTTCAGCTTCTATTCCATTCTTTGATGCAGTCTATACCGACATTGGTGATGAACAATCTATTGAGCAGTCTCTTTCAACATATTCATCACATATGAAGAAGCTTATTTATATCTTAGAACACGCAACATGTCGTTCTTTAATTCTTATTGATGAAATTGGTTCTGGTACAGATCCACAAGAAGGGGCATGTCTAGGAGAAGCTATTCTAGATACTTTATTAAGACGTGACTGCCGTATTATTGCATCTACTCACTATGGTGAACTTAAGAGCTATGGGCAATCAAGAGATGATATTACTCTGGCATCTGTTGGATTTGATGTAGAAACAATGCGTCCTACATATAGATTAAAGCTTCATTCTATTGGTTCATCTTATGCCTTTGAGATTGCTGCTTCTTTAGGTCTTGATCACGAGATTATTGATCAAGCTTTACATAATAAAGAAGAACGTATGAGTGAAGCAGAAAAGCTAACCGAGAAGCTTACTAAACAGAGTGCTGAATTAGATGAAAAAGAAGAAAGAATCAATACGTTACTTGCTGATAATGAAAAACTTCATAATCGTTATGAACATCAGCTTTCTATTGCCACAAAACAGAAAGATCGTATTGTAGAAGAGGCACAGCAGGAAGCTAATAAGATGCTTGAAGAGGCTAAGAAAACAATTGATGAATTGACTAAAGATATTATGAATCAAGGTGCTTTAAAGCCTCATCAGGTGACTGCAGCGAAACATGCATTAGATCAGCAGAAATATGAAAAGAAAGAAGTAGTCAAGATACAGGATCATGTCTTTAAAAAGGGTGATCATGTTAAACTTGATAAAATGAATAGAGAAGGAGATGTCCTAGAAGTTAAGAAGCATGAATTGCTTGTTGATTTAGGTGGTCTCCAGGCTCGTGTTAAGGATACTGATGTAACATTCATACATGGTGCCTCTAAGCCTCAGAAGGTTAAAAAAGCAGGCACAAGACAGCATATGAAGAAGACTGGACATTACGAAGTCAATGTCATTGGTATGCGTTACGAAGAAGCGATGAATATTGTAGAAAAGTTCTTAGATGACGCTTTATTACTAGGTTATCCTTCAGTACGTATTGTTCATGGTATGGGTAAAGGTATTTTACGTAATGGTATAAGAAAGAAGCTAGACCATTTATCATATGTCAAGGAATATCGTGATGGTGGGCCAAATGAGGGTGGTTTAGGTGTAACGGTAGTTAGCTTTGAATAAGAATCTAGACTATATTAAAAAGAAGCTTTCTTTGCTTCCTATGTCTCCTGGCTGTTACTTAATGAAGAATACAGACGGAAAAGTTATTTATGTAGGAAAGGCGCGAAAACTTAAAAATCGCGTCTCTTCTTATTTTACAGGAGCGCATAACTATAAAACCACAAAATTAGTCGATCATATATGGGACTTCGACTATATTGTGACAGGCAGTGAAAAGGAAGCATTATTACTAGAAATTAACCTTATTAAAGACTATACACCTGAATACAACATCATGTTCATGGATAATACCTATTATCCTTATATTGAACTCACTGATGAAACCCATCCAAGACTCAAAATAGTAAGAAAAACTAAAAACAAAAAGAATAAATACTTTGGTCCTTATCCCGATGCCACTGCTGCTAGAAATACTTTTAAATTATTAAATAAGCTTTATCCACTAAGAAAATGTAATCATGTCCCAGATAAACCATGCCTATATTATTCTTTACATCAGTGCCTTGGGCCATGTATTAATGAAGTTGACAAGAGCCAATATGATGAAATTAGAAAAGAACTGATTTCTTTTATACATGGTAATACCAAATCTAAAATAGATGAACTCACTGAAAAGATGATGACAGCTAGTGAAAATCTTCAATTTGAACTTGCAAAAGAATATCGTGATCTCATTCGTTCTATAGAATATGTCACAGCAAAACAGAATGTCCAATTTGGAGACTATAAAGATAGAGATATCTTAGGCTATTTTATTGATAAAGGCTACATTAGTATTCAGCTCTTCTTTATGCGTGAAGGTAAACTTCTCTATCATGATTTTAATTTAGAACCAGTAGGAGAAGATTTTGAAGAAGATTTGATTCGTTTTTTAGTCACTTATTATCAAACACATCCAGAACCTTATGAACTGCTTATTCCTCAGGATGTTGATCTAGAACTATTAACTGAAATATTATCCTGTCATGTTCTTCAGCCACAACGAGGAGATAAGAAATCCTTAGTAGAAATGGCTAATAAAAATGCGAAAGAAGCATTAGAAAAGAAATTCTTATTAAAAGAGAAGACAGATGAAAAAACAATTCTTCCTATTATTGAATTAGGCCAAAAACTAGGTATTGATACACCACATACAATTGAATTATACGATAACTCTAATATTCAGGGTGCTTATGCAGTCGCTGGTATGGTTGTATATAAAGATGGTGTACCATCTAAAAAAGATTATCGTAAATATAAGATCAAGACAGTAGAAGGTCCAGATGATTATGCAAGTATGAAGGAAGTTATCTATAGACGTTATTATCGCTTACTTATGGAACAAAAAGAAATGGCTAATCTCATAATTGTCGATGGTGGACTAGGACAGATCAAAGTCGCCAAAGAAGTGATAGACAGCTTAAATCTCTCTGTACATATATGTGGTTTATCTAAGGATGATAAGCATTCTACCGCAATGTTGCTAGATGAAGATGGAAACCAGGTTCCTATTGATACAAAGAGTCCTTTATTCTTCTTATTAACGCGTATGCAGGATGAAGTGCACCGTTATGCTATATCATTCCACCGTCAGGTACGCTCTAAATCCTTATTTAGTTCTATATTAGATGAAGTAGAAGGAATAGGGGAAGCACGTAAGAAGAAGCTTCTTAATCATTTTAAGAGTGTTAAAAAGATGAAGGAAGCATCACTGGAAGAACTAGAAGCAGTCATTCCCAAGAATACTGCATCAAAGCTCTATAAAGTACTACATAAAGAATAATCTATACACTCTTCAGGATATACTATATAATTGACACTAGAGAGCAGGTGATTTAATGGAAAATAAGCGCAAGTATCTGTTTATTACAGTCATTGCATTATTTATCGTTTCATTCTATACAATTAATCTCCGATTTGATCCATTTTATCGTGTCAATGGCATCAACAACGATAATAGAATGATCATCGAAAAGTATTTAAGTAAAGAAGAGCAGAAATATCTTGTAGAAAACAGAATTCCTCTTTATCATTTTATGAAATATATCAAATATGATGATTTCTATCTTCCATATTATCAATATTATGAACTACTAGAAAAAACAGGGCGTTACTCTACAAATAAATCTATCCTACAAACAGGCAATGAATTAGCAACTAAACTCACTGGCATCTATAAAGGTGCATCTTATGATCAAGCAAAGAAACTTGTAGAACATGATTTAGAAGCAGGATATTTATATAATCAGAACTTTGATTTTGATAAACTACAAATATATTATGAAATGAGACCTCTTTATGAAGATTATAGTTATGTAGACGATACAGAATACTATATTGAATTATTAAAGAATCGTGGACTAACAGATAAAATGATTCTTTCATTTTTCAAACAGGCATGTGCTAATTACTCTCGTTATGGTTTAACAACACTTATGACTCAGGCAAATAATCCTGATATGTTCTTGATTCCTGATCCTTCAGCTCTTTTAACTACCTTAAGTGATCAAACTTATATAGGTGCTTATGTTCCTCATAACCTTGTCTTAATGTCAGATATTCATCGTTTAAAATATGCCATGTATTTAAATAATGACGCTTATGACGCGTTAAAGAAGATGATTGATGCCATGCCTAATGAGATTGCGAATGACTTTTATGTTAAAGAAGCTTATACAAGCTTTACTGACTTACAGTATTCAAATCCTAACCTTGCAGGTAAAGATGAAAGACAATTAGGTCATACAGTTTCTATTGCATCTAAATCCATTGCCTATCAGGAGTTTGAAACATCTGCCCTGTCCCAATGGCTTGAAGCACATTCATATGAATATGGTTTTATATTACGTTATCCAAAACGTATGGCATCTTCTACAAATCATGTGTATGATGCACATTATTATCGTTATGTGGGTAAGAAGAATGCGAATAAGATTTATAAAGAAAATAGTTGTATTGAAGAATATAATCAGAAGGAGGCGGCTGAATGAAAAAAATTGTAATTATGTCAGATAACCATGGTGACATGAATATCTTAACAGATATTAAAGTTTTAGAAGATGATGCAGATTACTATATCCATTGTGGTGATAGTGAATCGTATCAATTACGCGATTTAGATGAATTTGTTGCTGTGAAAGGAAACAATGACTGGAGTCTTGATCTTCCACAAACTGCAAGATTAGATATTGAAGGAAGACATCTTCTGATTACTCATGGGCAGTTATTTGGTTATTTTGATCGTGAAAAGAAAATGCTGGACTTTTTAAAGAAATATAATGGAGATGTTTTAATCTCAGGACATACACATATGCCTCTTGTAAAAGAAGAAAATGGTTTATGGCTTATTAATCCTGGCTCTACTTCCTGGCCACGTGGTGGTAGCAAAAGATCTTATGCAGTGATGACTATTGATGGTACAAATGTAGATGTTAGAATTAAAACATTGGAATAATGATACAATTTATCAAATAGGATTGACTTTTTATATCTTCCTATTATAATGGGCATGTAAAGTCAAATATAAAGATAGAGGAAGCGATGCATCAGAGTAGTATGAGGAGTCGGCAGACTAAGAATCATATAAAAGGTAATCATCGCCGAAAGAAGATAAGTGGCAGCTTATGGTCTTGGGGATTCAGGAAATACCTGTCTCACTCCTTCATGATGAAGAGGCGTTATCTAATCGTTAAAAGCTATGCGATAACGTATGGCTTTTTTTCTATTTTTATATAGAAAGGGGAATATTATGAAAAAGACTTTAATTACGCTTGCTACAGCAGCGCTTGTATTATCAGGATGTGGATCATCTACTAAGGATGACAACACTTTTACAGTAGGGATGGAAGCAGCTTACCAGCCATTTAACTGGCAGACTTCTAAGAAAACAGATACTGCAGTTAAATTAGATGGTGGTGCAGGTTATGCAGATGGTTATGATGTTGTCGTTGCCAGCAAGATTGCTAAAAAATTAGGTAAAAAACTTGTAGTAAAGAAGATTGCATGGGATGGTTTACAGCCAGCTGTAGAATCTGGTGAAATTGATGCTATCGTTGCAGGTATGACTGCAGATAAGAAACGTGAAAAGGGATTAGACTTCACTACACCTTATTACCAGAGTGAAATGGTTATGATTGTAAGAAAGAACAGTCCAATGACTTCATTCAATGATATCCAGCAGTTCTCAGGATATAAGGTAACAGGTCAGAAGAATACTAACTATGATACAATCATTGATCAGATTAACGGTGTAAAACATCAGACACCTAAATCAACTTATCCAGAATTAGTTGTAGCTTTACAGCAGGGTGATACAGATGGTATTACTGCTGAATTACCAGTTGCAAATGGTATCGTACAGGCTAACCCAGATTTATCAATCGTTAAGTTTGCAGATGGCCATAACTTTAATGTAGATACTGCAGTATCAATTGGATTAAAGAATAATACACGTAAGACTGCTGAATTCAAGAAGATTCAGAAGGCTTTAGATTCTATTTCACAAGAAGAAAGATTAAAAATCATGGAAGATGCTGTTAAGAGAGCACCTACTGAAAAATAGGAGATAAAATGAAAATAGATTTTCAATATGCATGGAGTCAGTTAATTAATAACTGGCCTCTATTCTGGTATGGTATTAAGATGACAATCGCTTTTGCGGTTGTTGGTACATTAGCTGGTTTAATTATTGGTTTAATTATTGGTGCCATTCGTTGTGTGCCACTAGATCCTCTAGATAAGCCAGTGACAAGATTCTTTAAGCGTTTAGGACGTTTTATTACAGGCTTTTATGTATGGGTATTCCGTGGAACACCTATGATGGTTCAGGCCGTATTCCTTTATTACTTATTCAAACCAGTATTACATTGGAATAACTTTACAGCTGGTATGGTAATTATCTCAGTGAATACAGCTGCTTATATGGCTGAAATTATTCGTAGTGGGATTCAGTCTATTGATCCAGGGCAGATGGAAGCAGCTAAGTCTTTAGGTATGACAAATACTCAGACTATGATTTCTATCATCTTCCCACAGGCTATTAAGAATACATTCCCATCACTTGGTAACCAGTTTATTGTTAATATTAAGGATAGCTGTATGTTAAATGCGATTTCAGTTGTTGAATTATTCTTCCAGGCACAATCAGTGGCTGGTACAAACATGAGATATATCGAAGTATATCTTGTTGTTGCAATTCTTTACTTAATTCTTACAACTGTAGCTACATTTATACTTAACTATGTTGAAAAGAAAATCAATAAGACAAACACAGTTACTATCAAGGATAATTGTGCTTAAGGAGGAAAGAAATGAATACAGTAATTGAAATTAAACATTTAGAAAAACATTTTGGTGACCTCCGTGTTCTTAACGATATTAATTTCACTATTGAACGTGGTAAGGTAGTTACTATTATTGGTTCAAGTGGTTCTGGGAAAAGTACATTACTAAGATGTATCAACCTTCTTGAAGTACCTGATGCAGGTGAAATTCTATTTAATGGACAAAATATCCTTAAAGGTGATTTAGATGCTTCAACATATCGTAGTAAAGTAGGCATGGTATTCCAGAACTTTAACTTATTTAGTAATAAAACAGTTTTAGAAAACTGTATGATTGGACAAATCAAAGTATTAAAGAAATCTAAAGAAGAAGCCCGCGCTGAAGCTATGAAACAGTTAAAAGCTGTTGGTATGGATAAATTTGCAGATGCTTCTAGTACAAAGCTTTCTGGTGGTCAGAAACAGCGTGTTGCGATTGCAAGAGCTTTATGTATGAAGCCAGAAGTACTTCTATTTGATGAACCTACAAGTGCCTTAGACCCTGAAATGGTAGGGGATGTATTAGATGTTATGAAGGAACTTGCGAAAGAAGGTTTAACAATGGCTGTTGTGACTCATGAAATGCAGTTTGCTAGAGAAGTTAGTGATGTTGTATGTTTTATGGATAAGGGTGTTATTGCAGAAATGGGAACACCTGAAGAAGTATTTGAACATCCTAAAACAGAACGTGCTAAACAGTTCTTATCACGTTATTCTAATAGATAAAATATTGACTCAAGAGATAGCATAAAAGCTGTCTCTTTTCTTATATAAAAAAACTGGTAAAGAAATATCCTTACCAGCTATAAATAAAATAAAAACCTCGGATAACCCGAGGTAATTAACAGATGGCGTCCACGAGGGGATTCGAACCCATGACCGCACGCTTAGAAGGCGTG